>OHVK01000750.1_pt1 | contig 10753 bp, 9 predicted proteins | sample 1579411 | NCBI WGS metagenome assembly OHVK01 (sample SAMEA3882524, study PRJEB24775) | human gut metagenome | biome: human-associated habitat; feature: intestine environment; material: feces | place: Netherlands | collected 2009/2010 | reverse complement strand
CGTCGCCGTCAGTCAGCGAATGGTCAAAACTCACCAGCGTCTGGTTGACAGCAGCCAGCAATTTGCCATCTTCCAGCGCCAGCGCCCAGCGATCGCTCTGCGCAGCCAGATGTTGGCGTAACGCTTCAACGGTTGGGAAATCCGCAGCCACTTCGGTTGCATCTGTTCCCACCAACTCGCGCACCTGGGCGAAAAAAAGAACGTTAATCATCCGCTTCCACCTTAAAGTCACCCGACTTGCCGCCGCTCTTCGCCAGCAAACGTACCGGACCAATCACCATATCTTTTTGCACCGCTTTGCACATGTCATAAATGGTCAGCGCCGCCACGGAGGCCGCGGTTAACGCTTCCATTTCGACACCGGTTTTCCCGGTCAGGCGGCATAAGGTTTCTATACGTACCCGATTGTGCTCCGGCTCGGCCTGTAAATTGACTTCAACTTTGCTGAGCATCAGCGGGTGACACAGCGGGATCAGATCCCAGGTGCGTTTTGCCGCCTGAATACCGGCGATACGCGCAGTGGCAAATACGTCGCCTTTGTGGTGGCGACCATCAATAATCATCGCCAGCGTCTCGCTGCGCATGGTGACAAAGGCTTCGGCGCGCGCTTCACGCACGGTTTCCGCTTTGGCGGAGACATCCACCATGTGCGCTTCGCCAGCGGCGTTGATATGGGTCAGTTGCGACATACTTATTTCTTCAAATGTGGATGGAAATTACACGGACGCGTACGGGCATCCAGCTGCGGCGCAATGATATTTTCCCATGCGGTACGGCACGCTTTGGTCGAACCCGGCATGGCGAAAATCAGCGTTTTGTTAGCGACGCCCGCTACCGCACGAGATTGCAACGTGGAAGTGCCAATCTCTTCGAACGACAACATCCGGAACACTTCACCAAAACCTTCAATTTCACGGTCGAACAACGGCAGCAGCGCTTCGGGAGCCTGATCTCCTTCCGTCAGGCCAGTACCACCCGTAATCAACACCACTTGTACATCGTCGCTGGCGATCCACGCAGATACCTGAGCGCGAATAGCGTAGCGGTTTTCTTTCACAATGGCTTTATCGACAACGTGATGGCCCGCTTCTTGCGCCGAGTCGCGCAGATAGTGACCGGAGGTATCGTCTTCTTCACCGCGACGATTAGAAACCGTAAGAATAGCAATACGGGTCGGGATAAATTCAGTGCTTACCTGACTCATCTGATCTCTCCTTTTGACGTTTTAGCCACCAATGTACGATAAGTTTTGCGTAATACCGGTGTTATTTTGATGCAGGAAATGGGTCTGTTTTTTCTCCCGCAGCGCCGCTGAAATACGCGCTTCCAGCGCCTGTTGCTGGGTATCGTCTTCCAGCAGATCGCGCAGGTTAACGCCGCCTTCACCAAACAGGCAGAGATGGAGTTTACCAATGGAGGAAACGCGCAGGCGGTTGCAAGTGGCGCAGAAGTCTTTTTCATACGGCATGATAAGGCCAATCTCTCCGGCGTAATCCGGATGACAAAAGACTTGCGCGGGACCGTCGCTGCGTTGACGTAATTGGTGGATCCAGCCGCGACGCAGTAGCTCGTCACGCAGAACCTGACCAGAGATGTGATGCTTACGGAAGAGCTCGCTGCCCTCGCCCGTTTCCATCAGTTCGATGAAACGCAGCTGGATGGGACGATGCTGGATCCAGTTCAGAAAGGTGTCGAGCTGGTGATGATTAACATCACGCATCAGCACGGTATTGACTTTGACCTTCTTAAAACCGGCCTCAAATGCAGCATCGATTCCTGCCATGACCTGGTTGAATTTATCCTGCCCGGTAATGGCATGAAACTGGCGAGCGTCCAGACTGTCGACGCTGACGTTGATGCCAGTAAGTCCAGCATCGCGCCAGTTCGCCACATCGCGCTCCAGACGGTAACCATTGGTGGTGACCGCTATCTGGCGAATAGCGTCGTTTTCTCGCACAGCGGCGATGATATCGGTAAAGTCGCGGCGTAAAGATGGCTCACCACCTGTCAGACGGACTTTTTCGGTGCCCAGACTGGCGAAGGCGCGCGTAACCCGGCGAATTTCATCGACGGTCAGAAAGCCTTTATTGGTGACGCCGCTCGGCTTGTAACCATCCGGCAGGCAGTAGGTGCAACGAAAGTTACACACATCAGTAATCGACAGGCGCAAGTAGTAAAACTTACGCGCAAATGCATCAGTCAGTTGTGAAGCCATGTACACCTTTCCAGATACGGGAGGCGAAGTCATTTCTTCCTTCGCCCTGGTGGCAATCTTTACGAGCATTGTCACGGCCAAAGCACCGTATCAGTTGACCCAGGTGCAGAGGCTAGAGTGTTTAGTGGTTAAGCCGATACTAGCGTGTAAATGAGATTTTTACCATCCACACTTTCGCTATGTAATCATGTATATAGCGTCATGATCGTGCTATTTCGCTACAGAATAAGGGAAAATGGCGGTTTTACTTTGATATACATCATCAGGGAGGCATAGCGTGCATCGTCCTTTAGAGGTAGAAGAAAATAGTTTGTATCCTCAATATTGGCAGGTTAATTGCTGTTTCCTCGCAATTTGCGCTACTGTAGCGCGGATAATCTGACTCCAGGAAACTATATGCGCAATCGTACGCTGGCTGATCTTGATCGTGTCGTTGCTCTCGGCGGAGGGCATGGACTGGGACGCGTTCTCTCATCACTTTCGTCTTTGGGTTCTCGTTTAACGGGTATCGTCACCACCACCGATAACGGTGGCTCGACGGGGCGTATTCGCCGCTCAGAAGGCGGTATTGCCTGGGGCGATATGCGTAACTGCCTCAACCAGCTGATAACTGAACCCAGCGTCGCTTCCGCAATGTTTGAATATCGTTTCGGCGGTAATGGCGAACTTTCCGGACACAACCTTGGAAACCTGATGCTGAAGGCACTGGATCACCTTAGCGTGCGACCTCTTGAAGCGATCAATCTGATTCGAAATCTGCTGAAAGTGGACGCACATTTGATTCCGATGTCGGAGCATCCTGTTGATCTGATGGCGATTGACGATCAGGGGCATGAAGTTTACGGCGAGGTCAATATCGACCAGTTAACTACGCCGATTCAAGAGTTATTGTTAACGCCGAATGTACCCGCAACGCGTGAGGCGGTTCACGCTATCAGTGAAGCGGATCTCATCATTATTGGGCCTGGCAGTTTTTACACCAGCCTGATGCCAATTCTGCTGCTGAAGGAAATCGCACAGGCATTACGCCGCACGCCAGCGCCGATGGTCTATATCGGCAATCTGGGGCGTGAATTGAGTTTACCTGCGGCTAATCTGAAGCTGGAAAGCAAGCTGGCAATTATGGAGCAATATGTTGGTAAAAAGGTAATTGATGCGGTCATCGTCGGGCCCAAAGTGGATGTCTCGGCGGTGAAAGAGCGGATTGTGATTCAGGAAGTGCTGGAGGCCAGCGATATTCCGTATCGTCATGACCGCCAGTTGTTGCATAGCGCGCTGGAAAAGGCATTACAGGCTTTAGGTTAACACGAAGCCGGAAGAATATTCCGGCTTCGTCATCTTGTCACGACGCGGCAATAAACAGCTCACGCAACTGATGCAACTGGTCACGAATTTGCGCCGCTTCTTCGAACTCCAGATTCTGCGCGTGTTGCATCATCAACCCTTCCAGTTCATGGATCTTCTGCTGTAACGCTTTAGGCGACATATCCATCGGCACATTATCCGGTTCAACAATCGGGCGCGATTTTCCTCTGCCCTTCGCTTTGGTTTTGGCAATGTTCTGCCCCAGCGCCAGGATATCGACCACTTTCTTGTTCAAGCCTTGCGGCGTAATGCCGTGTTCTTCGTTGTACTTCTGCTGTTTCTCGCGGCGACGTTCGGTTTCGCCAATCGCTTTCGCCATTGATGGGGTGATCTTATCGCCGTAGAGAATCGCTTTACCGTTAACGTTACGTGCCGCACGACCAATGGTCTGGATCAACGAACGTTCGGAACGCAGGAAGCCTTCTTTGTCAGCGTCGAGGATCGCCACCAGCGAAACTTCCGGCATATCCAGACCTTCGCGCAGTAAGTTGATCCCTACCAATACGTCGAACTCACCCAGACGCAAGTCGCGGATAATCTCCATACGTTCGACGGTGTCGATATCTGAGTGAAGATAACGCACGCGCTCACCGTGTTCTTCGAGATATTCAGTGAGATCTTCCGCCATCCGCTTGGTCAGAGTTGTAACCAGTACGCGTTCGTTAATTGCCGCTCGCTGACGAATCTCCGAAAGAAGATCATCCACCTGTGTTGCCACTGGCCGCACTTCGATAATCGGGTCGAGTAAGCCTGTTGGACGCACCACCTGATCCACCACATCGCCACCGGATTTTTCCAGCTCGTAATTACCCGGCGTCGCCGAAACATAGATGGTTTGCGGCGCTAATGCTTCGAACTCTTCAAATTTCAGCGGACGGTTATCCAGCGCTGATGGCAGGCGGAAGCCGTACTCCACCAGTGTCTCTTTACGCGCCCGGTCACCGCGATACATGCCGCCAATTTGTGGAATGGTGACGTGAGATTCATCGACCACCAGCAGCCCATCAGCAGGCAGGTAATCAAACAGCGTCGGCGGTGGCTCACCCGGTCCACGACCGGAGAGGAAGCGCGAGTAGTTCTCAATCCCCGAACAGTAGCCTAGCTCGTTCATCATCTCCAGATCAAACTGGGTACGCTGGGTCAGCCGCTGCTCTTCCATCAGTTTGTTGTTTTCCAATAGCACTTTACGTCTGGCGGCCAGCTCTTCTTTGATCTCCTCCATCGCCTGGACGATGCGCTCGCGTGGCGTGACGTAGTGCGTTTTCGGGTAGATGGTAAAACGTGGAATAGTGGAAACAATCTGCCCGGTCAGCGGGTCAAATAACGACAATCGTTCCACCTCCTCGTCAAACAGCTCCACGCGAAGTGCAATGTCATCCGATTCTGCCGGGAAGATATCAATCACCTCGCCACGAACACGGAAAGTACCACGCTGGAATGCTTGATCATTACGAGCATATTGCAGCTCCGCCAGTCGGCGCAGGATCGCGCGCTGATCGATAATCATACCGACCGTGAGATGGAGCATCATCTTGAGATATAAATCAGGATCGCCCAGACCATAAATCGCGGAAACAGACGCCACCACAACCACATCACGCCGCTCCAGCATCGCTTTGGTGGCGGACAAACGCATCTGTTCGATATGTTCGTTTACCGAGGCATCTTTCTCAATGAAGGTGTCGGAACTCGGTACATAGGCCTCCGGCTGATAGTAGTCGTAGTAGGAGACGAAATATTCCACCGCGTTTTCCGGAAAGAATTCTTTCATTTCGCCATACAGCTGGGCCGCCAGCGTTTTGTTGGGCGCAAGTACCATGGTTGGGCGCTGAAGGTCAGCAATGACATTGGCAATGGTGAAGGTTTTCCCGGAGCCAGTCACGCCAAGTAACGTCTGGTGCGCCAGGCCATCTTCCAGCCCCTCTTCGAGACGTCGAATCGCCTCCGGCTGATCGCCAGAAGGTTTAAAAGCGGAATTCAGTTTGAACGGTTTACTCATGAGTCGCTACCTGAAGGAGTTGGGCGGGCAGGTATGTAATTTTACTCGTCGTACTTAATTATGCCAACAAATTATACTGGATAAAAAAACAGTTCATCACCATAATATTTCTGTTACAGCGTAAACTCCGCTGTCAATCATGAACAAGATTTACTCTGCGGCGAGATAAAACTCCGGCCTTACCGGGTTATCCCCAAAGCAACGGCTTTTTTAACATTTGTCAAGATGATTGATGACAGTTTTATGGCAAGAGATGCCTGTTCAGTGACTGCCATTGCAATTATCTAACCTGTTAAAAAATAAAAGATATTTCTTTGAGCCGTCTTTAACGCCAATTTGCGTGCAAGCCGCGTATTCTCTCGCTTGCCTCGTGTTTTCTAACTCTAATACACATGGTTATCCACAGGAATAGTGGATAACTGTCTGCAGCCCCTATCCCCCGCCGCCTGGGCAATTCCCACATTCACCGCATGATGCGGAGGTAAAATTTTTTTCGTGATTTTTTTAGAATTTAATTGGTTAAATTGCAGTCAATCGGAGACGCGATCTCGCTCACAATTTAACCAAGCACAGGATGACTACATTAAGGCAAGATTGATGTACTTTCCGGTTGCCGCATTTTCTGGATTTTCTGCAAGCCAGGGAATTTCGCCCAGCAGCGGCGCGGGAATCATGCGGGTGAGCGTGGTCATATATTCAGCGTGACGTTTTCCCGGAGGCGTGACATCGTTCGCCACCCACCCCGCCAGAGTCAGTCCGGCGTGTAGTATTGCCTGCGCAGTCAACATCGCGTGATTAATACAGCCGAGTTTCACGCCCACAACCAGTATCACTGGCAGTTGTTCCTGTGTTACCCAATCCGCAAAAGTGAAAGTGTCAGAAAGCGGCGTAAACCAGCCGCCAGCACCTTCCACTAACACCCAGTCAGCCTGTTGTTCAAGCGCGCGTAATCCGGCGCTCATTACCAATGCTTCTATCGGCCTGCCCTCTTGCGCGCTGATGATATGCGGCGAGGTGGGTTCTGCGAAGGTGTAAGGATTTACCGTTGCGTAATCCAGCTGCAGGCTACTGTTGCGCTGTAACGCCAGCGCGTCACTATTACGTAAGCCTTTCGGGGTCTTTTCGCTGCCAGAGGCCACCGGTTTATAACCTGCCGTCCGGTAGCCTGCTGCCTTTGCGGCTTGTAAAAGCGCGCAGCTGGCGACAGTTTTCCCCACTTCGGTATCCGTTCCGGTGACAAAATAACATTTACTCACGAGCAATCACTCCCAAAAAAAGATGATACGTCAGAGGATATCGCCCCTGTTGTTGCGGCCAGGCTAGTTGCAATCGCTGCAACTGCGAACGCGTTAATATTCGCGGGTCACGCCCTTCATGAAGATGCGTGGCACCGATGCCTTTCAGCGAACGCATGGCACTGAGCGCATCATCAAACCACAGCGTGATGGGCTGAATATAATGTTGATAATGCACGGCGTTTAGCGACTGTTCGATTTTATCTGGCGGTAAAAAGCGATTAGCATGCGGGCGCTCGTCCACCGCCTGCCACGCCTGATGCAGTTCGGGTAACGATCCCTGCACCAGCGTGGTAAACGCGACCACGCCTCCGGGGCGCACCACCCGATACAGCTCGCGGAGTGCCATGGATAAATTACCGCACCACTGCACCGCGAGATTGCTCCATGCAAGATCGAACGTCGCAGTCGCTAACGGCAGGGATTCGATATCTCCCGCCAGATAATGGTCTGCGGCATCCTTCTGGCGTGCCTGAACAAGCATTGGCGGAGAGAGATCTAACGCAGTCACCTGCGCGTGACGCTCTCGCCAGCGGCGGCTCATCCAGCCTGGTCCACAACCCGCATCCAGTACGTGGGTGTATTTACGCTGTGGGAGCATTGCCAGTAAGGCGTCAGCACTCTGGCGCTGTAGATCGGCATGTTGCTCATAGTGTGCGGCTGCCCGTCCAAATGCCGCAGCAATGGCTTGTTTATTAACCGTTGCCATGCAGCACCTCCAGCAGACGGTCGATATCCTGCATTTCATGCGCTGCGGTTAGCGTTAAGCGCAGTCGCGCAGTACCAGCGGGTACGGTTGGCGGTCGAATCGCCGTGACCCAGCAGCCTTGCTGGCGCAGTTTTTCTGCCAGTTGTAACGCACGGCTGTTATCACCGACGATCAATGGCTGGATGGCGCTCCATGAGTCAGCAAGCGTAAACGGCAAATCCTGCACTCCGGCACGAAAACGAGTAATGAGTGCCGCCAGTTTTTCGCGCCGTGCATCCCCCTCATCACTGCGAATGACCGCCAGCGACGCACGTAATGCCTGCGCCTGAGCGGGCGGCATACTGGTGCTGTAGATAAGATGGCGAGCGAATTGCAGCAGATAATCCGCCACCGTATTGGAGCAAAGCACCGCTGCCCCGCTGACGCCAAATCCTTTGCCAAACGTCACCACCAGCAATTCTGGTTTTACCTTTTGCAGCCAGCAGCTGCCACGCCCCTGCTCCCCGATAACGCCCGTGCCGTGGGCGTCATCGACCATCAACCAGCCATCGTGCTGTTGCGTTACCTGCTGGATTTCCTCCAGTGGCGCACTATCGCCGTCCATGCTGAACACACCTTCTGTCACTACCAGTTGCTGCCCCGGACAGGGGGAAGCAAGCAGTCGCGCCAGATGAGTGACATCGTTATGAGCAAAACGGCGAAGCGGCGACGGGCTTAAACTTGCAGCCTCCAGCAATGAGGCATGGCTAAGCCGATCGGCAACAATACGGTCCTCTTTCGCCATCATCGCGGCAATGACAGCCTGATTAGCGGCAAAACCAGAAATAAACAGCAGCGCCCGCGAATAGCCCAGCCATTCGGCCAGTTCTTCTTCCAGCACCTGGTGCGCCACGCTATAACCGCTGACGTGACCGGAACCGCCGCTACCGACACCAAATTGATCCGCGCCCTGCTGCCAGGCGCGGATAATTTGCGGATGATGGCTTAAACCTAAATAATCGTTACTGGAAAAGTTCAGATACTGGCAATCATCTGCCACCAGCCAGCGTCCGGCTCCTTGTGCCACCGGATAACGGCGACGCAAGGCATCAGCAACACGCCGCGCATCAAGCGCCGCGTCGATTTTCTCCTGCCAGATCATAGTGCTGCCGCGTTGTAATATTCGTCAGTGTCCGGGGTCATCAGCGCCTGCTCCAGACGCTGCTGTTGTTCGTTATCGCCCGCCAGCACGGCAGTTTGCTGCGGATTTAGCCCCAGTTTGCGGAACAGTTGCAGGTCTTTATCTTCTTCCGGATTCGGCGTAGTCAGCAGTTTGCAACCGTAGAAAATCGAGTTTGCGCCAGCCATAAAGCACATCGCCTGAGTCTGTTCGTTCATCTGCTCGCGTCCGGCAGAAAGGCGTACGTAAGAGGTCGGCATCATGATCCGCGCTACGGCAATGGTACGGATAAAATCAAAGGCATCGACATCGTCGTTATCCGCCAGCGGCGTGCCTTTCACCTTCACCAGCATGTTGATTGGCACGCTTTCCGGCGGCGTCGGCAAGTTTGCCAGTTGCAGCAATAATCCGGCGCGATCTTTCACCGTTTCGCCTAAGCCCACAATGCCACCTGAACAGACTTTAATCCCAGCTTCTCGCACTTTTTCCAGCGTATCAAGACGTTCCTGATAGGTGCGGGTGGTGATGATATTGCCGTAAAACTCCGGCGAGGTGTCGAGGTTGTGGTTATAGTAATCCAGCCCGGCATTCGCCAGGCGCTGCGCTTGAGATTCACTCAACGTGCCCAGCGTCATACACGCCTCCAGACCCATCGCTTTTACCCCCTGCACCATTTGTTCCAGGTACGGCATATCGCGTTCGTGGGGATTCTTCCACGCCGCGCCCATACAGAAACGCGTCGATCCCGCCGCTTTCGCTTTGCGCGCCGACTCCAGCACCTGTTCAACTTCCATCAACCGCTCGGCTTCCAGCCCGGTTTTGTAGCGCGAGCTTTGCGGGCAATATTTGCAATCTTCCGGACAAGCTCCGGTCTTAATCGACAGCAAAGTGCTGACCTGCACCTGACGAGGATCGAAATGCTGACGATGCACCTGCTGCGCTTCAAACAGCAGATCCAGCAACGGTTTTTCAAATAATTCTGTGACTTGCGACAATGTCCAGCGTGGGCGGTGAGCCATGGGGCTTCTCCAAAACGTGTTTTTTGTTGTTAATTCGGTGTAGACTCGTAAACCTAAATCTTTTCAATTTGGTTTACAAGTCGATTATGACAACGGACGATCTTACCTTTGACCAACGCCATATCTGGCACCCATACACATCCATGACCTCCCCGCTGCCGGTTTATCCGGTGGCAAGCGCCGAAGGTTGCGAGCTAATTTTGTCTGACGGCAGACGCCTGGTTGACGGTATGTCGTCCTGGTGGGCGGCGATCCACGGTTACAATCACCCGCAGCTTAATGCGGCGATGAAGTCGCAAATTGATGCTATGTCGCATGTGATGTTTGGCGGTATCACCCATGCGCCCGCCATTGAGCTGTGCCGCAAATTGGTGGCAATGACGCCGCAACCGCTGGAGTGCGTTTTTCTCGCGGACTCCGGCTCCGTAGCGGTAGAAGTGGCGATGAAAATGGCGTTGCAGTACTGGCAGGCCAAAGGCGAAGCGCGCCAGCGTTTTCTAACCTTCCGCAATGGTTATCATGGCGATACCTTTGGCGCGATGTCGGTGTGCGATCCGGACAACTCAATGCACAGCCTGTGGAAAGGCTATCTGCCAGAAAACCTGTTTGCTCCCGCCCCGCAAAGCCGCATGGATGGCGAATGGGATGAGCGTGATATGGTGGGCTTTGCCCGCCTGATGGCAGCGCATCGTCATGAAATCGCGGCGGTGATCATTGAACCGATTGTCCAGGGCGCAGGCGGGATGCGCATGTACCATCCGGAATGGTTAAAACGAATCCGCAAAATGTGCGATCGCGAAGGTATCTTGCTGATTGCCGACGAGATCGCCACCGGATTTGGTCGTACCGGCAAACTGTTTGCCTGTGAACATGCAGAAATCGCGCCGGATATTTTGTGTCTCGGTAAAGCCTTAACCGGCGGCACAATGACCCTTTCCGCCACGCTCACCACGCGCGAGGTTGCGGAAACCATCAGTAACGGCGAAGCCGGC
>OHVK01000737.1_pt1 | contig 10895 bp, 4 predicted proteins | sample 1579411 | NCBI WGS metagenome assembly OHVK01 (sample SAMEA3882524, study PRJEB24775) | human gut metagenome | biome: human-associated habitat; feature: intestine environment; material: feces | place: Netherlands | collected 2009/2010 | reverse complement strand
CGCGATGCTGAGCATTACGATCACATAACACTTGCCGGATACAAGAGTGATTCTTACATTGTAAAGGCTGCTGTTCCGAGATTCGGTTCCGGCGAGGCCAAGGGTTCCATCTTACAGTCTGTCCGTGGACTGGACATCTTTTTGATCGTTGATGTAACCAACTACAGCCTGACCTACAAAATGAGCGGATTTACCAATCATATGTCCCCGGACGACCATTATCAGGATTTAAAACGTATCATCGGCGCATCCATTGCTACCGCACATCGTGTCAATGTTATCATGCCGTTCTTATATGAAGGACGCCAGCACAAGCGCAGCGGTCGTGAATCCCTTGACTGCGCGATGATGCTCGAAGAACTGATTCAGATGGGCGTAAGCAACATCATTACTTTCGATGCACATGACCCGCGTGTACAGAACTCCATTCCGTTAAGCGGTTTTGATAATTTCATGCCGACCTACCAGTTTATCAAGGCATTACTGAACCATGACAAAACCTTAAAGATCGACAAGGACAACCTGATGGTTATCAGCCCGGACGAGGGCGCTATGTCCCGCGCCGTATATCTGGCAAACAACCTGGGTGTTGACATGGGTATGTTCTACAAACGCCGCGATTACTCCCGTGTTGTCAATGGACGTAACCCGATCGTTGCCCATGAGTTCTTAGGTTCTTCCGTTGAAGGAAAGACCGTTCTCATCATTGATGACATGATCTCCTCCGGCGAGAGCATGCTGGACACCTGCCGCGCCCTCAAAGAGCGCAAGGCAAAACGCGTCGTTGTATGCGCTACCTTCGGTCTGTTTACCAACGGACTTGAGAAATTCGACGAATTTTTCGCAAAAGGTTACCTCGACTGCGTTGTAACCACCAACTTAAACTACCACACGCCGGAACTTCTTAAACGTGACTGGTATGTAGAAGCTGATATGAGCAAGTTTATCGCTGCAATCATCAACTCCCTGAACCATAACGTATCTCTGGAGAACGCACTGACACCGACTGCGAAGATCCAGAAGCTGATTAAGCGGTATAACGAGGGACAGATGTAATGAGAATTGACGGCTGATAAACGGCTGTAAATTTCAAAAAACTCCTGCATAAACAGATAAATCTTCATTCTGTGTATGCAGGAGTTTTTTCTAATTAATCTACTCAAACCGCGATTTGCAATTCAATCCATCCCCATCACAAATTCACCTTCTCCCATCCTCTCTCTAAATATCCATTCATCTTCCGTTTCAGCTCCTGATTCTCCTCCGCCTCCAACAGCGGATCTTTATCCATTAATTTCTTCACTTCATCCGAAACTGCCTTCAATATATCTGCATCTGCAAATATATCTGCTAAATGGAATTCGAGATCACCGCTCTGGCGGACGCCGAAGAGGTCGCCGGGACCGCGCAGTTTTAAGTCTTCGGAGGCGATGTAGAAGCCGTCATTTGACTTATTGAGAATATCCAGCCGCTTTCCGGCGTCTTCTTCGCCGGAGGCGTTGACCATGATGCAGTAGGACTGGTCTTTTCCTCGACCGACGCGCCCGCGGAGCTGATGGAGCTGCGCCAGACCGAAACGCTCGGCATTTTCGATCATCATAACGGTGGCATTCGGGACATTGATTCCGACCTCGATGACCGTGGTGGATACCAGCACATGAATCTCATTTGCCGCAAATGCTTCCATGATCGCATTTTTTTCTTTTCCCTTCATCTTTCCGTGCAGATATTCCACCCGGATCGACGGGGACAGGGCGCGGCGCAGCTCTTCGGTATAATCGATGACGTTCTCTGCCTCCAGCATCTCGCTCGGCTCGACCATCGGGCAGATGACGTATGCCTGACGGCCGGCACGGACTTCATTTTCGATGAAACGGTAGGCATTCGGGCGAAATTCACGGTTCACGACACAGTTCTTGATCGGCTGCCGGTTTGCCGGAAGTTCATCGATGATGGAAATATCAAGATCCCCATATAAAATAATTGCCAGCGTCCGCGGGATCGGCGTCGCACTCATGACGAGCACGTGCGGCTCGCCGCCTTTTTTGCTCAGCATTTCCCGCTGTGCCACTCCAAAACGGTGCTGTTCATCCGTGATTACCAATGCCAGATTGTCGTACACCACTTTTTCCTGAATCAGCGCGTGGGTTCCAATCACGATATCTGCCTCATGATTTTCAATCGACTCTCTGGCAAGCCGTTTTTCCTTTGCTGTCATCGAACCGGTCAGAAGCACCGGACGATATGTGATTCCCAGCGACGCAAACAATTCGGTCATCGACTCGTAATGCTGGCGCGCCAGTACCTCCGTCGGCACCATCAGCGCCCCCTGATATCCATTTGCCGCCGCCTGCAGCAACGCCAGAATCGCCACAATCGTCTTACCCGAACCAACGTCGCCCTGAATCAATCGGGTCATGATATGCCCGCCGGACAAATCGGCGTACACCTCCCGGATTACCTTTTTCTGTGCCCCGGTCAGAGCATATGGGAGGCGCCCTTCCACCGACGCCATTTCCCCAGAAAACGTAAATGGATATGCGCTCTTTTTATCTTCTTTTTTGTCTTTGAGCAGGCGCACTGACATTAGGAACATGAAAAATTCATCAAACACAAGACGTTTCCGGGAAAACATCAGTTCTTCCCGGTTTGCCGGAAAATGGATGTGCTCCAGCGCATAGTTGATTTCCGCCAATCCGTACTTTTCCCGCAGACCAGCCGGCAGATATTCCCGTTCCATCTGGCGCATCGTGAGGGCTTCCGTGACTGCCTTTGCGATCGTCTTATTGCCAAGTCCCTTCGTCTGTCCGTAAACCGGCTGCATAGACGACACGACTTTCGCATACTGTTCCGGGCGGTAGATCTCCGGCTGCTCCATCGTAAGTCTTCCCCGTTTTTTTACCACACGGCCACGGAAAATAAAGCGTTCCCCCGCCTTGAGCGTCCCGCGCAGATAGGGCATATTGTACCATGCCAGCGCCAGTGTGCCTCCGCTGTCCCGCAATCCAGCCGTCGTAACCTGCAGGCGCGCTCCATACCGCACCACATCCGCCGTTTTTGCCAGGATTCCGCCGACTGCCGCGATCGTATCCTCCTTCAGTTCCGAGATCGGCTGCGGTTCCTTAAACTCATCATAAGCACGCGGATAATAATGGAGCAGTTCTTCCACCGTTTCCACGCCTATTTTTTGAAATAACTTTGCCGTCTTTTCACCGATGCCCTTAACAGCGGTTATATTCTGCTGTTCCATTTATCTCCTCCTGCTTTTCAGAATATTCTCCGGAAAATCAGCCACGCGGACAGTTACCGGACAAAAAATCCGGGAATACATTGGAATGAAAGAGAGGCAGGACGCAGGGATCTCTCCCCTGACCTGCCTCATTTCATACTTATGAATTATTTTGTTTTATACGTCAAATGTTTTATCTGCGCCATCACATAGAAAATTCATTTTCTCGTTATCTGCATTTTCTCAGCCAATCGTGCAGATTCATTTAACGCATTTCAATCACTTTAAACGACCTAAATCTACTCTACCGAAATCATATAATAGTAAATCGGCTGCCCGCCATTCTGGCATTCAAATTCGCAGGATGTAAATTCTTTGCGGGCTTTCTCACAGAATGCCTCTGCGTCCTCTTCCGTGACATCCTCACCATAATAGATCGTCACAAGCTCAGACTCATCATCTACCATCTTACGAAGTGACTCCATCGCGGTCTCCTCGATATTCTTGCCAACTGCCAGCATGCCGCTGTCGCCGATCCCCATGATATCGCCCTCTGCGATCTCCATACCATCGATCGATGTATTGCGGACTGCGTAGGTAATCTGACCGGTCTTAACGTGGCTCATCTCCTCGGTCATCTGTTCCATATTTTCTTCCGCCGTCAGATCCGGAGCAAAATTAATCAGCGCCGTGATACCCTGCGGAACCGTCTTGGACGGAACTACATATACCTTGGTATCTTCTGACAGGCTCTTTGCCTGCTCTGCCGCCAGAATAATATTTTTATTGTTCGGCAGAATGTAAACTGTCTCGGCATGGACTTTTTCGATTGCTTCCAGCATATCCTCCGTACTCGGATTCATCGTTTGTCCGCCCTCGATGATATAGTCAGCGCCGATACCCTTGAAAATCTCAGAAAGACCTTCTCCGACCGATACGGCGATAAATCCATATTTCTTGCGCGGTTCTTCCTTCTTCTCTTTGGCTTCTTCTTCTGCCTTCTGCTGTGCCGCCAGACGTTCGGAATCTTTGATCAGTTTCTCCTGATGTTCCTCGCGCATATTGTCAATCTTGATGCGGGACAGGGAACCGTAGGTCAGTGCTTTCTGAATCGCCAGACCTGGATCGTTTGTATGAACGTGAATCTTGACAATATCATCATCTGCCACAACTACCAGGGAGTCGCCGATCGTGCTCAGATAATCTTTCAGTTCCTGCTCTGTCGTCTCATCCGCCGGTTTTTCTGTATTGATAATAAATTCCGTACAATAACCAAAACGGATATCCGCTGCCTGCGTGCTTCCGGCGCCTGTTGCTGTTTTTGCCGCTCCATTTCCCGATACAGACGGAGTAACTGCCGCGTCGATATCCACGACTTTTCCTTTTAAGCCCTCAATACAGCCCTTGATAACCTGAATCAGACCCTGTCCGCCAGAATCTACTACACCTGCCTCTTTCAGAACCGGAAGCATCTCCGGTGTCTGGCTTAAAACATACTCGCCGTGCTCCAATACTTTCTCTGAAAATTCAAGTACGTCCTCGGTCTGCGGTGCCAGTTCTGCCGCTTTATCCGCCATTCCCTTGGCAACAGTCAGAATCGTACCTTCCTTCGGCTTCATAACTGCCTTATAAGCTGTCTCCGTCGCACGGTTAAATGCGTCTGAGAGAACACTCGTCGTAATGACATCTACCGTCTTAATCTCTTTCGTAAATCCGCGGAAGAGCTGTGAAAGGATAACGCCGGAATTGCCTCGTGCGCCGCGCAGGGAACCGGAGGAAATCGCTCTCGCCAGCGCCTCCATCGTCGGATTTTCAACGGCTGCCACTTCTCTGGCGGCTGACAGAATCGTCATCGTCATGTTCGTACCGGTATCTCCATCTGGAACAGGAAATACGTTCAGCTCATTGATCCATTCCTTGTTGGCCTCCAGGCCCTTTGCTCCAGCCAGAAATGCATTCTTTAACATCCCGGCATCTATATAATTCATGCCCACAGGGTTTGTTCCTCCTTAATCTATCACTCTTACGCCTTCAACATAAATGCTGATTTTCTCAACCTTCATGCCAGTAAACTCTTCTACTTTATATTTTACACTCTCGATCAGGTTGTCCGCAACGGTAGAGATGCTGACTCCGTATGCCACGATTACGTGGAAATCGATGCTGAGTGCATTGTCCTTGATGGCTACGTTGATGCCGTGTGTCAGGCTTTCTCTTTTAAGCAGTCTTACCAGACCATCTTTCATACTGACAGCCGCCATGCCAACGATACCGAAGCATTCTACTGCTGTCGTTCCGGCGTACATTGCAATTACTTCCGGATCGATCTGGATCGAACCCATTTTATTGTCGATGCGTCCTTTCATATTGACAGCCTCCGTTTCTTTACTTGTTTTTGTTTGATTCGAATTTTATGCCATGATTTTTTACGGGCTGGACATGCGGAGCCGGGGCGGCTCCTGTGTCGGCGCGTGGAATGAAATATATGCGTCTCTCTACCCCGTCATGCAGCTCGATTCCGCTTCGCTCCATCTCGCTCACGGGCTTCGCCCTATGGATAAAAATGTCTGAAATACGGCTTATGTGCAAGCACAACACCGTTTTTCAGCCTTTTTTATCCGCATGACTCATGGCTTACGCGTATATTATACACCACCCACGTTAAAAAGGAAATAGAAAATAGACATCTGTCGAAAACTTTTTTTATTTTTTTTGGTTTTTCACTTGCATATTTTTCTATTTTCTGCTATTATACCTTTGTTATGGATTTTAATAGGAAGTCCAATGATCGGTTAAGGAGGTGCTACGATGGCTAAGTGTGCAATCTGCGAGAAAGCTGCTCATTTTGGTAATGCAGTGAGTCATTCACATAGAAGATCTAACAAAATGTGGAAAGCTAACGTTAAGTCTGTTAAGGTTAAAACTAATGGCGGAGCTCAGAAGATGTATGTATGTACTTCTTGCTTAAGATCCGGTTTAGTTGAAAGAGCCTAAATCGAGTTTAACTGGCCTCAGGTGTCTGCCTGAGGCTTTTTTCTTGTCCTTAGCATAATGAACAACAAAAAATGTTGGAAATATGCTTTTTGAGCACATTCCAACATTTTATATAAAACCTTTCCTTCAAAACACCCTAAAACAAGTTCAGCAGCGTTCCATACAGCTTCTCATTTCCCATCACCACCAGCGCCAGTTCTTCTTTTGCCTCGCTGAGCTGATAAAAAAGATGTCTCACATCGCGCTCTGTCGAGCGCAGATATCCCATTTCATCATAATAATATCGCCCATCCAGCCGATGCACCATGCGATCGACTTCTCGCGTATGGCGAGATTGTATTTCTACGGCAGAATCGGATTGCTTTTCCAGTTTTTCCTGCCAATCGGATTCCTGGCACTCATATCCCTGACGGATGTAATCATTCAGCAAATTAGCTGCTTCTGACTCATCGTTGGCATAAACCACCGCGACATGGGGATAGCGCCGCATTCCGCGTCCGTGCGGCAGGTGCATCATATTTTGTATAAAATAGGAAAGTTCTGCATTCGCACGGATCCGATTCGTCAGGTGGAATGTCTGGATTCCCGGCTGCTCCCCCAAGAGCTTTATTGCACCCAGCTCCAATTCTTCCGGCGAAATCATATCCTCACAGTTACTGGAAAAAATAACCGGACGAGTTTTGCCGATCTCCAGCAAAATTTCCAATGTATTGGGCGACAGAAGGTGTGCCTCATCTACTAAGATCGCGCTGTATGCTTCAAACCTGATTTCCGCTCCCGTTTGAACACTATCCTCCGCCAGGTACTCCACCCGCCGCAGCCGCTCATGCAGCACCTTCCACTCTTTTCCCGCTTCACCGCAGTGGATCATGCACACCCGCTGCCGCCCGGAGAGTTTCATCGCAATATCATATAAAAGCAGCGTTTTTCCCGTCCCCGGAAGCCCGGTAAACCAGAAATATCCCGTCCGGTCTGCCCGGATTTTCTTTAAAATCTGGCGTTCAATATCCCTCTGCTGGTATGTCAGGAAATATTCTTTCTTTAAGAACCGTCCCGGCTCTGTGAGCGGCGAAATCAGGTACAGCTCCGTCTGAAACAAGTCTTCGATATCGCCTGGATAATCAGCACTCTCCTGTTGCAAATCCCGGCAGAGCTGTTCCCAGTCCGCCTCCACAATGCGGTCATGATTCGTCAGACGCACCAGGCGGTTCTGGCTGCTAATATAAGTGTACGAACGAATCGGCTTTCCCAGCGCCGCCAGATAATACCGGTTTTGTATGAGCTGCTTGCGGATCGCCTCATCCGACACCTGTCCGCTCTTTAATTCAAGGTTTAAAATTTGTTCTTCCTTGATCTGAAGCAGATCAAACTCTTTCCCCAGTCTCGGAATCTGAAACGAATAGAAAAAACGCAGTGCGTACACCGCCTGCATATGTCTCTCCAACTCCGAAACAAGCGCTTTCATGCTGTCCAGCTCCCATTCCCGTATTTTCAGAAATACATCCCGCCCCGAAAGCTGTCGTTCCAGCTTTTGAAGGTATTCCGTATTCTGATTTCGGGTAATTGTGTAAATAGAGATTGCTTTCATACCGGTACCGCCTGCGTTCCTTTTCGACCTTTCCAAACTTTATAGATCCTTCTTTTTGCCGCAGCACTCCATGAGCGCCGCTACCACCTTATCCATCTGCAGTGGTTTTACCAGATGCACATTCATCCCAGCTGCCAAGCACTGCCTGGCATCCTCTTCAAAGGCATTTGCCGTCATGGCAAGAATCGGAATCTGCCTTGCATCCGCCCGCGGAATCGCCCGGATCGCGCGTGTCGCAGCCAGACCATCCATCACCGGCATCATCACATCCATGAGAATCGCATCGAACGTCCCCGGAGGTGCCGCCTCAAAGCAGTCTACTGCCTTCTTCCCGTTCTTCACAATCGTGACATGGGCACCCGCATCGGTCAGAAGTGTTTCCGCGATCTCTGCATTCAACTCATTGTCCTCCGCCAAAAGCAGCTTCAAACCGTGAATATCTCCTGACGGCGCTGCTTCTTTAACCGGGAACTCCTCCGGCGGCGGTGCAATCTCAAATGGAATTTCCACCACAAACGTCGTTCCAATGCCGACCTCACTCGTCACTTCGATGTTTCCGTGCATCTGTTCAATCAGCCCTTTGACGATCGTCATGCCAAGCCCAGTTCCCTGGTAAACACTACGCGCATCATTTTTCTCCTGTGCAAACGGGTCAAAGATGTGATCCAGAAATTCCTGGCTCATGCCAACTCCCGTGTCCGAGATCGTCCACCTATAGACGCACCAGCCGTCCCGTACATCCTGCGCCTCCACCCTGGTACTGATTTTTCCGCCCGGACGATTGTATTTGATGCAGTTTCCATAAATATTCAGGAAAATCTGGCGCAGATGGAGCTGGCTGCCATAAATATACGGATACGGAATCTCCGCTTTTCTTTTATCATACTCCCATTGAATGCCCGCATCTACCGCGCGCTCGATGATAATGCTCACGATATCGCGCGTCATCTCTGCCAATGAAATATAATCATGTGCCAGAATGATCTTTCCCTCTTCCAGCTTGCTCATCTGCAGCACATCATTGATAAGGGACAGCAGATGCCCCGCCGCCACCTGCATTTTCCGGTGATTTTCCATCACCATCTCCTTATCATCAAAATGTGCCTCATCGATTTTTAAAAGCCCGATAATACCATTGAGCGGTGTCCGGATATCGTGACTCATGCGGCTTAAGAAATCTGTTTTCGCCCGGTTTGCCGTCCGCATTTCATCAAATGCCGCCTGCAGGCGCGCGTGCTCCTGTTCATCCCGCGCGTGCATCTGCGACGTATCCTGCAGAAGAATGATCGCATGAACCACCGGCATCTCACAAGAAAGCTCCGTATCAAACACGATCGTCTGCGTCATCAGAACTGTTTTCTGTACCCAGCAGATCGTGCCATCTTCCTCCTGGATACAGTATTCCACGGAAATATGTTTCTCCCCTGCCTCAAACCGCTTCAACAGCTTAGCCGGATCATCTGCCAGACGATAGCTTCCCAAGGTCTCCTGAGTGACCATCTTCATATATTCACTGCAATAATCACGGTAAGAACACGGCAGCGGATAGTCCATAAATAGCTCCCGGCATTCCTCGTCTTTTCCATTCAAGACAACACTCTTCTCCAGAATATCCTTTGTCAAATTAACTGTATATATCATATCCGACAGATCCAGGAGTGCATCCACATAGCTGTCATTTTCCAGAATCGACTGTTTGAGCTGTTCATAATAAAGCGTCAGCTGTTCCTTCGCATCTGCCCGCCCTTCTGAACTTTTCCGGATCGTCTCAAATGCCAGCAGGAAATGATGCAGCTTTCCTTCCTCATCCCAATCTACCGGGATCAGCGTCAGGCGGCTGTAGAGTCCCTGACCGTTCGTGCCATACTGCAATTCGAGTAGATCTCCCTCCGCCTGCAGCTTCCCGGAAAGCTCTGAAACCTGCAGGCTCTGGCGGATGTGGGCGCGGTCAGCACGAGCCACCCGTTCCGCTGCTATCTGCTCCGCCGCACCGGAATAGCTTCCGTCTGACGCCAAAAAGAAATCAGCACTGGCACGGAGTGCCCGGTAGGTATCCATGTGCGCGTCGCAGTAGAGACAATCCGAAAAGTTTCTCCCGTACCGGTTTAAAAGCTTGAGCAGGTGGAAATCCAGCCGTTTTTCCGCTGCCGCTTCCTCGCGCTTTACATGGTTTTTGTTGATATACATATTTTTATCGGCAAAACTGAAAAGCTCCCTCATCGTGCTGCCCGGAAAATCACTGGCAAGTGCATACCCGACCGCATAGCTGAGCGGCATATCCGGATATCCCTTTGACTCCTCTGTCATCGCCTCCCGCACATGGGTGAGGCATTCCCGCATGGCCTCCTCATCCAGACCACGCGTAACGGCAATAAATTCATCGCCGCCGTCCCGCCCTACGAACTGTTCCGCAGGCATGGACGCGCGCAGGCAGACGGCGAACCGCCGGATGTAGGCATCTCCCGCCTCATGCCCCATGCTGTTGTTGATTCGGCGGAGATTATTTAGGTCAAAACTGCATACTCCCACATCCTCTGCCGCCAGTTCCGGATCATCCAGCAATTCTTCGCATTTATTCTTATTGGGAAGTCCGGTCGCCTTGTCCAAATACACCTTTTTCTGCAGCACACGGTTCATCGCCGCAAAGCGCACCGCCTTAATAAATTCATATCCAATCAGAAGCATCAGAACAATAATATCAATCGTGACATATTTTTCAATTACCGTCAGCGAGGATGCCTTCCTCTGGGAATACGCCTCCGCCAGTCCCGTCGCTTCATCACAGATTTCAAAGAACCGCTCGCTCTTATCAATGATCTCTGTATTCTCATAGCCGACTTCTCGGACACGCAGGATTTCATAGTGAAGCGCAGCAAAGTACTCCTCCAACTCCTGCATCTTACTCTGAAACGCCCCGTCATCAAGGCGCACCAGCCCCAGTTCTCCATTGCCATTCCGCAGACCGTCGACAAAGGCCTCAATATCCTGAATCATACCATCTTCCGGCTGACCGGAAATTTCCAATTTAATGATACGCTGTGTCTTTCCACGCACCAGTCCCGCATAGTTGACCACGCGAGCCGT
>OHVK01000734.1_pt1 | contig 10964 bp, 7 predicted proteins | sample 1579411 | NCBI WGS metagenome assembly OHVK01 (sample SAMEA3882524, study PRJEB24775) | human gut metagenome | biome: human-associated habitat; feature: intestine environment; material: feces | place: Netherlands | collected 2009/2010 | reverse complement strand
AATACTTTGTGTATGAATTAGTTGGCTGATTTTGTAATATTTAATGAATGTCCCTTTGTTTCTCTCTATAGGATATCCGGATATTTCTTAATCTTTTCAGAATACTCCTATCGATAATATAAATTCTATCGCAAAATTATCGCTTTATTACTTTTCCACATTCTGTGTAATCGTTCCATTTCCAGGATTAGATACGGCTTCACGCGGAAAAGGCATAATCCATAAATGCGAATCAGACTTTAGAATATACTCTTTTCCTTCAATAGTGCGTGGAAAAGTACGGGCATACTCCGGATCCTTATTCAAACGTCTATAATCACAATATATAACCTGAGTCTGGATATATTCACTCTCTTTATCTCTTATTATTTTTTCCACTGCTTCTTTCGTTGTTGCAGCAGTCCAATCTTGATAAAACTCAAGAAGAATACGTGTTTTTCTCACCTTATTCACCAGTTCCATTGCTTCTCTAATATTAGCTTCTCCCCCTTTACGAGCCAAACATTCGGCCTTTATATAATACATTTCAGGTGAACGCATACCTCCTTTATTCATTTCCAAAGCATAGATACCCGCATAATAAGGAATACCGGAAGATGACACTCTGGATTTCCAATGGGTCAGCAGACGAGTATCCCCCTTTTCAAAACGAGCCGCCCGTTCAGGAGAAATAGCGTAGCTTGTGTTATTCAAGCCAGTCCAACCTGAAGTGGAAGATCCATAACAATAAATATAATTCTCTACATTATCTGTTTCAGGATTACCGGCTACCCCTGATGTATAATTCTTGGGATCATCATAGCGCTCCTTATCCGCCTCATAAAGATCTATCCAGTTAAAAAGCTGGTCATTTTGCTCCAATGCCAATGAAGCGTTCTTCAAAGCATTGTCATAATCCCCCATAGACAAATACACTCGAGCCAACATACCATATCCAAGTGCCCGATTAGGATGAAGAATCGACTCACTATGTACAGGCAGATCTTCAACCGCCTTATTCAAATCATCAAGCATAAACTCATAGATTGTTTGCAAAGTTACCTGCGGCGACGGAGCCTCCACAGAAGCCGAAGTTATCAAAGGAACTGACAGTTTATCCTTAGTAGCCTCATCATACTGGTCAGCATAAAAATTAGCCAAATAAAAATAATGCATGGCTCTAAGAACACGTCCCTGAGCTATTAACTGACGGCGCTGAACCTCCGTACATTCTGTCGCATCCGGTACATCCTCTACGATTAGATTCCACGCAAAAAGTCCCTCATAAGCATTAAAATAAGGGTTCTTATCATTGCCTGTCATTAAGTCTATTCGATTTACAGATTCATCTGCGTAATAATTGGCACGTGTTAACGACGGACTAGTTACGGCAGAAGGAAGTTTAAATATATCTCCTGCTAATACCGCAAGCTGATCGGGATCAAGAAAATGGTAGGAAAAATTATTTCGGATAAAAGCATTATAGTCTTCCCATGTCTTCGGAATCTTCTGCCCTTTCGGCACATCATCCAAATAATCATCACAAGCGGAAAGCATCATAGCCACCATAACAAAAAGCAGACTGCTTATCTTTATCATTTGTTTTTTCATATTATTCATTCTTTAAAAATTCAAATACAATCCCCATACATAATTCGGTTTCACTTTACCGCCTAAATCGTAATTCGCTTTACTATCAAAAGCAAATGTTGCTACATTCTCTACATTGAACTGAAGACGAGCGCCGGAAAGAGAAATTTTCTTGCACCAATGGGCCGGAACTCTGTACGCCAATGAAATATTACTCAAACGAATATTTGATGCATCATACACAAACAAATCCGAATAACGATATAATTCCGTACGGTGTGTATTAAAATTCTCCGTATCATTAGAGAAAAGCAGACGTGGTACGTCCGTTACATCCCCAGGCTGAGTCCAACGGTCCACTATACCCTTAGCAGTAGATGTAATACGTCCGTTCGACATGTTAATGCTTGGAATATTGCTTGACCGCAACTTGTGACCTGCATCCAATATCAGCATCGCTGAAAATTCAAAACCTTTATAACGTAATACATTGGTTAACGAAGCATTATGTATAGGAACAGTCGTACCACAATAAACCAATGCATGATAATCACGTGCAGGACCTGAAGTGACATTATTTTCCGCATCATATACCTGTGGATCACCATTCTCATTCAATCCAGCCCACTTATACGCATAAATACCATATAATGGTTTTCCAACCATAGGATAACTGGTAGGCATACTTATACGGCTATCCCACAAACTTGGTTGCACACTGATGTGTTTTACTTTATTACGATTAAATGCATATAACAATGAAGCGTTCCAACTAAAGTCCTTCTGACGGATAATCTCTCCGCTCAAAGTGATTTCCACTCCCCGGTTTACCATTTTTCCATTATTCGTCATCAACGTTGTATAGCCAAACCCTTGTGTAGGACTACCATTTATAGCAGCAAGTAGATCAACACTATATTTATTATAATACTCTATTGTTCCCGACAGACGATGACGGAACAAAGCAAAATCTACACCTACATTCACAGTCGTTGTCTTTTCCCAACGGATATCCTTATTGGGAGGAGTATTCACAGACCCTGCCATACCATCCACAAGGCTGGAATCATAATAGGAAGCTATCAGATAGGGAGCTGTATTACGCCCAATATTACCACCAATACCGTATGAAGCGCGTAATTTCAACATGTCTACAAAATCCGCTTGAAAGAATTTCTCTTTATAGATATTCCAACTTCCCCCGACTGACCATAAAGGTTTATTCTGGTATTTCGAATTAGTTCCCCACAAGTTCGAACGATCCCAACGAATACTTCCAGAAAGTACATATTTATCATCATACGTATACGATGCATTCGAATAGAAGGAAACAAAACGATTAAGCAATTCACGAGACGAAGCAATACTATTCTGATCTAACTGAGCAGATCCTAACAAGCCCGAAAAATAAGCCAAATCTTTCATATTATAATTTTGCCATGTTTTAAGCTCCGGATCATATCCGTATACCGTATTTTCATCAAAATTAATCAATGAATGGCGCACTTCCTGTCCTAATATCCATACTAAATTATGCTTTTCATCAAATGTTTTATCAAGACTCAACTGTTGACGGAAGTTATAACTATGTTTGCTGTTCTTCAACGTATGAAACGAATCTCCATTCGGCAGATTATATACCAAAGAACTGCCATTCGGTGATTTGCTGGTAAAATCATTAATACGCTTACGCATAAAATTTGACTCTTTCTCACCCAATGATTCATAATCCGAATCACTTGTTTCATATTGGAACATCACATTGTAATTCAACCAAGAAGTCAAATCAAACTTCAACTTAGCATAAGCGCGGGTTTCAAAAGTTTTGGTTGTATTAAGAGCATAATTCAACTCATCCATCGGCACGAGATCTTCTGAATACAGCCCATATTGATCCACTAAATCACGACGTGACTTGTCACTTTGTGAAGGTGCCACAAAATAACTTCCATCTGCATTGACCAACGGATCATAAGGCATGACAGAAAAGCCCGGATCAAACAAATCATATGACTGGTTCTTCTCTTTGCCATATTTCAGATAAACGCCTGTATCAAAATGCAACCAATTGGTTAGCTGTAATGAATTAGTAATATTGATACCTAATTTCCAATCACTATGATTTATATCCTCATAATCATTATCCCAATAAGTAGTAGAGAAATTAAAAGAATTACGCTCTGTTGTTTTACCTACCCTCAAATTATACTGCTGGTAAAAAGGGTTACGCTTACCATATTTTTCTGCCTGATCATAATATTGATAACCGTAGGAAGCCAACTGATTCAGAATTTTATCTCCCTCAGCCATACTGATTTTCCCAGTGTACATATCTAACAAAGTATTAACTCCCAAACTAGGATATGGTCCGTTTTCACGCAAATCGGCAGCCTGCATCTCCGCAGCCTCAGGCGTACTCAATGCCATAGTCGCCCATTCACGTTCCATAGCAATAACATCAGCCGCATTAGTCCGATTTTTTTTATAATAAGAATAAGGGTGCACTGTAAAGGTAGAAGAAAAACTTACTTCCGCTTTACCTTCTTTAGCCTTTTTCGTAGTAATCACAATCACGCCATTAGCAGCTCGCGCACCGTAGATAGAAGCAGCAGCAGCATCTTTCAGCACTGTTACGCTTTCAATATCTTCCGGATTTAAATCAGGCATATTTTCAGTTGTCTGCCCTATTCTGTCTAATGTTGTATTTTCTACAGGAAATCCATCAATCACGACCATCGGATTCGCGACAGCATTCATGGTTGTGACACCACGAATCTGTCCATTCACATATCCAGCCACTTGTCCCTCAAGCATAGAAGACAAGTTATCCATACGTTTCAACTCTAACTTTTCAGTAGAAACTTTAGAAAACGCACCCGTAGAACGTTCTTTCGACAAAGTCTGATATCCAGTAACCAACACTTCATCCAACATTTCAGTGTCCGCATCCAACCGAATAAAAAGCTCTTTCTTTCCATCCACAACCGCCACTTCTTTTGATTTCATACCAATATATGAAACCACAAGTGTTTCCCCACTGTTTACCTTCAGATGGAAACGTCCATCCACATCTGTTACGGTACCATTCTGAGTTCCTTTTACCAATACAGTCGCTCCAATCAACGGTTCATCATTAGTATCTGTAACCACTCCCGAAATAGATTTTTTTTCATTCTGCCGTATTTCTGAAACGACAGTACTTTCCTCTGCCAACGCATAAGCTACCGGTCCACACAAACAAATACAAAAAAGAATTCTTGAAAAAAACAGATTTCCCCCTTTGCACCTTCTTGAGTTTACTGATTCTTCACTCATAAAATTAAAAAAATTTATCAATATAAAAGTCAGTTAAGTAATTCATCTAATTTAGCTATTGTTTTGGGATCAGAAGGACGACTCATATCCACCGATATAATTTTTCCTTCCTTATCTAAAAGAATAAAACGGGGAATCCCCTTTATCATGTAGTCATTCATAAATGTATCTCCATTTACAAAATGCAACTGAATACCCTTTAAACCAGCCCTCACTCTATTTTCCCATGCTTTTTTGTTATTATCACATGAGATACTAACAAAATAAATATCTTTTCCATGGTATTTTTCTTCTAACTTTTGCAAATGTGGAATTTCACGTTGGCAAGGACCACACCAAGTAGCCCAAATATCTATATATACATACTTTCCCTTAAAATCAGAAAGAGAAACTTTTTTACCAGACAAATCCGTACAGTTAAAATTTGGAGAAAGAGCTCCTACCGACAATTTGCGCCAACGATTGCACAATGTCTCAAAATTCTTCACCAATAGCGGTGATTTTACATACCGATCGAACACAGCACAATAAGCATCAGCAGAATCAAGTCCATATCTCTCTACATAAGCATATACATTCTTATTTATTAAGAACTCTGCAATACTAGGCTCCTTCACTTCCGATTCCACATATCGGACTACCGCATCCAAAGACTTTGATTCCGGGTATTGTTTTCTTGCCACTCTGCTTACCGCCTCAACCAAAAATGAACGGAATTCGTCATATCGCAACAAAGAAGCATCCATAACTATCAACTCCTGTAACTTACTCCAATATTCTAAAGAAGCTTCATAAGTAGAATCCTTAGCTATACGCATATGGAAATAAGGATAAGAAGGCAATGTAGCACAAGTAAAATATTTCAAACGTATTTTCTCCATTTCATTAATTTCCTCTGATAATCCGGCATGATCCAACTCTTGCAGATTTACATTCAAAATACTATCCATTTTCAAAAAGAACGCTTTTTCTCCTAATGCCATATCATCAATTTCTGCTGCTTTCAAACGTCCGTTATTCAAATAGATATTTACTTGTGAACCTGTGCCTGTAATGGCTACACGTTCTCCAAATTTTTTATTTTCAAAAGAAATTTGTATATCTGTATCAGGTGTAAGCAACAAAGTACGACTTATATAATGATAACCTAATGCCACATAAACAGGCTCCGTAACATCGACTACCAATTCTCCCTTTCCTGAAGCATCTATTGAAATAGGAAGTTCTCTCCCGTCAGGAAAATAAAGCATTGCTGAATGATCTTCTATTTTACCACTTATAGACAAAGAAATCTTTGCCGCATAACTATAAAAAGGGAATAACAAACAGACAAAAAGAAAGACTCTCATTTTTTTCTTAAACCACTCCATAAATATTTTTTTATATTAAACATTAAAAATTAAGTGCGAAATTAACAAATAATTTGCAAACCGCCTTAATTTATATTACATAAACTAATGTTTAAGTAGCATTTTAACATAAAAAAAGCGATGGAATTCATACAGAGTTCATCCACGTTCCAATACCCCATATATTCTCCACAAAGAAGTTAAAAGAATTATAGTCACCACCAATACACACCTGCTTAAAGCAAGCGGGCTTATATTGTAATTAGAAAAAAGGAACAGTATAATCCAACAAAGAAGTTAAAAATTAACGGAGAAAATGCCAAACCGTTTGCCCATTCCAAAGACTATCTGTATTTTTGGCAGAAATATTCTGATTAAATGAATGAGAATGTCCTTGCCAAATTGAAAGTACTAGCAGAATCTGCCAAATATGATGTTTCCTGCTCCAGTAGTGGGACTGTGCGCCGTAACCAATCAGGCACATTGGGAAACACCGTAGGCGGCTGGGGAATATGCCACAGCTTCGCTGAGGACGGTCGTTGCATATCCTTGCTGAAAATTATGCTGACCAATTATTGCATATATGACTGTGCCTATTGTATCAATAGAAGAAGCAATGACATTCCCCGTGCCACACTTTCGGTAAGCGAACTGGTAGACCTCACCATCGAATTCTACCGGCGCAACTATATAGAAGGGCTTTTCCTCAGCTCCGGCGTTGTACGCAATCCGGATTACACCATGGAAAGGTTGGTACGTGTTGCCAAAGACCTGCGGTTAGTACACAAATTCAACGGATATATTCACCTGAAAAGCATCCCCGGAGCCAGTCGCGAACTAGTTAATGAAGCCGGACTCTACGCTGACCGCCTCAGTGTAAACATAGAAATTCCCAAAGAAGAGAATCTGAAATTACTGGCTCCCGAAAAAGATCACAAAAGTGTGTACCAGCCCATGCGCTATATCCAGCAGGGAGTACTTACCAATAAGGAAGACCGGAAAAAATTCCGCCATGTTCCACGCTTCGTTCCTGCCGGACAAAGCACGCAGATGATTGTCGGTGCCACAACCGAATCAGACAAAGACATCCTTTATCTTTCTTCTTCACTCTACCAACACCCCACCATGAGGCGCGTTTACTACTCAGGATATATATCCGTAAATACATACGACAAACGGCTTCCGGCACTGAAACAGCCGCCATTGGTACGGGAGAACCGTTTGTATCAGGCCGACTGGCTGTTACGTTTCTATCAATTTAAAGTAGAAGAAATAGTAGATGACTCCTATCCCGACCTGGATTTGGAAATCGATCCCAAACTAGGTTGGGCATTACGGCATCCCGAACTATTTCCGATAGATATAAATCAGGCAGATTACGAAATGATTCTCAGAGTACCGGGCATCGGAATCAAATCGGCAAGACAAATCATCGCATCACGCCGCTTCTCCAAACTGGGATTCTATGAACTGAAAAAAATAGGTGTAGTGATGAAAAAAGCGCAATACTTCATAACCTGCAACGAACTCCCCACCCGAACTGTTAATGAACTGACCCCGACAGGAGTACGCAGACTGTTAGTACCCAAACCCAAAAAGAAAGTGGACGAACGCCAATTAATACTAAACTTCACTGATAACGAATGATTCTGTTTATCTATGACCATACGTTTGAAGGCTTGCTGACTTGCATTTTCGATGCCTACTTCCGCAAAACCTTTCCAGACTCGCTCTTGATGGAAGGCGAGCCGCTACCCTTATTTTATGATGGAGCCATACACATAGCCACTGATGAAGAGAAAGCCGGACGAGTGTGGCGCGGATTACAGAAAAAAATCTCCAAGCATGCCCTGTTATGCCTGACCTGCTGCTGGTTATCAGAATTACCAAAGGTGGACGAAATGCTTTTCCGCTATATCCGGAAGGCCATAAACTCTCCTCATTCCATCGAAACCAACTTTGCCGATCCTGATGTGCTGGAGCTTGCGAAAATCTATAAAAGAGTAGATGGAGAACGAGTACACCTCATGCAGTTCGTCCGTTTCCAAAAAGCTGCGGACGGAACTTTCTTTGCAGCCGTAGAGCCTCAATTCAACGCACTGCCACTGGCTGTGGATCATTTCAAAGACCGGTTTGCCGACCAGCGTTGGCTCATTTATGATGTGAAGCGACAATATGGATATTACTATAATCTGACGGAGATGGAAGAAGTAACATTTGAAGACCCCCGCCAAGCACATCTGGTCACAGGAATGCTAAATGAAACATTGATGGACAATGATGAGAAATTGTTTCAGAAACTTTGGAAAACATATTTCAAGTCCATTTGCATCAAAGAACGTTGGAATCTCAGAAAACACCGGCAAGATATGCCTGTCAGATATTGGAAATATCTGACGGAGAAACAACAAACAGTTCTTCCGGATATCCCACATCTACCAAAAACAAGGCATGTCCCGGAACAGAACTCCCGGCACTACAACGATCTTTATCCTCTATCACTTTCCTGAACTCATCCACAGTCATTTTACCACGTCCCACTTCTACCAACGTACCTACCACAGCCCTTACCATATTCCGTAAAAAACGGTCAGCTTTAATAGTAAATACCCATTCTGTCCCGCTCACCTGCGTCCATTCAGCATGCATAATCCGGCAATTATTCGTCTTCACATCAGTATGCAATTTACTGAAACTGGTAAAATCAGTATAATCAAACAATACACGGGCAGCCTCATTCATTTTCTCAAAATCCAATGAATTAAAAAGCCTCCAGGCATAGTGACGGTTAAACGGATCTTTCCGGGTAGTCACATAATACTTATAAGTACGATAAGTCGCGTCAAAACGGGCATGCGCATCATCCTTCACCCGCTTTACAGCGTAAACCGCTATATCGGGAGGAAGCAAGCGATTCAATTTCTCCGTTATCTGAACACAATCCAACTCCCGGTCATAATCAAAATGCGCGATCATGAGACGCGCATGCACACCGGCATCAGTACGTCCCGCTCCTACTACCTCTATTTCTTGACGGAGAAAAGTAGAAAGAGCACGCATTAATGTTTCCTGTACACTGTCACCATTGGGCTGAATCTGCCAACCGTGATAATTCGTTCCATCATAAGCCAAATATATGAAATACCGCATCGTAAAGCCTCCGACCAAGTGAAAATTCAATAAATCAGCGGGCTGTTATATGAAAACATCCCTGTTTCAACTCATATTTAATATAGCATTTGTCCGATTTCCGAAGATCACGGAGTACCTCGGCCAATACCAACTTCAGCGTATCCGGACTAACATCCTGCATAGGACGTCCATCCGGGTCTTCCACTTTACAAAACCGACGGTAACTGACATCGAAAGTTGTCCCAAAAGCATGAGCTGAATTGGCAGAAGCATTTCCATTGCGACGACGAAGACGTTTCACATCATCTGCCGTACGAAGTACAGAAGTAACAATGATTTGATTAGGATTCAATCCTTTGCAACTCAATGAATCCAAAAAATTGGCTCCTATTGTATCCAATAACGCACTAGCCTGCGGAATCAGAAAAGGAATGGAGTGAGTCAGCGAATCCATGGCATAACGCTCACAGGGTTTTATCTGAACCAATTTGCCACCCAGCCCCTCTGCTTCCGAACGAGAAGCCAACGGACGAATTCCTATTTTCTTCGCCACACTGAGATGAGTATCATTCAAATCACCGAAACTACGTTTATAGCTAATTACACCTTTTATATTATGAGGCTCGTTCATCTTCATGGACATATCTTTTTCCTTGCAACCGGAAGAAACTGTCAAGGAAAACAACAGTGACAATAGCGTGCAACATGCACCTTTCATACAATTCATAATCTAACTATCTTTTCAAATTCCTCGCAAAGATAGATTAAAATCCTTTTTCTGAAAAAGCTTATGCAAATAAATTGCCCGGAAAATAAGAACAATGAAAACCTTTCATTAAATTTGCACCCTATAAACAAGTACATAAAGTACCTAAACTAGTTAAATGATAGAAAAACATATAGTTTTAGAGGATATTGATCCTGTGATATTTTATGGCGTAAACAACGTCAATATGAAAATGATACAAGCTTTGTATCCCAAATTAAAAATTGTGGCACGTGGAAATGTCATCAAAGTATTGGGAGACGAAGAGGAAATGTGTGCTTTTGAAGAGAATATATTGGCATTGGAAAAGCATTGCGCCCAGTATAACTCACTGAAAGAAGAAGTGATTTTAGACATAGTGAAAGGTCGTTCACCCCAAATAGAGAATACAGGGGATACTATTGTATTCAGTGTAACAGGAAAACCGATCGTTCCCCGTAGTGAGAACCAGTTGAAGCTGGTACAAGAATATGAAAAGAACGATATGCTGTTCGCTATCGGTCCCGCAGGTTCAGGAAAGACATACACTGCTATCGCCCTTGCTGTCCGTTCCCTGAAAAACAAAGAAATCAAAAAAATTATTTTGAGCCGTCCGGCTGTGGAGGCAGGAGAAAAACTCGGATTTTTACCCGGTGATATGAAAGATAAGATTGACCCTTATCTACAACCACTGTATGACGCATTACAAGATATGATTCCCGCCGCCAAGCTAAAAGAATATATGGAATTGAATGTGATTCAAATAGCCCCATTGGCATTTATGCGCGGACGCACCTTGAATGATGCTGTAGTGATATTGGACGAGGCTCAAAATACCACCACCCAGCAAATTA
>OHVK01000732.1_pt1 | contig 10986 bp, 8 predicted proteins | sample 1579411 | NCBI WGS metagenome assembly OHVK01 (sample SAMEA3882524, study PRJEB24775) | human gut metagenome | biome: human-associated habitat; feature: intestine environment; material: feces | place: Netherlands | collected 2009/2010 | reverse complement strand
ATCCAGTATTATCTGCGCTTTTGGCTTAGCATCTGCCGCACCTCGCTCGCCGTATTGGCACTTAGAATTATGCGGTATTGCCTTTATCTTATCCTGTATTAAAGTTTCTTCGGTTTCTTCTTTTCAAAGAAGGAACCTCGTCACTCCAATTATTCTTCGTCCTCGCCCTCAGTGTCCGGTGCGGCGTCCTCAGCAGCCTCTTCGGCGGCTTCGGCTGCGGCAATGGCTTCCAGTTCTTCAGGGGTCGGGTCAGTCTCGCCATCATCCTCCGGCTTGGCTGTTTCGGCGGTGGCATCGCGGTCCACGCGGGCCAGCACGGCTACCTTGTCCTCGCCAATCAGGCGCATCACGCGCACGCCGCTGCCATAGCGGGACTGCACGTTGATGTCATTGGCGTGCATGCGGATCAGAATACCGTCCTGGCTGATGAGGATCAGGTCATCGGTGTCATCCACAATCTTGATGCCTGCCACACCGCCGCGGGTGTAGTTGCGGATGCCCAGACCACCGCGCTTGGTAATGCGGTAGTCATCAATCAGGCTGCGGCGGCCTTTGCCGTCCTCGGTGACGGTCAGCACGGTTGCGCCGGGGCGGCAGACACCCACGCCCACAACATAGTCACCATCACGCAGCTTGATGACGCGCACACCATGGCCTGTGCGGCCCATAGCGCGCGCTCCAGCCTCGCTGAAATGGATGGCGGCACCATCATGAGTGGCCACGATCAGCTCGTCCTCGCCGCCTGTCAGGTGGCACCAGACAAGGGCATCGTCCTCGTTCAGCGCAATGGCGTTCAGGCCGCCCTTGCGGATGTTGCGGAACTGGGAAAGCGGCGTGCGCTTGATCAGGCCCTGCCGCGTTACCATCGTGATGTAGCTGGCATCCTCGTCCATGTTGGCGGGCTGGCGCATCATGATGGTAACTTTCTCGCCCTCCTGCAGTTGCAGCAGGTTGGCAATGTGGCTGCCCTTGGCGGTGCGGCTGCCCTCGGCTACCTGGTAGCCTTTCAGGCGGTACACACGGCCCTTGTCCGTCATGAACAGCATGTAGTCATGCGTGGAGCCAACAAACAGTTCCTCGGTAAAGTCATTGTCTTTCTGGGTCATGCCGGCCACACCGCGGCCGCCGCGGTTCTGGGCACTGTAGGTGTCCACCGCCGTGCGCTTGATGTAACCTTCATGGGTCAGGGTAAAGACGCAGGTCTCTTCGGGGATCAGGTCCTCAATGTCCACTTCGCCGGAAACCGCCTCAATGGAGGTGCGGCGGTCATCGCCGTACTTGTCGGCCAGAGCCGTCAGGTCGGTCTTGACGATCTCCATGGTGTGGGCGTCGTTGGACAGGATATCCTTGTAATTTTCAATGCTGGCGCGCAGCTGGCCCAACTCCTCATCGATCTTGAGGATTTCCAGGCCTGCGAGACGTCCCAGCTGCAGTTTTACGATAGCATCGGCCTGCGGGTCGTCGAAGCCGAAACGCTCCATAATGGCCGCCTTTGCCTCTGCAAAGCCGCCCTTGCAGGCGCGGATGGTGGCGATGATCTCATCCACAATATCCACAGCCTTGCGCAGACCTTCCAGGATGTGCTCGCGGTCCTGGGCCTTTTTCAGCTCATATGCCGTGCGGCGGCGGATGACCTGGAACTGGAAGTCCAGATAGCGCTGCATCATGGTCTTCAGGCTCATGATCTTGGGCACGCCGTCATCCAACGCCAGCATGATTACACCCACGGTGTCCTGCAGCTGGGTGTAGCGGTAGAGCTGGTTCAGCACTACCTGCGGGTTGGCGTCCTTCTTGATTTCGACCAGGATCTTCATGCCGGTGCGGCTGGAGGACAGGTCGTTCAGGTCGCTGATACCCTCAATGCGCTTATCTTTGACCAGGTCGCCGATGGATTCCAGCAGGCGGGTCTTGTTGACCATGTAGGGGATCTCGGTGATCACAATCTCATACCGGCCGTTCTTCTTCTCCACGATCTCGGCACGGCCACGCAGGGTGATCTTGCCGCGGCCTGTGGCATATGCCGCACGGATGCCGCTGCGTCCCATAATCACGCCGCCGGTGGGGAAATCGGGTCCCTTGATGTGCTCCATCAGGCCCGCCAGATCAATTTCCGGGTCATCAATCAGGGCAATCATGCCGCTGACGACTTCGCGCAGATTGTGCGGCGGGATGTTGGTGGCCATGCCGACCGCAATGCCCTGGCTGCCGTTGACCAGCAGGTTGGGGAACCGGCTGGGCAGCATGTGGGGTTCCTTCTTGGTTTCGTCAAAGTTCGGGTCCCAGTCAATGGTATCCTTATCAATATCCGTCAGCATTTCGCATGCAATTTTGGACATGCGGGCTTCGGTATAACGGTAAGCAGCCGGGGGGTCGCCGTCCACGGAACCAAAGTTGCCCTGGCCGTCAACCAGCGGATAACGCAGGCTGAAATCCTGTGCCAGACGCACCATCGCGTCATACACACTGGCGTCGCCGTGGGGGTGGTAAGCACCCAGCACAGCACCAACCGTATCCGCAGACTTGCGGTACGGGTGGCTGGGGTCGTTGCCGCGCTCGTGCATCGTGTACAGGATGCGGCGGTGTACGGGCTTCAGGCCATCGCGCACATCCGGCAAGGCACGGGATACGATAACGGACATGGAATAATCCAAAAATGCCGTTTCGATCTCCTGCTTGACATCGCGCACAATGACCTTCGTGCCCGAACCGGGCACCATGATAACATTTTCTTCCATTCAACTCACCTTTCGGATTGTTTCAAAGCCCTTTTGCAAAAGCTTCACCGAAAATCTTCACTCTATCATCAAAATATCAAAAACAAAATTCATCAGCGTCTGGCGGCAGCGGAAATTTCCACCGTAATCCGGGGTGGTAATAGATTGCCCACACGCAGCGGGCGCACAATGTGCGCCCCTACAGGGGCCGCCATTCGCCCTGCCCCGTAGGGAACGGTCTTGACCGTTCCAAAACCTGCGGGCTTTTTGCTCCCTCTCCCCTGCCGCCTTTTCTTTAACCCAAATGATTAAAGTTTTTTGCCAGGCTTTTTTTCAAAAAAGCCGCCAAAAAAGCCGCGAATCAAACGTCCAGACGTGCATACTTGGCGTTGCGCTCAATGAACTCCTTGCGGGGTTCCACCTGCTCGCCCATCAGGATGCTGAACGCCTCGTCGGCGCGCTCGGCATCTTCGATCTTGATCTGCACGATCACGCGGTTATCAGGGTTCATGGTGGTTTCCCACAGCTGGTCGGGGTTCATCTCACCAAGGCCTTTGTAGCGATTCACCTTGGCGCCCGGCATCTCAGCCGAAAGCTGCTTCATTTCGTCTTCGTTGTACGCATACTTGACGGTGCTGCCCTTTTGCAGCTTGAACAGCGGCGGCTGTGCCACATACACATACCCGTGTTCAATCAGCGGCCGCATGTAACGGAAGAAGAAGGTCAGCATCAGGGTGCAGATGTGGGAGCCGTCAACGTCAGCATCAGCCATGATAAAGATCTTGTGGTACCGCACCTTGTTGATGTCAAATTCATCGCCAATTCCCGTGCCCAGTGCCGTCACAACCGGCATCAGCTTGTCGTTGCCGTAAATGCGGTCGGCGCGGGCTTTTTCCACGTTCAGCATCTTGCCCCACAGCGGCAGGATTGCCTGGATGTTGGAATCACGCCCCTGCTTGGCAGAGCCGCCAGCAGAGTCACCCTCGACGATGAAGATTTCGGTCTTGGCGGGGTCATTCTCGTGGCAGTCTGCCAGTTTGCCCGGCATACGGTTGCTTTCCAGCGCACTCTTGCGGCGCACCAAGTCGCGGGCCTTTTTGGCTGCGGCACGGGCGCGGGTCACCTTTTCAAACACAGCCTTGGCAACAGCAGGGTTTTCTTCCAAAAATTCGCTGAGCTTGTTGTACACAATGTTGGAAACCAGCGTCTTGATGTAGGTGTTGCCCAGCTTGGCTTTGGTCTGGCCCTCAAACTGCGCTTCCTGCAGCTTGACGGAAACAACGGCGATCATACCTTCGCGCACATCGCTGCCCTGCCAGTTTTCATCCTTTTCCTTCAGGTAGCCCTTGGCACGGCCAAATTCGTTAAACACGCGGGTCAGCGCGGTTTTCAGGCCTTCCTCGTGGGTGCCGCCCTCCGGGGTGTGCACGTTGTTGGCAAAAGAAAGGATCAGCTCGTTGTAGCTGTCGCAGTACTGCAAAGCAACTTCGGCCACAGCACCGTTGGCTTCGCCTTTCATATAGATGACCTGCGGGTGCAGCGGGGTCAGGTCGCGCTTTTCATGCAGATACTGCACAAAGCTGCGCACGCCGCCCTCATAGCACATGGATTCCTGCGGCGGTACACCGTCGTTTTTCTCAATGCTTTCGGGGCGCTCATCCGTCAGGGTAATGCGCACACCGGCGTTCAGGAAGCTTTCTTCCCGCAGGCGCTTGAGCAGGATCTCATAATCGTATTCGGTGGTTTCGGTGAACATTTCCGGGTCTGGCTTAAAAGTAACGGTGGTACCCGTAGATGCCGCCACACCGATCTTTTTCAGGTCTCCATCCGGTTTTCCGCGCTTGAAACTCTGCTCGTACTCGGCGCCGTCACGGCGCACATGCACAACCAGCCATTCGCTCAGCGCGTTTACAACGCTGGCGCCGACGCCGTGCAGACCTCCAGCCACTTTGTAGCCGGAATCCTCGCCGCCAAACTTGCCGCCGGCATGCAACACGGTATACACGACCGTGACAGCCGGGATGCCCAGTTTGGGCTGGATATCCACCGGGATACCGCGGCCGTTATCACTGACTTCAATGATATTGCCCGGCTTGATGGTCACTTCAATATGGGTGCAGTACCCGGCCAGAGCTTCATCGATGGAGTTATCCACGATTTCATAAACCAGATGATGCAGACCGGAAGGGCCTGTGGAACCGATATACATGCCGGGGCGCTTGCGCACAGCTTCCAGCCCTTCCAGGACCTGGATCTGCGCGCCGCCGTACTCATGGTCGGTCGCCGTTTCGCGGTTGGTTTCGGTGATGATTTCTTCTGACATGAACTTTCCTCCCATTTCTTACGAGGTGCGGGGATTTCGGCAGCTTTTTTTCAAAAGCTTAAACCGGCATTTCTGCCGTTATCAGGGTAAAACCTGCTCTTTGGTATATCTGGGGTGCATTTTTGTATCTGTAAAAATTATAGACGCTTTTTTGTCCGCCTAACGTTTTTCTGCAGTTTTACTGCCCCATATCAAACTTTGCCGCGCGGTTGCGGATGGCGGCGGTGGATATCTGGGTAATATAAACCGTATCATCGGGGAAATCTGTCAGGACAAAGCTTTTTGGCATACTGCCGCTCACATCCACAACAGCCCCTTCCTGCTGGGCATGCCGCAGGAATTCATCGGTGATCTTTGCCTTCTGGCCCGCATCGGTTGCGGTATCCAGGTCAAACACCCCGATGACGTCCCGCGTATTTACGATAAAATCCTGACCTAAGTGAAGATACATGATAATTAGTAATGAGAAATTAGCAATTAGGAATTGGAGGCAGAACAAACTGCCGGGTTTGTCTTTTGGGGATCACGGTTCAGGAATGGGATGGCACTCTGCGCCGCCCTTTGGTCGTCTCAAAATTCAGAAATTTTATTTCCGCACCGCGTCAATTTTTGCAATGTTTTCATTTTGAACTTTGCATTCATCAGCACTTATTTTAAGACTGCGTTTTACTTTTAGTTTTCTATTATAAAGATGATTAAAAGTTTTTTCCGGTTCCCTTTTTTTCAAAAAAGGGAACAAAATCCCCCGTAAAGCAAAACCTCAACCCTCCCGCACGGTTCCGTGGTCCACAAAGACCAGCTTGCCGTTGGTTCGGGCAAAGGCGGCGGAATCGCAGGTGGTCACAAATGTCTGCTTGTCCTCAATGCGAGTCAATAGATACGTCTGGCGTGCGTCATCCAATTCACTGAGCACATCATCCAGCAGCATCACCGGATGTTCGCCCAGCACCTCGCCCGCCACGCTGGCTTCCGCCAGCTTCATGCTCAGCACCGCACTGCGCTGCTGGCCCTGGCTGCCATAAATTTTTCCCGGCTGGCCGTCAATTAAAATTTCCAGGTCCTCACGGTGGGGCCCCGTCAGGCAAAAGCCTGCCCGCAGCTCGGTGTTTTTCACCTCGCGCAGCTTGGCCGCCAGCGCTTCCGGGCTGCCCGGATCGCAGCAGGGGCAGTATTGGATCTCCAACTTTTCTGCCCCGCTGGAAATATCACGGTAGTTCGCCGCTGCCGCCGGGGCCAGCTGGTCCAGATACCCCGCACGCCGCCGCATGACTTCGCAGCCATAGGTCACAAGCGCTTCGTTGTAGGTTTCCAGCAGAACATCCCCGCCGGGGGTGATGTCATACGCTTTCAGTAACGCATTTTTCTGCGCTACCACGCGTAAATACCGCCGTTCCGCCGCCAGGTAGCCGGGGTACAGCTGGCAGAGCGCGGCATCCAGGAAATGCCGCCGCCCTTCCGGCCCGCCTTTGACCAGGCTCAGATGGTTGGGGTCAAACGCCACCGCCGTAAAAGTTCCTGCGATCGAAGCAGCTCTTCCGCGGTCGGCTCCGTTCAGACGTACCGTCCGGCCGGGGCGCTGGGTTCCTTTGGCGCCAACGGTCAACCGTATTTCCTGGGGGCGGTCTCCCGCTTCAAATGCGGCCTCCAGCACGGCAAAGTCAGCGCCGCGCCGGATCAGCTCGGCGTCCTTTGCCCCACGGAAGCTTTTGCCCCCGGTCAGCAGCCAGACGGCTTCCAACAGGTTGGTTTTGCCCTGCCCGTTTGCCCCGCACAGAACCGTCAACTGCGGGGCGGGTTCCAAAACAGCGGCGGATAAATTGCGATAATCCGTCACCGCAAGGCGGTTCAGCCGCATCAGCAGCCCTCCGCGATCTGAACCTGGCGGCCTTCCAGCTCCACCACATCGCCCGGCACGCATTTTTTACCGCGCATGGTGCAGGCTTCCCCGTTCAGCTTCACTTCTCCGCCCTGGATCAGCTCCTTGGCTTCGCCGCCCGTTTCACACAGGCCGGCAAATTTCAGCAGAGCATCCAATTTGATAAATTCCGTGTGGATTCGTACTTTTTCCATCGTATCAGCCTTCATTCTTAAAGCGTACCGGCAGCACCAGGTAAATAAAGTCTTCGCCCTCCACCGGCAGGACCTTTACCGGGCTCAAGGGGCCGTTGATCTCCAGGCGCAGCTTTTCGCACTTGGAATAGCGCAGCGCATCCAGCAGGTAGCGGTTGTTGAACCCGATTTCCATGGAATCGCCTTCCATGCTTTCCGGCGTAAACTCATCCACCACCTTGCCCAGCGGGGTCTGGCAGCGCACAGTTACTTTATCCGGTGCAAAATTGATGCGCAGCGGGTTCTTCAAACGATCGGTAATAATCAAAGAAGCACGTTCCAGCGTATCAATAAAGCTCTTGCAGTCGATCACGACCTTGGTGCGGCTCTCTTTGGGAATCACGCTCTCATAATTCAGGAACTCGCCCTCGATCAACCGGCTCATGATGGTGTAGCCGTTGGTAGTGAACACCACATAGCGGCGGTTTGCATCAATTTTGACCGGTTCGTCCGGCCCGCCGGTGATTTTCAGCAGCTCCTGCAGCGTTTTTGCCGGAATGATAATGCGGATATCGCGGGTGCATTCCACATCCCGCTTAATGATGGCCAGGCGGTAACCGTCCAGAGCCACAACCGTCAGGCGGCCCGGCTCGATCACGAACAATTCACCGGTGTGTGCGGGCTTCTTATCTTCCACAGCGACCGCATAGATGGTCTTTTCGATCAGCTCGCGCATCATCGAAGTCGGAATGGTCATGGTATTTTCGGCTGCCGTGTTGGGCAGGCTGGGGTAATCGCTCGCGTTCATGGCGGGGATCTCAAACTCTGCCACGCCGCCAGAAATAATTGCCATACCTTCGTTATTCAGCTCCACCGATACGGTGCCGGACGGCATACGGCTGACCATGGAGCCAAACAGCTTTGCTTCCAAAACCGTCTCGCCGGGTACCTGAACATTGCACTCAATGTTGGTGGTGATGCCCATTTCCATATCGTAGCCGGTCAGCGTCAGCTGGAACCCTTCGGCTTTCAGGTAAATGCCCTCCAGCACGGGGATCGCCGCGCGGTTGGTGATGGCGCGGGAAACGCCGTCGATCGCAGCAGACAGCAGCGACTTGTCACATTCAAACTTCAATGTTGTCACCTCGTATATAATCACTAAACTTACAGAAAACTGTGAAGCATCGTAGCCTGGCAGACGATTCAGAAATCTGAAATATCCGTTTTGTATAATCCTTATTTGCTGATGGGCCTGACGGTGCAGAACACGTAAAATGTCAGGATAAACTAGATACTTTGATAGTCATAGTAGTAGGCTACGTTGAATCTGTGGAAAAGCCTGAAACCTCTGATTCCGAAGCAATTTTTGAGGACCTGGCTTTCCGCAAAACCTCGTGGAAAGAAAAATCTCAAATGTGGAAAACCCGACCTTTCAACCCACTCTGTGGAAAACCTGTGTTAATTGTTGAAAAAACAGTTGAAAATGTTGAAAGTCTAAAACTGCTGTCGAAACCCGGAATATCCGTTTTGAAAACCCGGAAAAGGCATGACATGTTCTGCATATTCATGTATAAACATGCAAAACGCCGGGCGTTTCATTGTCAACCTGCAGCATGCATCAGGCACGGATGTTCTTCATGATGTCGTCCACGGTCTCCTTCAGGTGGCGGTCCTTGCCGATGTTCTTCTCCATCGTATTGATGGAGTACACAACGGTGGAATGGTCACGCTGGAATTCGGAACCGATGGCTTCCATGCTCATACCGGTGATCTCGCGGATGATATACATCGACATCTGGCGGGCGGCACTCACATTGGCGCTGCGCTTTTTCCCGCGGATGTCGGAGGGAATCACATTATAGGTGCGCGCCACTTCGTTGATGATCTTTTCAATCGTAACGGGGATGGGCTGGGTATCATTCAGTGTATCCTTGATGGCGGTCGTCGTCACGCCGATGCAGGGGGCAATACCCTCCAACATATAGTAGGCGTTCAGCTTTTTCACTGCGCCCTCCAGCTGGCGGATGTTCTGCTTCAGATGGTTGGCGATGTATTCCGCAACGTCATCAGGCAGATCCAGATTCAGCAATTCGGCCTTGCGCTTGACGATCGCCACACGGGTTTCGAAATCAGGCGGCTGGATATCCGCCGTCAGGCCCCACTCGAACCGGGTGCGCAGACGCTCTTCCAGGCTCTTGATCTCCTTGGCCGGCCGGTCGGATGCCAGCACGATCTGCTTGCCGGCATTATGCAGCGTATTAAAAGTATGGAAAAACTCTTCCTGCGTTGATTCCTTGCCCGCCAAAAACTGGATATCGTCGATCAGCAACACATCGGCTTCGCGGTATTTCTGGCGGAACTGTTCGGTCGTTGCCATTTTGACCGCGGTGATGATCTCGTTGGTAAACTTTTCGCAGTCCACATAGACAATATTGTAGTCCGGATGGTTTTTGTGGATCTCGATCTGAATCGCGTTCAGCAGATGCGTTTTGCCCAGACCGGACGGTCCGTAAATGAACAGCGGATTGTAAGCGCCGGACGGGTTTGCCGCAACCGCCTGCGCCGCCGCAAAGGCAAATTGGTTGGACGGGCCGCGGATGAAGTTTTCAAAGGTGAAATCATACCGGCCCGAGGGCAGGCTGGCTTCATCCATTGGGCGTTTTTCTTTGGCAGCCTCTGGTTCAGGCTGCGGCACAGTGAACTTGACCTCAACATCAAAGCCAAGTACAGCCTTAAACGCATCCTTCAGCAGACCCGTATAACGGTCAGACACGATCTTACAGATAAAATCATTGCGGACTTCCAGCGTGATGCAGTTGGAATTTTCAAAGCTGACCGCTTTCAGCCCGCTGATGTAATACTGGTACGTCGCGTCGGCAGTATGTTCGCGGCAATAGGCTTTGGCCGCGTCCAGTACGTCGTTGAATGAATCCATGGATACTCCCCACTTTTGTGTTAGTCAAGGCAATGCACTGCCGCCCCGCAGGCTGCCGCCCAATTTTTGCAAACAAAACACAAGCCGCCCCCCACTATAATAAAGTAAGAGCGCCGCATCGTTCCACAAAATTCCGGCTGCATCCGGCAGGGTATTGCTGCACGGCCTAAAATTCTTGGGCAGGCGGGCAGAGCATGCAGCAGCCGGCGGCTGCGGGGAAGATGTTGCCTTTCCCGGTCCGCCAAAACCGCTGTGTCAACCCGCGGAAAGCAGGCCCGAAAGCCCGCTCTGCCGATTTTTAGACACAGAGATACAGATATAGTATAGCATAAATTTACCCCCAATACAATTATAATAGGGTACAATTTTCCACGATATGGGCAATAAAAGTTGAAAATATGGCAAAAAATGCAGGTTTTGAACCAACATTCCACCAAATCCACACCTCACAGCGGGCTCGTTTGCATCTATTTGTCCGCTGGGCCCGCCCGCGCAGAGCGCAAAATCCAATCCTTCGCGCCTGATATTGGATCGCCGCGTGGATTTTTTCGCGGTTTGCTATTGACAAACTTGCCGTCCTTGCGCTATAATCAAAGTCTGCAAGGCTGCCCCTGTATCTACGGGCATTTGCCAAGCGTAAATCGCCAAAAAATGCCCAGTATTGGGGAAACTTTGAAGGAGGGAATACGAAATGAAGCAGACTTTCCAGCCGAAGAAGCGTCAGCGCAGCCGCGTTCATGGCTTTTTGAAGCGCATGGCTTCTAAGAACGGTCGTAAGGTGCTGGCCCGCCGCCGTGCTAAGGGCCGCAAGAACCTGACCGTCTGATTTTTCAGGCACAGGTTTCGCAAACACATGCAAACAAAGGCTGCTGATTTCTTGTCAGCGGCCTTTTTTGCTAGGATGTACTGGAAAAAAGCCAAAGGCAGCACCGCACAATTCCCGCCTGACGGCTTAAGCACCGCTC
>OHVK01000729.1_pt1 | contig 11001 bp, 9 predicted proteins | sample 1579411 | NCBI WGS metagenome assembly OHVK01 (sample SAMEA3882524, study PRJEB24775) | human gut metagenome | biome: human-associated habitat; feature: intestine environment; material: feces | place: Netherlands | collected 2009/2010 | reverse complement strand
CGTCGGTTTCTTCGGCTCGTTTGCGTTCCTGTTCTGCTTTTTTGGTCAGGCGCTTTTTGCGGTGTTTGTGGCCCAGAATGGACAGGATAACCAGCAGCACCGCTGCCACGGCGCCGCCGATCAGAATTGGCAGCGGAATGCCGGGCTTTTCTACTGCGGCAAGGGTCGTTTCGTCCGTCATGGCAGTAAACACCAGATAGCTGCCGTCCTCGGTGGTGTCTACTTTGCGCCAGCTGCCGTCAGCATCGCGCAGGTATACCACAGTATTGTCCGAAGGTGCCAGATAATGCAGCACATGGCTGTCGGAGTGGTCCTCCGGCAGGGTGATTTCCCAGCATTCCAGCAGCGTTCCCACCGTGCCGGGGCTTTCGCTGGACGGGGTCAGCGTTACTTCCGCCGTGCCAAAAGCGCCTTCTGCCAACAGGATGGGCAGGCCGTTGCGGGTATCGCCGCTCTGCACCACGGAATCCAGCGGGGTGTATACTGCTTCAATCGTCTGGTCAAACACAACATGGTCATGGTCAAAGTCCGACCATTCTGCCGTATAGCCGCCCTTGACAGGCAGCTCCGGCGCATTGGCCATATCAAAGGCCGCACCGTACTCCACCGTAACGGCTTCCACCGTAACCTGGCTGGCAACAAAATTCAGGGTAACATTGCGGAATTCATCCGGCATGCCCTCCTGTGCCGTCAGGTCACAGAATTCCTGGAACGAAAGCGGTTCCGCCTGACCTGCATAACTTACGCCGTCAATGCCGCCCAGCGTTTCGCTGACAAAATAGTTGCCGCTCTGCTCGGACTCGGAATCCTGAAGTGCGCTGTTCAGGTTGGTGATGGAATTGCTGCTTTCCAACCCACCGGCAATCGCGCCGACATACTCATCGCCATCCGCCAACACAAAGCTGCGGCTGCCGGTAATGGTAAAGCCGCTGCCCGCAATGCCGCCGACATAGTTATCACCGCTCAGGCGGCACTTGGCTGCGCTGCGGCGGATGATGGACTTGCTCTGCCCGGCAATACCTCCAACATAATCCGCATCGTCCGATTCCAGATTGCCAAAGTTATAGCTTTGCAGCACCGAGCCCATATCCATGCTGCCAACGATACCACCGCCGCCTTTTTTCTTGACATTGACAGCCCCCTTATTGATGCAGTCCCGCACCACGATGCGGGTCTTGTAGGTCACATTCAGTGAGCTGCTGCCGCTGGTTTTGGTATCATCTTCGGGGTCCAGGTCGTTTTCACGGGCCATGGCGCCGGTAATGCCGCCTGCATTGATATCGGCGTTTACCTCGCCAAGGTTCATGCAGTTGAACACTTTACCTTCGGTATCGCCATCGGTATCGCTGTCTGAAACATCTTCAAACAGGTTGTTGTCGTCCTCGCTCTGGTCTGCAGCACCAGCCAGCGTATCGCCAATTTTGTTCAGCTGGCTGCTGATGGCCTGCACATCCTGGATCAAAGCCTGGGTGTGGCTGCCGGTGTTGGTATTCAGGCTGCTGACACCGTCAATGATGGAAGCCAAGCTGCCGTTCATGCTGCTGCGGGCTGCGGTGATGGAATCGCGGTCGCTCAGCGTAATACTGGGCACCGTCAGGTCAATGTTGCTGTCGATCTGGCCTTCGCCGCCATGGTCGATGGTCACATCGCCGCCAGCGTCACCGCCGCCTTCCCCGCCAAAATCGAGATCCACATCAAAAGTGGGTTCATTGCGGCGGGGGCGGCCATGTGCTTCGCCCTCGCGGTCGTCCTCGCTCTGCTCTGCGGGCTGGTCGTCAGGCTGGTCCGGCTCCGGGGCAGGCGCCGCAGTCGGATCCGGGTCAGGGGCCGCGGTGGGGGCTTCCGTCACGACCGGCGCTTGCGTCACAGCCGGCGTTTCGGTGGGTTCCGGGGTTTCCTCCGGTTCTTCGGTCGGCTCCGGAGTGGGCACCAGCTCAATGGTGCCGTTGACGTTGCCATTGCCGGACCCGTTGGCGCTGCCGTTGCCGCTGCCATTGATCGTACCCTGCCCGGTCAGTTTGGTCAGGTTGGTAATGTTGATGGTCTGGGTGCCGATATCAAACCCGTTGACCGTCTTATCGATCAGGGTATCCACGGCTTCGCGCGCGCTGTCCACCCGGCCGGTCAGATCATTCAGCTGGCTGGTCAGCTCACTGGAAGAAGCCGAGGCATCGTTGGTGGCCTTGTTCATCAGGGCAGAAAGGGTATTCAGTTCGCCCTGCAATTCCTGCAAGGTATCCTGGTTATATTGCAGCACGCTGGAGGGTTCCATCTGGCCCACAATGCCGCCGCCCTCCTTGCGGGCGTTGACGGTGCCATAGTTCACGCAGCCTTCCACATAGCCGGTCTGGCTGCCGGCAATACCGCCGACATTATAGCCAATGTGGCTGTAGCCAATGGTTCCGCGGTTGATGCAGGCGCGCAGCACACCGGCATTGTTGCCCGCAATGCCGCCTGCATCGGTCACATCGTTGGCCTTTTCGGTTTTCAGCACATTGTCCAGGGTCAGGTCATTCAGCTTGACTTCGTTCTGGCTCACGGTGGTATTCACGCTGGCCGCATTGGTGCAGTTGGCAGCCACGCCGTCATTCTGGCCCACAACGCCGCCCACAAAGTGGCTGCCGTACACTGTGCCGCTTACCGTGCAGCCGTTGATGCTGCCCTTGACCGTATTGACACCGGCAATGCCGCCAATCTGGCTGGTGCCGGATACCACGCCGTCAAACGCGCAATTTTCAATCGTACCGGCGTTACTGCCCGCAATGCCGCCCACGCTGGCACGGGTGCCGCCCGGCTTGATACGGCCCTTTACCGTCATATCGCGCACCAGGGCCCCCTGCTGCACATAGCGGAATAAGCCCTGCACGCTGCCGTCCTGGCTGAGGGAAAGGCCGGTAATGGCGTGGTTCTGGCCTTCCCATGTGCCGCCAAAGCTGGGGATACCGTTAAAGTCAACGCTGGAAAGGTCAATATCGGCTTCCAGCACAACGGTGCGGTTCTGGCTCCAGCTGTCCAGGCGGCAGTTCTTGGCCAGCTGGATCAGGTCATCCGCACTGGAAAGGTAGACCGTATCTTTTGGGGCCGTATCCTGCACGGTTTCGGTCTGGGCGGTGTCGGCTTCCTCGGCAAACACCTGGGCGGGCAGCATGGCCCCCAGCATACACAGGCAGATACACACAGAGAGGAGTTTTTCCAGCGTGCGTTTTGCTGTATTGCGTTCCATCAGACTTCCTCCCCTTCCGTATAATTTTCTGCCCATTCAGCCGCCGCTTGTTCCTTGCTTTCCGGCAGATAAAAATCAGGCTTTGTTGGTTCTATCGTTGTGCCGCTGGTAACAGAGGCATTCAACGTACCGTTCAACGTACCCTTGATCTCGGCATCGATCACACCGTTCACATAGCCGCGCACCCGGCCGCTGACGCGCATGTTGCCGCTGGCCGTACGGTTGACGCGGGACAGATCCACAGGAACTTTTACATCAAAGCTGGTGCGCTCCACAATGGTATCGCCGATGAGCAGGATCTGGGGCAGAACCGCCATAACCAGCACAATGGAAATGACCGTGCCGCGGCCCAGGCAGGTGCCGATGGCAGCGATGACCGGATTGGTGGTCATAACGCCGATCAGCGCACCGGCCACCGCCAGAATGGTACCGGATGTAAAGATGGTAGGGAACGCTTCGTTCAATGCGGCGATAATTGCCTCTTTGGGCCGCATTTCTTTTTTCAGGTCACTGTAATGGCTGGAAATAACGATAGCATAGTCAATGTTTGCACCCATCTGGATGGAGTTGACAATCAGGTAACCCAGGAAGTACAGCGACTCATGTTGGATGGTCGGCACCGAGAAGTTGATCCAGATACTGCCCTGAATGACAACGATGAGCAGCACCGGCAGACCGGCCGATTTGAAGGTGAACAGCAGGATAATGACAACAAACAAAGCGGACAGCACACTGATCAGCATATTATCCTCGCCAAAGGAGCTGGACAGATCTTTGACGTTGGTGGAGTTACCGACAATGTAGGTATCGCTGCTGTAATACTTAGCAATCAAGGCGTGCATCGTATCCAGGAAGTCCATGGTCTCATCGCTTTCCTCCGGCAGGTTCAGGTAGACAACCAGGCGGCTGTATTTATCGCTTTGCAGCTGCAGCTGTGCCTTGTTCAGCTGTTCAAACAGGTCATCCAGCGTTTCCTGAATGTCGCCGTCCAGCGTAATGTTGCCATCTTTCATCTCCCGCTGCAGGAACATGAACATATCAAACAGCGGTACTTTATAATCGCCAAGGCCGCTGATCAACTTGCCGTATTCGTTCTGGTCCACGGCATAGGCGGCGTACAGGGCTTCGGCCACCTCGTAATCCAGCCCGGCCAGTTCCGACATCTGGCGCGGGGTCAGGGCATCGGCCAGTTTGTAGCCATCCATAGCGTCAATGTTGGCCAGGCCCTGGGTGGATTTTACTTCCGCGCAGGAATCCAGGTCCTTGAGCAGCTGGCGTTCGGAATCATAATCCCCTGTCGGCACGATCACCGCCACCATGTTGTTGACACCAAAAGTGTTCTTGATTTTCTGGTGGGCAATCTGGCTTTCACTCTGCTTGGCGGTGACCAGGTCTGTATAGCTGTAGCAGTAGGGGCACTTGTTGGCCAGCACTGCGGTGACTACAACCACAACGGCAAAAATCGGCGGGACAATAAACCGGGTGGCGACATCAAACTTGCCCAGGAAGGTGATCTTGGGGATCAGGTTTTTATGGCGGGTTGCATCGATCTTTTTGCTGAACACCATCAGCAGGCCGGGCATCAAGGTAAACACCGACAGCAAGCTGAACAGAATAGCCTTGATCAGCACGGTTGCCATATCGCGGCCAATGCCAAAGTGCATGAACGCCAAAGCCCCCAAGCCGGAAATGGTGGTCAGAGAGGAAGAGCTGATTTCGGGGATTGCCTTGGACAATGCCGCGATACAGGCCTCCCGCGTATCCTTGGTTTCGTGCTCATCCGAGAAGCGGTGGCACAGGATGATGGCGTAGTCAATGGCCAGTGCCAGCTGCAGAATAACGGTAACGGAGTTGGAGATAAAGGAAATGGTGCCACACTGGAAGTTGGTGCCCATATTCAGCAAAGCCGCCGCGCCAAAGGTCATAATCAGAACCGGAACCTCGGCATAGGAACGGGACGTAAGGGTAAGCACCAGCACGATGACGATGGCCGCCAGTACCAGAATGACGCTCATCTCGCTTTGCAGGTCTGCGGAGGTATCCACGCCGACTTCGGTATCAATATAGGTATCGTACCCGGCCAGCATATCCCGGATGGTATGCAGCGCATGGACGCTGATATCGTCCGTTGTGGTACCGTCAAACGTTACGCTGAACAGCGCCGAAGCGGATTTGTAGTGGTCCGTGGTATCATCAAAATCCACGCTGGTAACGCCATCAATGCTTTCCAGGTCACTGCAGATATTCTCGGCGGTTTCATATGTAACATTGGAAACCATCACGCGGGCTGTGCCGTATGTAACAAAGTTATCATTCATCACGGTCAGGCCCTGGCGGGTTTCGGTATCTTCCGGCAGGTAGGTAGTAATATCATTTTCCACCTTGACCCAGCCGGTTGCTACAATACTGAAAATTAACGCAAATGCATAAAGTAGAAAGAACAGGTTGCGCTTATCCACAATAAAGGTAGCGATTTTTTCCATACCGCTGCCTTTTGGCTTTTGCTCCTCCATATACACACTCCTTATCTGATTAACCACAGTACCAAAAGTACAAAACCAACAGCACCGTGCATGTTTTGCCGGTGCACGGTGTGTGGCTGTGCCTTTCCCGTACTTAACACCCAATAATTTTATCGGCACTCTCCTGCCCTATTTTTATATGGGACCGGGCGCAGAGAGCACTTTATTTATATCATTATTATTATAAGGATTTTTGTGTCAGAAAGAAATGGATATATCTTGAACATTTGTAAAATCGCACTGTCAAATTCTCGTTTTTGTACAAAAATGAAACCGTGATTTGTGTATTTCGCGCAAAGGGGATCCAGGTGGCTGACATACAAAAACCGCCCCGCGGTTTACACCACGGGGCGGTTTGGAAAAGATTCAAGTAAGAAGAATTACTTCAGCTCAACCTTAGCGCCGACTTCTTCCAGCTTCTTCTTCATTTCCTCAGCGTCAGCCTTGGAAGCCTGCTCCTTCAGCTTAGCGTTGGCAGTCTCAACGAGCTTCTTAGCTTCCATCAGAGAAGCGCCGGTCAGCTCCTTAACGGTCTTGATGACCTGCATCTTGTTAGCGCCGACATCAGCCAGGATGACATCGAACTCGGTCTTCTCTTCCTCAACAGGAGCAGCAGCGCCAGCAGCAGCCGGAGCGGCAGCAGCAACAGCGGAAACGCCGAACTCTTCGCAAATGGTATCAACGAGCTCTTTCAGCTCGAGAACGGTCATAGTCTTGACAGACTCGACAATGGCAGTGATCTTCTCAGAAGCCATGGTAGTTACCTCCATAATTTTTATAATTGTTTGTGTGCGGCGGTTTTGTTGAGGTTTACGCCGCTTTCCTCATGCTGCAAGATAAATCAGGCAGCGGGGGTTTCTTCCTGCTTGTCGACGATCCCCTGGATCGCAACAGCCAGACCGCCGATGATCCCGTTGAGGGAGCCAGCCAGCATAGAGAGCAGGCCTTCGCGGTTGGGCATGGTGGACAGGCCCTTGACGCCAGCGGCATCCAGCACCTGGCCGTCGCAGAAGCCACCCTTAACAGTGAAGCGCTTGGACTTGTCTGCGTCAGCAACCTTGCACAGGATGCGGGCAGCAGCAGCCGGGTCCTCAGCAGACAGAGCAATTGCGGTATCACCCTTGAAGTACTCAGCAATAGCTTCGTACTGGGTGCCAGCAACAGCACGGCGCAGCATGGTGTTTTTGACAACCATGTACTCAACGCCAGCTTCACGCAGTTCCTTACGCATCTTGGTATCATCAGCAACGCTGATGCCGTTGTAAGAAACGACAACGCCAGCCAGAGAACCAGCGATCTTGGTGTTCAGTTCTGCAACATAAGCCTTCTTGGCTTCCAGAATCTTTGCACTGGGCATTTGAAATTCACCTCATTCCACTTACAGATTGGTTTCGGTAAGCGGCTTTTTATGTGATATACAGAAAAAAGCCCCTTCCCGTCGCCGGGAAAGGGCTTGAAAGCATTGCAATCAAACGCACGTTTCTCGGCAGGTGGGTAAAACCCGTTATGCCTTGCGGCACCTGCTGTCTCAAAAACAGCTTAATTAGTATAGCACGCGAACGTGCGTTTGTCAAGCGCTTTTCAGCTTAAAGCTGAAAAACTTATACGCCGTACTTGTTGGTAGCAACGCGGACGCCGGGGCCCATGGTGGTGGCGATGGTAGCGCTCTTGAAGTACTGGCCCTTGGCAGCAGCCGGCTTAGCCTTAGCAATGGCTTCCAGGACGGTGTCCAGGTTGGCCATCAGCTTTTCAGCGCCAAAAGAAGCCTTGCCAACGGGAACATGGATGATGTTCTGCTTGTCCAGGCGGTACTCGATCTTACCGGCTTTGGCATCGGTAACAGCCTTGCCAACGTCGGGGGTAACGGTGCCAGCCTTCGGGTTCGGCATCAGACCACGAGGTCCGAGGATCTTACCCAAGCGGCCAACGCGGCCCATCATATCCGGGGTGGTAACCAGAACGTCGAAGTCCAGGTAGCCGCCCTGGATCTTGGCGATCAGATCATCATCGCCAACTTCCTGAGCACCGGCAGCCTCAGCAGCCTTAGCAGCGTCGCCCTTGCAGATAGCAACAACGCGAACGTTTTTGCCAGTGCCGTTGGGCAGAACAACAGCGCCGCGGACCTGCTGGTCAGCGTGGCGGCCGTCAACGCCCAGGCGGACGTGCAGCTCAACGGTCTCGTCGAACTTAGCGGTAGCGGTCTTGCAGCACAGCTCCAGGGCTTCCTGGGGCTCGTAGGTCTTGGTACGGTCGATCAGCTTAGCGCTGTCGACATAATGTTTACCGTGATTCATTACTTTATTCCTCCATTGTGGTAGTTATCGGATTTATCCTCCCACGCAAAAGAGCTTGATCAGCCCTCGACGGTGACGCCAATGCTGCGGCAGGTGCCCTTGATCATGCTGACGGCAGCTTCCAGAGAAGCAGCGTTCAGGTCAGGCATTTTGGTCTTGGCGATCTCTTCGGCCTGAGCCAGAGTGATGGAGCCAACCTTGTTCTTGTTGGGCACGCCAGAGGCGGTGTCGATGCCAGCGGCCTTCTTGATCAGGACCGGAGCCGGCGGGGTCTTGGTGATGAAGCTGAAGGAACGGTCAGCGTAAACAGTGATGACAACGGGGATGATCATGCCGATCTGGCCCTTGGTACGTTCGTTGAACTCCTTGGTGAACGCCATGATGTTAACGCCCTTCTGGCCCAGAGCAGGACCAACAGGGGGAGCCGGAGTTGCCTTGCCGGCGGGAATTTGCAGCTTAATGTAGCCAGTGATTTTCTGTGCCATGATAAATTGCACCTCCAAAATTTGTGGTGAGTTGCGGCCCGCGGTGCAGGCCTCCCACGAGCATGCGACCCTCGCACGCTCTATAAAAACTGCTCATGCGCAGTTTCTACCGGAATTACTTGCCTGTTGCCAGGCGATTTGCGCTAAGTTCCGCTTACAGAAGTTTGACTTCGTGCAGACCAAGTTCTGCCGGGATTTCGCGGCCAAACATGTTGATCTTGATGCGGACCTTGCGTTCGTCGAGATTGATCTCTTCCACCGTACCGATGGAACCTTCCATTGTGCCGGAAGTGATCTCGACATTGTCGCCCACGGCATAATCGACTTCGGGCGCGGCAACGCCGTTATCAACGCCGAGCTTGGCGACTTCCTCCTCCGAGAGGGGTTCCGGCTTGGAAGCCGGGCCGACAAAACCGGTGCAGCCGCGGGTGTTGCGGACAATGTACCAGGTATTATCGTTCATGACCATTTTGACAAAGACATAGCCGGGGTAGATCTTGCGCTGAACTTCTTTTTCGCCGATCTTATTGCCGGTTTTATCAAACTGATCCTCCATCACGGTCTCGGTGGGGACCTTGACATCGCAGATAAGATCCTGAATGCGGCGGTTTTCCACCATGGTCATCAGATCCGTTGCGACTTTGTTTTCATAGCCGGAATAGGTATGCACAACATACCAATATGCTTGTTCAGCCATAGTTGCCTCCGCTCAAAAGCCGGTTCACGCGCCGATCAGCAGGTGAATGATACCGCCAAACGCCATGTCCAGCAGCACCAGCACAACAGCCGCGATTACCACAACCACAATAACGGTAATGGTGTTGTTGCGGGTGTCTTCCTTGCTGGGCCACACAACCTTTTTCAGCTCGCTTTTGGTATCACGGAAATACTTGGTGATACGGCCAAAAAAGTTCTTGACCTTGGCAGTGAAGGGAACCTTCTTTTTGCCGTCGTTTGCCTTAGCCTTTTTGTCGGCTTTAGCTTCTTCCGGCTTGGCGGCGGTCTGGTTTACCGCTTTGTTATCAGCCATCTTAAAAGCTCCTTCAAACTTACTTTGTTTCGCGGTGAACAGTATGCTTCTTGCAGAAACGGCAATACTTCTTCATCTCAAGACGATCCGGGTTGTTCTTCTTGTTCTTTTCCTTGTTGTAGTTACGCTGCTTGCACTCGGTGCAGGCCAGGGTGATCTTGACAGTCATTCGTTCGGCACCTCCAATTAACGGTTTATACGGGTGCAGCACCGAAGTTAAAGCTTGATGCTTTGCGCTGCGCCCAAAGGCCTCCCTCGTTGTGCAAAGGGTTGCCGCCCTTTGCGCCCGCGGGCCCTGTGCCTAAAAATGGGCACAAAAAAATAGACCCGCAAAAGAGGTATTACTATAATAGCATACCAACCCCCGTGCGTCAAGGGGGGCAGGCAGAAAAAAATCACGTTATCTGCCCAAAAGTTTATCGCCTATTCCAAAGGCGGCCTATTCCAGCGGGATATCAATCTCATCCTGCATGGCGAACGAGTAGATGGTCAGCTTTGTTACCGGCACCGGCAAACGCAGGGCAAACGCACGGCGGTACAGCCGCAGCTGCGCGGCATAGCTCTCAATATAATAGGTGGCATTGCGGCTTTTATCGGTTTTATAGTCCAGAATTTCGGCGTGGTCGTCAAACACCAGCACCACATCGGCAATGCCCTGCACCAGCACCTCCGCCGCGGCGGCACTCCCCTGCCCTGCGGCGGGCGTGACCTCGGCGGCGGGCAGGCCGCCGGCCAGCAGGGCGCGGGCCAGAGGGACGGCCTTCTCAGCGTCATCGATGGCGATGACAGGGATCACACCGATAGAAAAAGCGGCTTTCTGAACATCATTCATGGGAAACTCTCCTTCGTATCATATTATGAGACGGTGTTTCAAGCTCTTTTTGTATATTCTATTATAATACGGATCCTCCGGAAAGCAAGATGGCGATTCCGCAAAAAAATCCTTGCGATTTCTGTGGAGAAAGAGTAAACTTGAAACACTATTTCATAATATAAAACGCAAGCGGTGCCGTTCCTCCCTTCGGAGGGGCGTCTGCCTGGGGAGGAGTCATCTGACATGGAAAAGAACAGTGGGAGCGGGGGCGTACAGTCCCTGGACCGGGCGTTTGACCTTTTGGAACTGCTGTGCAGAAGCCAGAATGGCATGGCCATTCACCAGCTCAGCGAGATCACCGGCCTGCATAAGAGCACGGTCCACCGCCTGCTGGCGGCCATGGCAAGCCGGGGTTATGTGCGGCGGGACCCGGAGAATGCCGTTTACCGGGCGGGGATGCGCCTGTGTGAGCTGAGCGAGTACATCCAGGAGAACCTGGATGTGGTGGCCCGGGCCCGGGAGCCCATGGAGCGGCTGAGCCGTGCCACCGGGGAGACGGTCCATCTTGTGGCCCGTGAGGGGGCGGAGATCGTCTACGTCTACAAGGTGGAAAGCATCCACGGGGCCATCCGC
>OHVK01000708.1_pt1 | contig 11431 bp, 10 predicted proteins | sample 1579411 | NCBI WGS metagenome assembly OHVK01 (sample SAMEA3882524, study PRJEB24775) | human gut metagenome | biome: human-associated habitat; feature: intestine environment; material: feces | place: Netherlands | collected 2009/2010 | reverse complement strand
TGGGGGATACGGGGTCTCTGGCACTGGGCGGCTTTGTGGCATCGGCGGCATTTATTCTGAAAATGCCCATTTTTATCGTGATTGTCGGGTTTATTTACCTCTGGGAATCCATTTCTGTTATGCTGCAGGTTGGCTGGTTTAAGCTTACAAAGAGAAAATACGGGGAAGGCAGACGCTTATTTAAAATGGCACCCTTCCATCATCATCTGGAAAAATGCGGTTGGAAGGAAACCAAGGTTGTGACGCTTTTCTATGTGGCAACGGCACTGCTGTGTCTCATTGGTTTTCTGGGCTGTAAATATATGTTCCTGTAAGGAATTTTGGAAAGAAGGAATCAAACGTGGAATACAATGGTAAAAAGGCCTTAGTCTGCGGCATGGCAAGAAGCGGCATTGCGGCGGCAAAGCTGTTGAACAGACTGGGTGCAAGGGTTACATTGCAGGATATGAAAAAAAGAGAGGAAATTTCTGCCGATGTGCTGGCATTGGAGGGGGAGGGCATCGTGCTTTACACGGGCGCAAACCCCGATGAGATTGCCTGCGCGCAGGATTTAATTGTATTAAGCCCCGGTATCCCCTGCGACCTGCCCTTTATTGCGGCGGCGGAAAATGCAGGAATCGAGGTTATCAGCGAGGTGGAGCTGGCGTACCGCTTGACACCCTGCCCGATTACGGCAATCACAGGCACAAACGGCAAAACAACCACAACCACGCTGACAGGCGAAATCATGAAAACGGCTTACAGCGGCACGGCGGTTGTCGGAAACATTGGGGTGCCTTACAGCGAGGAGGTAGAGCGGCTGACCGAAAAGGATTGGGTGGTTGCGGAAATCAGCAGCTTTCAGATGGAAAAGGCGAAGGAATTTCATCCGCATATCAGCGCAGTGCTGAATATTACACCCGACCACTTGAACAGACATAAAACCATGGACGTTTACATTGCCATGAAGGAAAGAGTTTTTGCAAAGCAGACCGCAGAGGATTTCTGTATTCTGAACCATGGGGATGCGGCTTGCAGAAAAATGGCGGACAAAACCGCGGCGAAGGTATTTTTCTTCGATTCCTCCGAAAGGCTTGCAGAAGGCATTTATCTGGACGGGGATGCCATCGAGGTGCGCTGGGGCGCTATCAACGAAACCCTGATTCATGTGGATGAATTGCAGATTCTGGGCGTGCATAACTATGAAAACGTGATGGCGGCGGCGGCAATGGGCATTTGTGCGGGGATTGCATTGGATACCATTCGCACGGTGCTGAAGGGATTTGCAGGCGTAGCACATCGCATCGAATATGTTGCGACGGTGGACGGTGTGGACTATTATAATGACTCCAAGGGGACGAATGTGGACGCATCCATCCGCGCGGTACTGGCGATGAAAAAGCCGATTGTGCTGATTGGCGGCGGCTATGATAAGGGTAGCTCCTTTGATGAATGGACGAAGCTGTTTCCCGGCAGAGTGAAGCATCTGGTGCTGATTGGCGTAACCGCACCGAAGGTACGCGCATCTGCGGAGAAATTCGGCTTTACTGCCATTTCCGATTGCGAAACCTTTGCAGAAGCGGTTGACCTGTGCAGAGAAAAGGCGGAGGACGGCGACTGCGTACTGCTTTCTCCTGCCTGCGCAAGCTGGGGCATGTTTGATAACTATGAACAGCGCGGAGATATGTTCAAGGAGCAGGTTCGGGGATATCTGAAATAAAAAACGCTGGAATGAGGTGTGAAAATGAGTCATGTCAAACCAAAAAAGAAAACCGCAAAGCGGAAGTATAGAAAGCCGTTGGGATATGACTTCACGGTTCTGTTTATCGTGCTGATTCTGGTGCTTTTTGGCGTTGTCATGATTTTCAGCTCCAGCTATTATTACACAATGACAACGGAACGATTCCATAATGATATGTTCTATTTCCTGAAGCGGCAGAGCCTTTGGGCGGTTCTGGGGATTGTGGCAATGGTTGGCATGATGCATATTCCGTATACCCTCTGGAGACGATTTGCAAAGCTGGCATATTGGCTTTCCAATTTGTTCCTGCTTGCACTGCCCTTTGTCGGGACAGAGGCAGGCGGGCAGAAGCGTTGGCTGGGGATTGGTTCGCTTTCCTTTCAGCCTTCGGAGTTTACGAAAATTGCCGTGATTCTGTTTCTTTCCTCTTATGTGATTGAGCATCGGAAGGAGCTGGCAAATCTGAAGGGGTTCCTCAAGGCATGCTGCGTGCTGCTGCTGCCTGTGGCACTGATTGCAATATCGAACTTTTCCTCGGCGCTCTTGGTTGGGCTGATGGGTGCAACGATTCTGTTTGTGGCAAGCCCTCGTGTATGGTATTTCGGGGCGGCAATCGCAGGGGCAATTCCTCTTTGCGGCCTTGCTGTAGCGATTCCCAAGTTTCGCTACAGACTGACCCTGGGCAGATCCGACGGGCGATGGCTTCCAGACGATTCAGTCGCTGTATGCACTGGCATCCGGCGGCTTATTCGGGCTTGGACTGGGGCAGAGCCGACAGAAAACCTTTATTCCGGAGGCATATAACGATATTATTTTTGCGATTATCTGCGAGGAGTTGGGAATTGTCGGGGCGGCGTTGGTGATTCTGCTGTTTGCGGTGCTTATCTGGCGAGGGATTCGCATTGCGATGAATGCAAAGGACAGCTATGGGATGCTGGTTGCAACGGGGATTACGGCGGTTATCGCCTTCCAGTCGATTATCAATATCGGCGTTGTAACGAATACGATTCCAAATACGGGGCAGCCGCTGCCGTTTATCAGCTACGGCGGCACCTCGCTGTTGTTTTTGATGGCGATGGTTGGGATGCTGCTGAATATTTCACGTTATCCCAAGGACAGGGAAAATTAAAGTTGAAAACAGGAAAGACTTTTTGAAAAATAGTAGAAAAGTCTTTTTTTCTTACTTATTTACTAATTTAGGGTTGACAAAACTGGTAGAATTGAATAAAATCTTGAGATATAGAAAGAAAAACAACACTGTGAAAGACAGAGAAAAAGAGGAGTACACATCCGAACTATACAGAGAGAAGGATTCATTGGCTGAAAAATCCTTTGTAGAAAGAATGTGGAAGGTAGCTTTGGAGTTGCTTTGCTGAAGGGGATTTCAGAAGAAATTTCTGGGTAGGCAAAGCCGGGAGGTCCCGTTACAGACGATAAAGTGTCCGTTTTTAGAAACGGGAAATAAGGTGGTACCGCGAGCTTTCGTCCTTTGATTGGACGGAGGCTTTTTTTGATTCACGGTGAAATGAAAAAAATAGGAGGAAATACTATGAAAGAGCTGGCAAAGAATTTTGACCCCTCTGTTGTAGAGGAAAGACTTTACAACAAATGGATGGAAAAGAAATATTTCCATACAGAAGTAGATAAAACAAAAGAACCTTTTTGCATCGTAATGCCGCCCCCGAATATTACAGGGCAGCTGCACATGGGACATGCACTGGACAACACCATGCAGGATATCCTGATTCGCTGGAAAAGAATGGCAGGCTACAACGCACTCTGGGTACCCGGCATTGACCATGCAAGCATTTCCACGGAGCTGAAGGTTGTGCAGAAGATGGCATCCGAAGGGCTGACCAAGGAGGATGTTGGCCGTGAGGGCTTTTTGGAACGCGCATGGGCTTGGAAGGAGGAATACGGCGGCATTATTCTGAACCAGCTGAGAAAGCTGGGCTGCTCCTGCGACTGGGATCGTGTACGCTTTACGATGGATGAGGGCTGCTCCGAAGCGGTTCTGGAAACCTTCTGCCGTCTGTATGAAAAGGGCTATATTTACCGCGGGGAAAAGATTATCAACTGGTGTCCTGAGTGTCAGACTACAATTTCTGACGCAGAGGTAGAGCACGTTGATATGGCAGGGCATTTTTATCATATCAATTACCCCATTGTTGGTTCTGATGAAAAGCTGAGACTGGCAACCACCAGACCCGAAACCATGCTAGGCGATACTGCGGTTGCGGTACATCCCGCAGATGAAAGATATCAGCACCTGATCGGCAAGACCTGTATCGTTCCCGTTCTGAATAAGGAAGTACCCATCGTTGCGGATGAATATGTTGACAGAGAATTTGGTACCGGTGTTGTAAAAATTACACCTGCACATGACCCGAATGACTTCGAGGTTGGGCTGAGACATGACCTGCCCCGTATTTGCGTGATGAATGATGACGGCACAATGAATGAGAAGGCAGGCAGATTTGCAGGCATGGACAGATTGGAGGCCAGAAAGGAAATCGTAAAACAGCTGGATGAGGAAGGCTATCTGGTTGAAATCGAGGATATTACCCATGCGGTAGGCTGCCATGAAAGATGCCACGAACCCATCGAACCCATGATTAAGCTGCAGTGGTTTGTAAAGATGGACGAGCTGGCAAAGCCTGCCATCAAGGTTTATCAGGATCAGGAGCTGAAATTTGTTCCCGAACGTTTCGGCAAGATTTATATGCACTGGCTGGATAATATCCGTGACTGGTGTATTTCCCGTCAGCTTTGGTGGGGACACAGAATTCCTGCATACTACTGTGCGGACTGCGGTCATATCACAGTAGCGAAGGAAAACCCCGGAAAATGTGAAAAATGCGGCTCCGCGAATATTACACAGGATGAGGATACACTGGATACCTGGTTCAGCTCTGCGCTGTGGCCCTTCTCCACGCTTGGTTGGCCGCATGAAACAGAGGAACTGAAGCATTTCTATCCCACAAGCGTTTTGGTAACAGGCTATGATATCATTTTCTTCTGGGTTATCAGAATGGTATTCTCCGGCATGGAGCAGATTGGCGAAAGACCGTTTAACGATGTTCTGATTCATGGGCTGATTCGTGACGATCAGGGGAGAAAATTCTCCAAATCTCTGGGCAATGGGATTGACCCTCTGGAGGTTATCGCAAACTACGGTGCTGACCCCCTGCGTTTGATGCTGATTACAGGCAACGCACCCGGTAATGATATGCGTTTCTATTGGGAAAGACTGGATAATTGCAGAAACTTCTGCAACAAGATGTGGAATGCGTCCCGTTTCGTGATGATGAATATGGAGGACGGCGAAGAACCCAAGTTCCTGATGCTGACCTCTGCGGATAAATGGATTCTGTCCAAGGTAAACACGCTGGCGAAGGAAGTACAGGAAAGCCTGAGCAAATATGACCTTGGTCTGGCGGCACAGAAGGTTTATGATTTCATCTGGGATGAATACTGTGACTGGTATATTGAAATGGTGAAGCCTCGCCTGTATAACAAGGAGGACAGCACAAGAGCAGCGGCACTGTGGACGCTGAAGCAGGTTCTGATCAATGCACTGAAGCTGATGCACCCCTTCATGCCCTTCATTACAGAGGAGCTGTTTATGCATATTCAGGATGAGGAAGAAACCATCATGACCTCTCAGTGGCCTGTTTACAAGGAGGAATGGAACTTCAAGGAAAATGAAGCGGAAATTGATGCCATCAAAGAGGCAGTAAGAAATATTCGTAACATTCGTGCGGAAATGAACGTTGCGCCCTCCAAGAAGGTACATGTTTACGTTGTTTCCGAAAACGAAGGTGTTCGGTATATCTTTGAACATTCCAAGGTATTCTTTAAGACACTGGCGCATGCAAGCGAGGTGACCGTGCAGGCGGACAAGGCAGGCATTGGCGAGGATGCGGTTTCTGTTGTGGTTCAGGATGCAACCATCTACATGCCTTTGGCAGAGCTGGTTGATTTCGCGAAGGAAATCGAACGTCTGGAAAAGGAAAAGACCAAACTGGAAAAAGAGGTTGACCGCGTTGTGAAGAAGCTGGCAAATCAGGGCTTCGTTGCAAAGGCACCCGCGCATGTAATTGAAGAAGAAAAGGCGAAGGAAGAAAAATATAAAGCAATGCTGGCACAGGTTGAGGAAAGACTGGCACAGCTGAAAAAATAAGAAAAATAAAATTTGAATCCCCTTGGAGAAATTCCAAGGGGATTTTACGTTAGGGGTTCGGGATAATTTCGAGCCAGTAATTGTCCGGATCGTTGATGAAATAGATGCCCATTTCGGGATTTTCAAAGCAGATGCAGCCCATTTCCTTGTGCTTTGCATGTGCCGCATCGAAATCCTCTGCCTGAAACGCAAGATGAAATTCATTTTCGCCAAGATTATACGGCTCTTTGCGTTCCTTCAGCCAAGTCAGCTCCAGTGTGAAATCGGATTTGCCGTCGCCCAGATAAACCAGCTTCCAGCTGCCGTCGGGGGCTTCCTTGCGGCGAACCTCCTTCAGACCAAGTGCGGCTGCATAGAACGCCATGCTTTTTTCCAGATCGAGTACGTTATAGTTATAATGATTAAAGGTAAACATACGAATCCTCCTTAGTGGTGATGATGATGGTCGTGGTCATGGTCATGTCCGCAGCCGCAGTCATCATCGTGGTGATGATGATGGTCATGCCCACAGCCGCAGTCATCATCATAGTCTTCGGTGATGGACTGCCAGCCGTTTTCGTTGAATACCATACCGACCTTATCCACAATCAGAACCTTCTGTTCCTCGGAGGCTGCTTTGTCGATGGCCTCCATTATCATATCCATCACATCATGGACAGTATAGACAGGGGGCAAAGCACCTGTCAGATTCTGCATTGCCAGCTTTCTGGTCTGGGTAGGCAGGGTGTCGAAGTGGTTTCTTGTTTTTGTAATAAACGCATCAAAGAGGGCGTTCTTTTCCTCTGCGGTTGCGGCAGGAAGCTCCTCCGGGATATCGAAATGGAACAATTCATCGTTCAAATCACCGAAGAAGCATTCGCGGATGAATTCCTCTGTCATGAGAACCTTTTTGGTATCCGCGGAGAAGCCGGCGAAGGAGCCTGCCTTTTGCAGGGCTTCATATTCTTCCTTACCGATGGCATTTGCTTTATCAATGACAGGCTCAACGGTTGCCTCCAGCTGCTCTGTGAGGGTATCCAGATAAGCCGCTTTTTCGGTCAGAGTCAGCTTATCGCTGATGAAATCGCAGACGATATGATACAAATCGGCATAGGCGGCACTGCCCTCTGTGATGTCCGTGAAGGAATAGGTGAGATAGAACAGGAGAATCAGGGAATTGATATCATGCAGGATGCAGGAGAAATATTCCTCAATCTGCTCCAATGCTTCAAAGGTTTCCTTGAGCTCCTCATAGAAATTTGCAAGCTCCTCATCGGAAAGCTTATGCGGCAGAACCATGCGCTTCTGTCCAATCCATTCTGCGAGTTCGGGAAAATATTTGCCGTACAGGGGATTTTCCTGCGGACTGCAAAAGCCCTCGAAGGCTTTCAGGGAAGCATCGATAAAATCCCTGCTTTCGCCTGCAAAAGCGGCATCCAGAGAGGCACGGACGGTGTCATAATATTTATCCCTTGTCATATAGAGGGGGATACACTTGAGAAGCTGCCCCATGTAGGTTTTCTGATCGAGCAGAGTTTCCGCACTTTCCATAAAGGCGTGGCAGTCTGCAAAGAACAGAGACCATTCCACCTGCTTCTGGGATACGCCGTCCTCCTTATATTTGCGCAGGGCAATCTGGTCGCTGACAAGCGTGGAGATGATGTTCCACTGGGAGAAATAGCTGTAGATAGTTTCGTAGATGGAAAGCAGACGCTTTTTCAGCTCCATGCAGTCCTCCAGTGCAACCATGCGGGATGCGGCATCGCTTTCGAGCAGATCCTCCAGGCGGATGAGGTATGCCTGGATTTCCTCCTTGATTTCCTGCACATCGGCAGGGATTTCATAGGGGAGGGCGGTTACGCCTTTTTCGGCATCCTCCATGGCACTCATGAGCAGCAGCAGCAGAGATCCGACTGCCTGCTGATAGATATAATCCGCAGAGAGATTTCTTATTTTTTCTTCTAATGCAATATTGGACATAAGAAGTTCTCCTTTCTCAGTTTCAAATTTTCGTATCTTTTATTATAAAGGAAAAATGGCGAAAGTACAAGCAGAAGGGGAAGGGCACGGGGAAACGGGCAAAATAAAAACAGAGAGAGCAATTCCGAAGAAAAGTCCTCCCTGCTTTTTTTATTTTAAGAAAAAGATATTACAAAGTTACTGTGATTACAGTTCCCATTTTGCGCCCATCAGCTTGATGAATTCTCTTGTGATTGCGGAATCGCCGGGCCATGCGGGAGCAGTTACCAGATTGCCGTCTACAACAGCCTCGGAAGCATCAACAGCTACATATTCGCCGCCTGCCAGAGTGATATCGGGGCCAACTGCGGGATATGCGGTTGCCTTTTTGCCTTTCAGCACATTGGCAGCGGTCAGAATCTGAGGGCCGTGGCAGATTGCAGCGACAGGCTTATTTGCTGCAAAGAATTCCTGTACGATTTCGATGACTCTGGGGGTCAGTCTCAGATATTCGGGAGAACGACCGCCTGTGATAAACAGACCTGCATAATCGGCTGTATTTACTGCATCAAAATCTGCTGTCAGAGCAAAGTTATGACCTCTCTTTTCGGAGTATGTCTGTTCGCCTTCAAAGTCGTGAATTGCTGTACGGATAATATCGCCTGCTTTTTTATCGGGGCATACAACATCTACCTGATAGCCCAACATTTCCATTGCCTGGAAGGGTACCATTGTTTCATAATCTTCTGTGAAATCGCCTGCTAACATCAATACTTTCTTTGCCATAAGAATTCCTCCTTTAAAGAAAAAGCGTGACAGTTTTTGAGAAAAAACTGCATTTTTATGTAATAAAAATGTTTTCTTTTTTATTTAAGTCTTATTATAGACCTGTTGGGACAAATTGACAAGGGGGTGGGCAAAAAAAATCCATACAAAATCAATCGTGTTAAAATTGTTGAATATGAATGAAAAAAAGAATAAAATAGGAGCGGACGGAGGTGAAAAAAATGAAAAAACAACAGGCAATTTTGTTTGATTTGGATGGGACGCTGCTGAACACACTGGATGACCTAACAAGCAGTGTGAATGTGACCTTACAGGCGCACGGCTTTCCTTTGCGGAGGAAAGAAGAAATCCGAAAATTTCTTGGAAATGGGAGTGAGTTTCTGATGCGGTCGGCTTTGCCTGAGGGGACGAAGGAGGCGGTTTTTGCGGCTTGTCTGGCGGAATATCAGGCATATTATAAGGCACACATGGCGGACAAAACCGCGCCCTACGAGGGGATTTTGCCTTTGCTGAAAAGGCTGAAGGAAAGTGGTCTGCGCCTTGGTGTGGTATCGAATAAATTTGATACGGCGGCAGGAGAGAGAGAAGCCGAGGGGATTCGGCGCAAGCCTGCACCCGATATGGTCTTTACGGCGGCGGAGCGGCTTGGTGTGAAAAGAGAGGACTGCTTATACATCGGGGATTCCGAGGTGGATTTGCAGACGGCAAAAAACGCAGGAATGGACTGCATCAGCGTTTGCTGGGGGTTTCGGGATGCGGAATTTCTGAAGCAGGCGGGTGCGACACAGCTGGTACATACGCCGAAGGAGCTGGAAAAGCTGCTTTTGGGCGAATCAGATAATTTAGAGCATAAAAATAAGAGGTGAAAAACACCTCTTATTTTTATGTGGTTCTTTTTTTATATGGTTCTTATTTCAGAATGACATTGTGGAAGGTCTTTTTGCCCTTCTGCACCAACAGCTTACCATCTGTAAAGAGGTCTGCGGTTACCTTGAAATCAATATCCTTTATGGGCTGCTCTGCCAGCTTTACGCCGCCCTGCTGTACGGCACGTCTGCCCTCGGAACGGGAAGGAACGACCTTAATTGTGGTCAGCAGTGTCAGGATATCCATGCCTTCTGCAAATTCGGCGGCAGAAATTTCTGTGGAGGGTGCATCCACGGTTGCGGCACCCTTACCGAACAATGCTCTTGCGGCATCCTGTGCTTTGGTTGCTTCTGCTTCGCCATGTACGATTTTTGTCAGCTCAAAGGCAAGGACTTCCTTTGCATGATTGATTTCCGCGCCCTCCAGTGCGCCCAGACGGCGAACCTCATCCATAGGCAGGAAGGTCAGCAGAGCCAGACATTTTTCAACGTCCTTATCCCCGATATTTCTCCAGTACTGATAGAATTCGTAGGGAGAGGTTTTTTCAGGGTCAAGCCAAACGGCACCGGAAACGGTTTTGCCCATTTTTACGCCTTCGCTGTTTGTCAGCAGCTTGAAGGTCATGCCATAAGCGGGCTTCTGCGCTTTGCGGCGAATCAGCTCTACGCCTGCGATGATATTAGACCACTGGTCATTGCCGCCCATTTCCAGCATACAGTTGTATCTTTTGTTCAGTTCGTAGAAATCGTAGCCCTGCATAATCATATAGTTAAATTCGAGGAAGGACAGACCAAGCTCTCTATCCATACGGGTTTTGAAGCAATCGGCCGCAAGCATACGGTTTACGGAGAAATGGGTGCCGATTTCACGCAGGAATTCGATATAGTTCAGATTTCTCAGCCAGTCTGCGTTATTGGCAATGATGGCACCGCCCTCGCCCTCATCGAAATTGATGAAACGGGAAAGCTGTTTTTTGATGCAGGCTACGTTATGGTCGATGGTTTCGACAGTCATCATTTTACGCATATCGGCTTTGCCGGAGGGGTCGCCAATCATGCCTGTGCCGCCACCCATCAGGCAGATGGGGCGGTTGCCGCAGCGCTGCATGTGCGCCATAGCCATAACGGTCAGGAAATGCCCAACGTGCAGGCTGTCCGCGGTGGGGTCGATGCCGATATAGAAGGTGACACCGCCTTTTTCAAAAAGCGCTTTGATTTCTTCTTCGTGTGTCAGCTGTTCGATAAAGCCGCGTTCCTTTAATACTTCATAAGCGTTCATGTTACATTCTCCTTTTCTGATATATGATGGATAGATTGATGCAGCGAAGCCTTGCGCAAAAGCATAAAAAAGGGCCTCTCGCCGAAAGGACGAGAGAACCCGTGGTACCACCTTAATTTATGCCTATCCTGCAAAAAGACAAGCATCTTCCTGCCCCTGTAACGTAGGGCAATCGTTGTGTCATTTCCTACACAAAGCTCATGAGGCGTAATTTACAAAAACTGTGCTGCAGACCTTTCACCGACCGGACTGCTCTCTGCGGCTGTAACCAGTTTTGCCCATATACTCAATCATCGCTGTTATCATAAATAATATGAGAAAATGATATCATACGTTTTTTTGAAAGTCAAGCGTCGTTGCGGCAAGTTCTGCGATACGAACAATCATGCTGACTGCCTTTTCCATGGAAGGAACGGGGACATATTCATAATTGCTGTGGAAATTATGACCGCCGGCGAAAAGGTTCGGACAAGGCAGACCCATGAAGGAAAGACGCGCACCGTCTGTGCCGCCGCGGATAGGCTGAATGATGGGAGTGATGCCGCAGTCGAGCATTGCCTGCTTGGCAAGGCTTACAATTTCCATGTGGGGTTCAATCTGCGAGAGCATATTATAATATTCATCATGCAGATCCAATTCGATACAGTTATTATACTGTG
>OHVK01000695.1_pt1 | contig 11659 bp, 9 predicted proteins | sample 1579411 | NCBI WGS metagenome assembly OHVK01 (sample SAMEA3882524, study PRJEB24775) | human gut metagenome | biome: human-associated habitat; feature: intestine environment; material: feces | place: Netherlands | collected 2009/2010 | reverse complement strand
GCGGGTGAGCGGCTTTCACGCCCTTCTTGTTGTCGTCGACGTAGAGCGTGGTGTCCTTCTGGATTGTGCCCTGATGGACGCGGAAGATGCCGATCTTGCCGATGTACGGGTCATTGACGACCTTGAAGACCTGGGCGACGACGGGCAGATCCTTTTCCGGACGCGTGATGAACGGCGTGCCGTCGGCCAGCTTCGGGAACACCGTTATGCGGTCTTCGGCCTGCTGCTGCTTGATGTTGTAGACCTCCTCGTCGGTCGTTGGCTTCGGCCGGGCTCGGAAGATGGCGGATGATGACCTTCATGAAGTCGCGGATGCCGATCAGGTTCTTCGCGGAGACGAAGCAGACGGGGATGACCGTGCCTTCACGCAGGGCCTTCGTGATGAGCGGGTGCAGGGTGCGAGGGTCGACGCTGCCTTCCTCGAGATAGTGCTCGAGCATTTCGTCGTCCTGCTCGATGATCTTTTCAATGAAGGCGCGATGGACTTCACCGACGCTGAGAATGTCGGCTTCTCCTTCGTCCTTGTCGAAGCAGTCGATGACGATGGAGCGGTTGTTGGCGGGAAGGTTGATCGGGAGAACGCCCGGACCCCAGACTTCCTGCAGGTCCAGAAGCAGCTGTTCGAGGTCGACGTCGGGTGCGTCGAACTTGTTGATCACGATCATGCGGCACAGACCGCGTTCCTTGGCGATGTCCATCATGCGGCGCGTCAGAAGCTCGACGCCCTTGGTGGCGTCGATGACGGCGCAGACGGACTTGACGGCGTCAAGCGCGGACATGTCCTGACCGATGTAGTCGGGGTACCCCGGGGTGTCGAGCACGTGAATGCGCACGGGGGTGAGGTCGGGAAGAGCCGTGTCGACGTGAGCGACGGCCAGACGGATGGAGTGCTGGACCTGCTTTTCAAGCGCGTCGTTGTCGCACATCGTGTTGCCGCGCTCAATGGAGCCGAGTTCGGAAATCATGCCGGTGCGGTAGAGCATGGCTTCGATGAGGGAAGTCTTGCCGCAGGAGCCGTGCCCCACCAACGCTACGGTACGAAGATTCTCGGTCAGATAGTTGCTCATTGCTGTTCTCCTCTTCCAGAACAATTTTTTGAACGGCTGGTCAAGCCGTCAGCCTTTCAATTGTGCGCCCGCGGGAGTGGAGATAGGGTGTTATGACGAAAGATGTTGACTTATGTCGACAGGATGAGAGAAGACACTGGTTTTTTCGGGCGAAAAGGGGCAAACTGTATAGTTGCGCCAAAACACAAAAGCCTTGCCCCGATGATTTCGCGGCAAGGCTTTTTGCTTTCAGGGCCGTTCAGGGCTCGTCGCAACCGATTTCAATGGACTTTGGCAGACGGATTTCGGTCTCGAGACCGTGGGGGCTGACATTGCGCGCCGTGATGGCGCCGCCGTGCGCCGTCACGCTTCGTCTGGCGATGGCGAGCCCAAGGCCGAACCCCGTGCCCGTGCGGACGTTGGCGCCGCGCACGAAGGGCGAGAACATGCCTGCGAGCTCCTCTTCGGGCATGCCGGGACCCTCGTCCCTGCATCTGATGATGAAGCTCTCCGCGTCCGAGGAGAGCGACAGGAGGATCGTGGAGTCTTCGGGTGCGTGGCGAAGCGAGTTGCGCGCAATGTTGTCGACGGCCCTTGCGATCAGGTTGCCGTCCGCATCGACGACGGGATCCCCCTCGAGCACCGTCTTCACGGTCACGTTCTTCTGCTGGGCCTCGAAGCCGAGGTCGTCGGCAACGCCCTCGAGGATGTCCGCGAGACCGACGGGCGACTTCGTCATGTTGGCGCCGTTTTCAAGACGGGCATAGGTGAGAAGCGACTCCACCAGTGCGTTGATGTTGCCGACCTCCTTCTCGATGCGTCCGAGCGAGTCCTGCGTGCGTGCGGGGTCGCGCCTCGCAAGCTCAAGCGCCACCTCGATGCGCGCGAGCGGGCTGCGGACCTCGTGGCTCACGTCGTGAAAGAGCCTTCGCTGCCTTGTGATGAGGGACTCGATCTTGTCCGCCATGCCGTCGAAGACGCGTGCGAGGTTGGCGACCTCGGCGTCCCCGCGGGCGAGTTCCTCGGAGGTGCGGGTGTCGAAGGCGCCGTCGGCGAAGCGGCGCATGGCGCCGTCGAGCGTGTGGAGGCTGCGCGTGTAGAGGCGGGCGAGAAGCCAGGAGACGAGTAGCGTGAAGAAGGCGGCGAGCGAAAGGGTCAGCGCGATCGGAAAGTGATGGAGCTCAGGGGGAATCAGTCTAACGGGGAAGGCGACGGTGCGCACGGCGAAGAATTCGCAGGGCTCGTTGTCGATCTCGACGGTTCTGACGGGCAGGCGCTTTTCTGGCGGACCGTTGGGGTCGTCGGTGAGCTTGCGGATGGCCTTAAGACTTTCGTAGGCCTTGTCGGGCAGCTTGCGTCCGGAGATTTCCCGGCCGCTGCTGTCAAGCACGAAGACGATGGGATTGGTGTTGAGGCGCTCGTTGCGCAGCCATGAGATGAGGCCGTCCCTGCCAGCCACCTCGTAGATGCCGACGGCGCTGTCGACGGACTTGTGTGCGATGAATCGCCATTCAATGCGGCCGATGTCCTCGTTCTGCTGGCTCTGGGCCGAGTAGGCGGCCATCCAGACGCCTGCCGCCGTCAGCAGAATGACGAGGCAGAAGCCGGCGAAGAGCTTGCCGAAAAGCGTGTTGAACAGGCGGTTGAGCATGAGCTACTCCTTCTTTTCGGCGGGACGGCGAGTCGGCGGATGCAGCGGATCAGCGGACCACGAACTGATAGCCCACGCCGCGGATGCTTTCGATCGCGACGCTCGTTCCAAGCACGGCGGCGAGCTTGTGGCGGATCGAGGAGACGTGGACGTCGATCGCGCGGTCATAGCGCTGCATGGCGCGGCCGAGCACCTTCTGGTAGATCTCGTCCTTCGGGACGGGAGTGCCGACCTTGCGGGCCAGCACCTCAAGGAGCGTGAGTTCGGTGCCCGTCAGGTCGATGACGATGCCATTGGCCGTGGCTTCGCGGCGGCTCGGGTTGATGGTGAGGGGGCCAGCCACCACGGGGGCGATCGCAGAGGGCATGTTGGCCGTGCGGCGGAGAATCGCGTTGAGTCGGGCGGCAAGCTCGCGCGGCGGACAGGGCTTGGGAACGTAGTCGTCGGCGCCGAGCTCGAGGCCGATGATGCGGTCGACGGGATCGCCCTTGGCGGTGAGCATGAGAACGGGAAGCTGGCTCTTTTCGCGAATGCGTTTGAGAACCTCCACGCCGCTCATGCCGGGCATCATCACGTCGAGCACGACGATTTCAAATTCCTGTCTTGAAAGCAGTTCCAGAGCCTCGGTGCCGTTGTGGGCAGCAACGGGAGCGAAGCCCTCGAGCTGCAGGTAGTCGACGAGAAGCGTGACGAGCTCGACGTCATCGTCGACGATGAGGATGGGACGGGGATGTTTGAACATAACGGACCCGAAAATAACGGCTTGAACCGTGACTTGGAACAATGGAATGACTCATGTTAACAAAAATCGGCGAGCAAAAGTTTGTTACGTGCTCTTCCGAAACCTTTACCCGAAGCCTGTGGAACGCCGTTGTGGTCTGTAGGAGAATGAAAGTGAGGATCTCAACCGTTTATGATTCTCGTTCAAATTTCCCAAAGACCGGATACAGCAGAAAAACAATGACGAATCCGTTGACGATGAAGAGGTCTGTCCTGGGCTTGCTGATCGGCGCGCTGTTCCTCTCTGGCTGCGCAGTGCAGATGCCGGACATGAAGACCATGGCCGAGGAGGCGGCTCCCGGGGCCTGGAGCGTCTCGATTGAGACTCAGGCCCCCGCCGAATTCTGGCAGTCCTGGAACGATCCGAAGCTATCGGCGCTCGTTGAGAAGGCCAGAAGCGCAAATGCCGACGTGCTCACAGCGCTCGCATCACTGCGTACGGCCAGAGCGGGCCTGTCGGAGGCGCAGCATGCGCTCTTTCCCGAGGCCACGATCGGTGGCGACGCTTCGCACCGCCATGCCGACGGCGGTTCGAGCGACAGTTTCTCGGCCTCCGCCGACATGAAGTGGTCGTGGAACCTCGCGGGTGCGGATCTCTCCAACGAGACCGCCAGACGTTATGAGGCGCTCGCGAGCGAAATCTCCGTTGCCGATGCGCAGGCGCTCGTCGAGGCCGAGACGGCTCAGGCGTACATCAACCTGCGTTCGACGCAGGTTCTCCTGCAGATCGCCGAGGACACCGTCAGGAACTACGAGGAAAGCGCCGAGATCGCGGGCTGGCGTGCAGGCGCAGGCCTGAGCAGCGCCTCGGAGGCCGAGGACGCGCTTTCGCAGGTCGCCTCCGCCCGAGCCGCGATTCCTCAGCTGAAGGCGACCGAAGCCACCTATCGAAACGCACTGGCCCGCCTGACGACGATTCCCGCCGACAAGCTCGATCTGGGCACGGGTTCCGTACCTCAGGCGCCGATTCGCCTGACCGCCTCGATTCCCGCCGAGACGCTGATGAAGCGTCCTGACATCCGCAGCGCGCAGGCCTCTCTTCTGGCTGCAGGCGCCGATCTCAGGAGCGCCCGCGAAAGCTATTTCCCGACGCTGTCGCTCTCGGGCTCGCTCGGCACGCAGGCCGCGACGCTCGGCGCCCTCGGCGCGAGCGGCACGGGCATCGCGTCCCTGATCGGCGCGCTGTCCATGCCCGTGCTCAACTGGGGCAGTCTGGCCGCACAGGAGGAGAGGGCCGCCGCATCGCTGGACAAGGCGAAGGCGAACTACCTATCCGTCATCGTGAAGGCGCTTGAGGAGACGGACAACGCCCTCAACGGCATCCGGTCCGCACAGGACCGAACGGCGCTTCTCAGGACGGCCCTTCAGCACACGGAGAAGACCTACGAGCTCACGGGGCTCGAATACAGGTCGGGCATCGGCGACTATTCGATGCTTCTTGAAGCACAGCAGCGCCTCCTCACCCTGAGGGAGAGCGTGACGAACAACATGACGGAGCTTTCCCTTCAGCACGTGAAGCTCTACCGCGCCCTGGGCGGCGCCTGGAAGGCACAGGAGAGTGCAAGATGACCGAACAAGAAAACAACGACCGCACGAAGCTTCTGCTCAAGGATGAAAGCCGCTCGCGCTATGTCCTCTGGGCGGCGGGCGGAGTTCTGGCCGCGCTCGTGGCAGGCGCTTGGTACTGGTATCAGGGCACGCAGAACACCAACGCCGTCAAGTACGTGACCGAGGCCGTCGAGCGCGGGGACGTGCACGTCAGCGTGTCCGCGGACGGCACGCTCGCACCTGTGCGCACCGTCTCGCTCGGTTCCGAGCTTTCGGGCATCGTGCGCGAGGTAAACGTCGACGTCAACGACGAGATCAAGGAGGGCCAGAGCCTCATCGTGCTTGACAAGCGCAATCTGGAGGCGAAGGTGCTTCAGAACAGGGCTTCGCTGCGAAGCGCGGAGGCCAGCCGCAGGCAGAGTGCGGCGAGCCTGAGGGAGGCGGAGCTCAAGCTCAAGCGCATGCAGGAGCTCAATCGTCTCTCCAAGGGCACCATGCCGAGCAAGACCGAGCTTGAGACGCAGGCCGCGTCCGTCGACACGGCGCGCGCGGCGGTCGCCGTGGCCGATGCGAACATCGCCGACGCCATGGCCTCGCTCCAGACGGCTGAGAACGATCTCTCCAAGGCCGACATCAAGTCTCCCATCGACGGCGTGGTGCTCGCCCGTTCGGTCGAGCCCGGCTATGCGGTGGCGGCAAGCCTGCAGGCGGTCGAGCTGCTGACGCTCGCCACCGATCTGAGTCAGCTTGAGCTCGAGGTGTCCGTCGACGAGGCCGACATCGGCGTCGTCAAGCAGGGGCAGAAGGCCTACTTTACGGTGAGCGCCTATCCGAACCGCCGCTTCCCCGCTGAACTGACCAAGGTTTCCTACGGCGCCACGACGACGGAGAACGTGGTGACCTACACGGCCTATCTTCAGGTCGACAACCAGCAGATGCAGCTGCGCCCCGGCATGACGGCTTCGGCCACGATCTCGACGGCCGACAAGCAGGACGTGCTCCTTGTCCCCAATTCCGCCTTCCGCTTCCGTCCCAAGGCCGCATCGGAGAGCGACAAGCCGAAGATGAATGCCATGATGCCGGGGCCGCCCCACGGCGCCGCCAGCAAGAAGGTCAAGGAGATTGCCCAGCACGGCCAGGCGAGCAGGACCGTTTACGTGCTGCGTGACGGCAAGCCCGTGCGCGTCGACGTCGTCACGGGTCTCACCGACGGCATGCAGACCGAAATCGTCTCGGGCGACATCGCCGAGGGCGACAAGGTCGTCGTCGACCAACAGAAGGGCGCCTGAGGAGACGCAATGGGACAGCCACTAGTTGAACTCGTCGACATCCGCAAGCGCTACGGCACGGGCGAGGCGGCCTTCGAGGCCCTGCGCGGCGTGAGCTTTTCGATTGACGAGGGCGAATTCGTCGCCATCATGGGCGCGTCGGGCTCGGGCAAGTCGACGGCCATGAACATCATCGGCGCGCTCGACAGCCCGACGGCGGGCGCGTATCTCTTCAGCGGAATGCACGTCGAGAGCCTGTCGCGCGACCAGCGTGCGCTCCTGCGGCGCAAGTACCTCGGCTTCGTCTTTCAGGGCTTCAATCTTCTCGCCAGAACGACGGCGCTTGAGAACGTGGAGCTTCCGCTCCTCTACCGCGGCATGGGCGCCTCCGAGCGCCGCAAGCTGGCGCGGGCCGCGCTCGACCGCGTAGGCCTGCTGGACTGGGAGCACCATACGCCGGCGGAGCTCTCGGGCGGACAGCAGCAGCGCGTCGCGATTGCGCGCGCCATCGTCACGCGCCCGAAGCTGCTTCTCGCAGACGAGCCGACGGGCAGTCTTGACACGGCGCGAAGCGAGGAGATCATGGCGCTTCTTTCGGCCCTCAACGCCGAGGACGGCATCACGGTCGTGCTCGTCACGCACGAGCCCGACATGGCCCGCTACGCAAAGCGCCACCTTGTCTTCAGGGACGGCCTGCTCATCAGCGACAGCAAGACGGAGGCCGCGTCATGATCGGGAATGCATTCGTGCTGGCCGTGCGCCAGATCAGTCGAAATCCGCTCAGAAGCCTGCTCACCGTGCTCGGCGTCGTGATCGGCGTCATGGCCGTGATCACGATGGTGACGGTCGGCAACGGGGCCTCGCAGGCTATTCGCACGCAGATCGAGTCCTTCGGCAACAACCAGCTGATGCTGCGTCCCGGTCTTCGCATGGGGCCGGGCCAGAGCGTGGGCGCGCCGAACTTCACGCTCGAGGACGCCGATGCGCTCAAGCGCCAGATCGCGGGCATCGTCGCCGTGGCGCCTCAGGCCTCCAAGACCATGACGGTCGTGGCCAACGGGCGCAACTGGCAGACGAGCGTGATCGGCACGGACAACAACTACTTTACGATCGACAACCGCGAAATCGTCGACGGACGCACCTTCGAGCAGGGCGAAATGCAGTCGGGTGCCGCCGTCTGCGTGATCGGCGGCACCATTCAGAAGGAGCTCTTCGGCGAAGGAGCGGAGGTCATCGGACGCACCATCCGCACGGGAAGCTTCTCGTGCAGGGTCGTGGGCCTTCTCAAGACCAAGGGTACGGCCGCCATGGGCGGCGATCAGGACGACCTGCTCGTCATGCCGATCAAGACGCTCCAACGCCGCATCCTCGGCAAGAACCGAGTCGGCGCCCTTCTGGTTTCGGTGAATCCGCAGTCGGACCGAGACCGCCTGCGCGATGCCGTCACGGAGCTCATGCGCGAGAGGCGCAGCCTCTCCGACGGCGATGACGACAACTTCCAGATTCTGGACACGGCGGAGATCGCCGCCAAGGTGGCATCCACCACGCAGATCATGACTACGCTGCTCGCCGCAGTGGCGGCCGTGAGCCTGCTCGTGGGCGGCATCGGCATCATGAACATCATGCTGGTGTCCGTGACAGAGCGAACCCGTGAAATCGGCATCCGACTCGCCATCGGCGCCCTCGAGCGCGAGGTGCTGCTCCAGTTCCTGATCGAGGCGCTGATGCTCGGCTGCATGGGTGGCGCGCTCGGCGTGCTGGCGGCTCTGGGCGTCTCGAAGGCCCTTGCGGTCTACATGGGCGTGCCCTTCATCTTCAGCCCGGGCATCAATCTGCTCGCTTTCACCGTGTCGGCCCTCACGGGCGTGGTGTTCGGCTTCTTCCCCGCCAGACGTGCGGCCAAGCTCGACCCGATCGAGGCGGTGCGTCACGAGTGACGCGGGAGCGCAGTGGAAAAGCAGAAAGGTCCGAAGCGTGAGCTTCGGACCTTTCATTTTGTTTGCTGGTGCGCTTGCCTGATTCGCATGAAGGCGAAAGCGCACGGCTTAGAACGGAACGTCGTCGCCTTCAAGCTGGTCGAAGGGGGTGTTGGACGTCACCGGGGCGCTCTGGCGGGCTGGCTGGGGAGCTGGCTGGGGAGCGGGACGCGAGGCGCGCGGAGCGCTTTCGAAGCCGTCGTCCATGCCCTGGTTGTCGGACTGGCGGCGGTCGAGGAGCTGCATCGTTTCGCCGATGATTTCGGTGGCGTAGCGGTCAGTGCCGTCCTTGGCCTGGTACTTGCGGGTGCGCAGGCGGCCTTCGATGTAGCACTGGCTGCCCTTGTGGAGGTATTCCTTGGCGATTTCGGCAAGGCGGGAGAAGAGGACCACGCGGTGCCATTCGGTTTCGCTGACGGTCTGGCCTTCGGCGTTGCGGTAGCGGCGCGTCGTGGCGATGTTGAGCGTCGTGATGGCGGTGCCGCCGTCCGTCGTGTAGCGGGTTTCGGGATCTCGGCCGAGATTGCCGATCAGGATTACCTTGTTGATGGAAGCCATGATTAACTAACTTGCAAAATTATATCTATCGAACTTGAATTGCTTCACCTTGTTCATGCTGTCTGCGGGGCTTGGGCTCCTTGAGGCCAAGTGCAAGCAGGAACCAACAAAGCATAGCAAAACTCGATGCATAGAACACGGCCTGCGATGAAAAATGTTGGGCGATCCAGCCGCCCGCGGCGCCGCCGACGAAGAGCCCGAAGCTCTGCGTCGTGTTGTAGATGCCGAGTGCAAGCCCCTTGTCGGCCTTGGGGGCCGTGCGCGAGATGAGGCCGGGCAGCGTGGCCTCGAGGATGTTGAAGCCGATGAAGAAGAGCGTCACGAGGAAGGCCACCTCCCAGACGGAGTGCATCAGGAAGGAGAAGAGCACGAAGACGACCGCGAGAAGGAGCACGTTCATGCGCAGGAGCGAGGCGACCTTGCGGTTGCGCTCGGCCCAGATGATGGGCTTCATCATGACGGCGAAGCCGATGAGCACGGCGGGAAGATAGATGTACCAGTGGTGCAGGACGGGAAGTCCCATCTCGACGAGCTGCGTCGGAATGACGACGAAGAGGGCCATCTGCACGCAGTGCAGGCAGAAGATGCCCGCGTTGAGGCGCATGAGCTGAGGGTCGAAGGCGACCTTGGGCCAGGGCTGGTGGTCGTCCGCCTCCTCGGTGGCGACGGCGGGCACGTCGGGCACGACCTTGAGGACGATCCAGACGGCGCCTGCGGAAAGGACGGCCGTGAGCCAGAAGAGTCCGGGCACGCCCCAGAGTTCGGTGAGCGGCGGGGCGGCGACGAGGCTGAACGCGAAGGTGAGGCCGATCGAGGCGCCGACGAGCGCCATGGCCTTCGTGATGACGTGGTCGCGCACGCTGTCCGCAATGAGCGCGGTGACGGCGGCGGAGATGGCGCCCGCGCCCTGAAGCGCGCGGCCGATCATGACGGCCCAGATCGTGGTGCCCATGGCGGCGACGACGCTGCCTGCAATGAAGAGCAGGAGGCCGGCGACGATGACGGGCTTGCGGCCGAGACGGTCGCTCGCAGCGCCGAACGGAATCTGCAGGACGCTCTGGGTGAGGCCGTAGATGCCGAGCGTGAGGCCGACGAGAAAGTCGCTGTCTCCGCCGGGCAGGTGCCTGGCATAGACTGCGAAGACGGGAAGAATGAGGAAGAGTCCGAGCATGCGCAGGGCGAAAATGCCTGCGAGGGAGATGCTGGAACGCTTCTCCTGAGCCGTCATGGCTCCGGAGGCGTTTGAGGGATCGTGTTTGGCGCGCATGAGTAGCCGTAAGAATGAAAAGTCGGGAGGACATCCTTTCCCCGAACGGTAGGACAGTCTATATTTGTTAGTTTGATTTTGCCCTTAAGAGCCGTCTTCACATGATGAAAGCCATTTCCGTGCGTGGCGCGCGCACCCACAACCTCAAGAACGTCAGTCTGGATATCCCGCGAGACAAGCTCACGGTCATCACGGGACTTTCGGGCAGCGGCAAGAGTTCGCTCGCCTTCGACACGCTTTACGCGGAGGGGCAGCGCCGCTACGTGGAGAGCATTTCGGCTTATGCGCGGCAGTTCCTTGAGCTGCGTCCGAGGCCCGACGTCGACGGCATCGATGGACTTTCGCCCTCCATCGCCATCGGACAGCGCAGGAGTTCGGGCTCGTCGCGCTCGGTCGTGGGCACCGTCACCGAAATCTCGGACTACATGAGGCTTCTCTTCGCCCGCGCGGGCGTGCCCTACTGCCCCGAGCACGGCAAGCATCTGGAGATGAGCTCGATCGCCTCGATCGTCGACCGCACGCTCACGCTCTCGGACGGCGCGAAGATCATGGTGCTCGCACCTGTTTCTCGCGGCAAGACGGGCAACTTCAAGGCGTATTTCGAGAAGTCCCTCGCCGATGGCTACGTGAGGTTCAGGATCGACGGCGTCGTTCAGGTTCTCGAGGTTGCACCGTCCCTCAACGACGGCCGGCCGCACGACGTGGACGTCGTGGTCGACCGTCTCAAGGTCTCGCCCGAGGCCCGCACTCGTCTGGCTGAAAGCTGCCAGAGCGCATCCGACCTGAGCAACGGCCGCGTCTACATCGAGGAGTTCGGCACGGGGATGCACTACGAGTTCAGCACGCAGTTCGCCTGTCCGCTCTGTAGCTTCAGCGTTCCTGCGCTCGAACCCATTCACTTCTCCCCCTTCAATCCCGCCGGATGCTGCACGGCCTGCGAAGGCACGGGTACCGTGCGGGCCTTCGACGCAGGGAAGGTCGTAACGGCCGAGACGGGATCGATTGAGGCGGGCGCCATCCCGGGATGGGATGCGAGGAACGGCGTCAAGTTCAAGCTCATCTCCGCTGCGGCGGAGGTGCTCGGCGTGTCCGTCCGCACGCCCTGGTGCGAGTATCCGGAAGAGGTGAAGCAGGTCTTCCTCTATGGCAACGAGCAGACGCGCAAGCTACGGGTGCCCTTCATCGGCGTGATGAACGACCTGCAGAGGCAGTGGGACGATCCGAGGACCCTCAGCTACATGAGGCAGGGTCTCGAGACGTACCGCTCCGACGTCACCTGTCCCGTCTGCAAGGGCGAACGACTTCGCCCCGAGCTTCTGTCCGTCTACGTGGGGGACGGCGACAAGCGCTACTCCTACGGCGAGATGAACTCGATGAGCCTCTCGCAGCTTCGAGCGGCGTTCGCGGGACTTGAGTTCTCGGAGCGCAGGGCTGCGGTGGCCGAGCGTCTGACGGCGGCCATCTCGAGCCGCCTCGCCTTCCTTGAGAACGTGGGGCTGGGCTATCTCTCCCTGAACCGCCGCGCCGACACGCTGTCGGGCGGCGAGATGCAGCGCATCAGGCTT
>OHVK01000693.1_pt1 | contig 11660 bp, 8 predicted proteins | sample 1579411 | NCBI WGS metagenome assembly OHVK01 (sample SAMEA3882524, study PRJEB24775) | human gut metagenome | biome: human-associated habitat; feature: intestine environment; material: feces | place: Netherlands | collected 2009/2010 | reverse complement strand
AAGCAGGGCTATGATCATGAAAACGTAGCACTGTCCGCTGCTATTCAGATGATGGCTGACTCCAAGGCTGCCGGTGTAATGTTCACCGTTAACCTGGCAACCGGCGAAGATGACTGCATCATGATTGAAGGCTCCTGGGGCCTCGGTGAATACGTAGTACAGGGAACTGTTACTCCGGATAACTTCGTCATCAACAAGAGCGACCTCCACCCTGCCGATGAAGCCTTCATGACGCGCATGCGCGCCTACGGCATCCCCGTCGTGCTGACCGACGCTGAAACGAAAGCAGGCATCGCGGACCTCCGCAAGGCCATCATCGACCTCGCCGCAAACCGCATTCCCAAAGACCGCGCCCTCGTGGGCGACCTCGTTCAGGCGGGCGACACCGTCGTTCTCGTCACGCCGATCGACACAGGCGCCCCCAAGGGCCGTCTGATCCTGCCGCAGGTGCAGGCTATCCGCGAGCTTCTCGACGCTCATGCCAAGTGCCTCGTCGTACAGCAAGACCGCGTGGCCGAAAGCATCGCCGAGCTCCGCCACCCGCCCAAGCTCGTCATGGCGGACTCCCAGGTCATCATGGACGTCGCCGCACAGACGCCGGAGGACATTCCGCTCACCACCTTCTCGATCCAGATGGCCTACTCCAAGGCCGACGTCATCGAAATGGCCCGCGGCACCGCCGCGCTTGCCTCGCTTGAAGACGGAGACCGCGTGCTCATCTGCGAAACCTGCAGCCATCACCCGCAGAAGGACGACATCGGCCGCATCAAGATTCCCCGCTGGCTTCGCCAGAAAACGGGCAAGGACCTCCAGATCGAAGTGGCCGTCGGCAAGGACTTCCCCGTCGACCTGACGCCCTACAAGGTCCTCATCCAGTGCGGTGGCTGCGTCGTCACGCGACGCCACATGCTCATGCGTCTGCGCGCCGCACATGCACAGAACGTGCCCATGACGAACTACGGCCTCACCATTTCGTACCTGCAGGGCGTGCTCGAGCGCGTGCTGCTCTGCCACCCCGAAGCCCTCAAGGCCTACAGGGACGCGCTCACGAAGTAAGGCACCGCAGAAAAACAAACGGCATCCGAATGCATTCGGATGCCGTTTTGTTTTTCAAGTGCCTATCAGACTCAGTCGAACGTCTGCTGCATTTCGCGCGTGGTGTGGAACACCACCTGCGGCCAATGCTTCATCGTCGTCTCAAGGTTGTAGATCGACGTGGCAAGGTACACCGTGTTGCCGTTGACGTCGGTCGCAAGACGGGCGTCCTGCTCCTTGCAGAAGTCCTTGCGGGTCTGCTCGTCGGGGAACGAGAGCCAGCGGGCCGTGGAGACGTCGGTCGACTCGTAGATGGCGTCAACCTTGTACTCCGTGGCAAGGCGCTGGGCCACGATTTCAAACTGAAGCTGACCGACGGCACCCAGAAGGATGTTGCCGAACTCGCCGGTGAAGACCTGAATGGCGCCTTCTTCGCCGAGTTCCTGCAGGCCCTTCTGAAGCTGCTTGGCCTTGAACGGGTCTTTGCTTCGGGCGGCGCGGAAGAGTTCCGGCGCAAAGCTCGGGATGCCCGTGAAGCCGAGCTTCTCGCCTTCGGTAAGTGTATCGCCGATGTGGAGCTGGCCGTGGTTGTAGATGCCGATGATGTCGCCTGCAACGGCGTCCGTCATCACGACGCGGTCCTGAGCCATGAAGGTCAGGGCGTTCGGGATCTTCATGTCGCGATTCTCGCGCACGTGGAAGACCTTCATGCCCTGCGAATAGCGGCCCGAGCAGACACGGAAGAACGCAATGCGGTCGCGGTGACGCGGGTCCATATTGGCTTGAATCTTGAAGACGAAGCCCGAGAACGGCGCCTCGGTCGGCTCGATCTTGCGGACGCCGGCATCACGCGGCTGCGGCGGCGGAGCCCACTGCACGAGAGCGTCAAGAACGTCCTGCACGCCGAAGTTGTTCACACCGGAACCGAAGAAGACGGGGCTCTGCTCGCCCGCAAGGAACTTCTCGATGTCGAACGGTTCGGTCGCACCCTGAACGAGTTCGACGGACTCGCGCACGTACGGCATTTCCATCGGGAAGAGACGGTCAAGCTCGGGATTGTCGAGCCCTTCGATCATCTCCTGATCACGCGAGAGACGCTCCTCGCCGGCCGTAAAGCGCACAAGACGGTTCTTCAGCAGCGAGAAGACGCCGCGGAAGGTCTTGCCCATGCCAATGGGCCAGGTGATGGGCACGCACTGGAGCTTGAGCACGTTCTCGATTTCGCCGATCACGTCGAGCGGATCGCGCACTTCGCGGTCGAGCTTGTTGATGAACGTGATGATCGGCGTCTTGCGCATGCGGCAGACTTCGAGAAGCTTGATCGTCTGGGCTTCCACGCCCTTGGCGGCATCGATCACCATCACGGCGGCATCGACGGCGGTCAGCACTCGGTACGTGTCTTCAGAGAAGTCCTCATGGCCCGGGGTGTCGAGCAGGTTGATGACGTGATTGTCATAGTGGAACTGCATCACCGAACTCGTCACGGAAATGCCGCGCTGCTTTTCGACTTCCATCCAGTCGGACGTGGCGTGACGGGCAGCCTTGCGGCCCTTGACGGCGCCGGCCATCTGAATGGCGCCGCCGAACAGAAGGAGCTTTTCCGTGAGCGTCGTCTTGCCGGCGTCAGGATGGGAAATGATGGCAAAGGTGCGGCGCATTTCGACGTCGCTGACCAATGCGGGGTTGGGACTCGTCATAACAGAGAACGTTCTCTTAACGTAAATTCAATGAAAATCGGCTCTTCCGCCGAACTGTTCGACGGAAAAGCCGATCATTTTAACAGAGAGCAGAGGATGCTTCAGCCGAATTGCGGCCAGAACCTCTACCTGCGGAGCTTGGCAAACGCAGCGGCCATGGCGCCCTGCGATGGCGCGGCGGAGCGCGTGTCCCGACGGGCTGCGGGCGCCTGCCTGCGCGCCCCCTCGCTGCGCATGCTGAGGCTGATGCGCTGGCGTGCAAGGTCCACCTCGAGAACCCTGACCTTGACGATGTCGCCCACCTTCACCACATCACGCGGATCGGACACGCGCCGATCGGCTAGATGAGAGATGTGCACAAGACCGTCCTGATGCACGCCGACGTCCACGAAGGCGCCGAAGGCGGCCACGTTGGTCACCACTCCCTCGAGCACCATGCCGGGCTGCAGGTCCTTCATCTCCTTGATGCCGTCGGCGAACTTCGCCGTGCGGAATTCGGGACGGGGATCACGACCGGGCTTCAGAAGTTCGCCAAGAATGTCCGTCACGGTCGGAATGCCGAAGTGTTCGTCCACGAAGTCGCGGGCATGGAGCGAACGAAGCACCGCCGCATTGCCGATCAGCGCCTTGATGTCCAGCCCCGTCTTCTTCAGGATGCGAAGCACAACGGGATAGGCCTCGGGATGCACGGCGGAGGCGTCAAGCGGATCGTCGCCGTCGGGAATGCGAAGGAAGCCCGCCGCCTGCTCGAAGGTCTTGGCGCCCAGCCTGGGCACGGCCAGAAGATCGCGACGGGTGCGGAAGGCGCCGTTGGCGCTGCGGAAGCTGACAATGGCGTTGGCGCGTGCGGGCGAAAGGCCGGCAACGCGGCACAGAAGCGCGGAGCTGGCCGTATTGACGTCGACGCCGACGGCGTTGACGCAGTCCTCGACGACCGCGTCGAGGCGATGCGCCAGCTTCTGTTGGTCAACGTCGTGCTGATACTGACCCACGCCGATCGCCTTGGGCTCGATCTTGACGAGTTCCGCGAGCGGATCCTGCAGACGGCGCGCGATGGAGACGGCGCCGCGGTAGCTCACGTCAAGATCAGGGAACTCGGCCGCAGCGAGCTCGGAAGCCGAATAGACGGACGCTCCCGCCTCGCTCACGACCACGTGCGTGAAGTCAAGCCCCGGATGAAGACGCTTGACCTCCTCGACGAACTCGACCGTCTCGCGGCTTGCCGTGCCGTTGCCGATTGAGACAAGCGTGAGCCGGTGCTGGCGGATGAGTCGTGCAATCGTTGCAACCGCATCCGAACGACGCTCATTGGAGCCGAACGGGAATACAACCGCCGTCGCAAGCAGCTTGCCCGTCTCGTCGATCGCAGCCGTCTTGACGCCCGTGCGAATGCCGGGGTCAAGCCCAAGCACGCGCTTGTGGCCTGCAGGCGCCGCAAGAAGCAGATCGCGCAGATTGGTGCCGAAGACGTCGATGGCCGCGCCCTCGGCAGCCTCGCGCAGCCTGTCAAAAACCTCGGCCTCGAGACTGGCGCGGAGCTTGACGCGCCAGGTCCAGCGGCAGCACTGCCAGAGCCAGGCGTCGGCCGGACGCCTCTGGGTTCCCACGTTGAAGTAGGCGGCCGTGCGCTCCACAGGTTGGTCGGGACGCTCTGCGTCAACTTCGAGACCCAGCGTGAGAACGCCCTCCGCCTGACCTCGGAAGGCGGCGAGCGCCCTGTGAGACGGCATTCTGGCAATCGGCTCGCGATAGTCGAAGTAGTCGCGGAACTTGGCGCCCGTCTCTTCCATCCCTTCGACGACGCGGCTCGTCATGGCGCCCTCATTCCAAAGCCAGGCGCGCATGTCGGCGAGCAGCACGGAGTCCTCGCTCATCTTCTCGGCAAGGATGTCGCGGGCGCCGTTGAGCGCAGCCTTGACGTCGGGAACATTCTTCTCGGGGCTGACGAAAGCGACAGCCTCGGTTTCGGGATCCAGTCCGGGGTTCTCGAAAAGCTTGAGCGCCAGCGGCTCGAGCCCCGCCTCACGCGCAATGGCGGCAAGCGTGCGGCGCTTCGGACGGTAAGGGAGATAAAGGTCCTCGAGTCCCTGCTTCGTGTCCGCGGCGACGATCTTCGCCTCAAGCTCGGGCGTGAGCTTGCCCTGGTCGCGAATGCTGCCGAGAATCACCTCGCGACGCTTTTCAAGCTCGCGCAGATAACCAAGGCGTTCCTCGAGAAGTCGAAGCTGCGTGTCGTCGAGGCCGCCCGTCACTTCCTTGCGGTAGCGAGCGACGAAGGGCACCGTGCAGCCGTCGTCAAGCAGGCCGACGGCCGCCGCAACCTGAGCGGGACGCGCCTGAATGTCGGCGGCGATGATCTCGAAAATTATCTGTTCAGTCGTGGTCATGGCTTTCCATGCAAAACAACGGGGACGCCGCGGCGTCCCCGGGAAGCGGATCTCACAATTTTAGGAGAGTTCGCCCTGCGGAATGTTCTTGAGGACCTGCTCGATCAGGGCCCTGTCCTTGGCCTCATAGGCCTGACGGCGCAGCTGTTCGATCATCGGGTTGAGCGCCTCTTCGGGTTCATCGGCTTGGATGCGGGCCAGGACTCCCCTGCCTCGACCACGGTCGTCACCGACTCGCCCTCCCTGAGGATCACCTTGTCGCGAAGGCGGAAGCCGCCGCCGAAGCTCACCTCGCGGCCAAGATGCCTCGCCCCCTCAATGAGCCTCTCGCTGAGGAGCTCGCAGCCCTCCATGTGCTCGACGAACCTGTCGGGATGACGGGCGGCCTTCTCAAGACCGTTCCAGAGCTGGTCCCGCGTCACGAACGGCGGGATTTGGATGATGTGTTCATGTACCTTGCGCATGCTGTCTGCCTTTGTTTTTTGATTTTCCGGTTTCGCCGGGGATCACTCGGCGGCGTGTCCGCGGTCCTTTTCGCCCGTCAGATAGACTTCGAGCCACTGGCTGTATCGCGACACGATGAAGCTGAAGAAGAAGTACACGAGGGCGATGAAGACATAGCCCTCAATGAAGTAGCCGCGCCAGAGCGCGTCACCCAGAGCGAGGCGCAGGCTGCCCGTCAGGTCGTACATCGAGACGACCGTCACCAGAGACGTGTCCATGAAGCACGAGAGCAGGCTGTTGACGAAGGCCGGAATGATGGCCACGAGCGCCTGCGGCAGGATCACCGCCGTATAGACCTGTCGCTGGGAAAGGCCGAGCGAGGCGGCCGCGTCGAACTGGCCGCGGGGAATCGTCTGAAGGCCGCCGCGAACGATCTCCGCCATGTAGGCCGCCTGAAAGAGCGCAATGGCGACGGAGATGCGCCAGAACGGATCAATGCGAACGCCTGCAGGCAGGAGAAGCGGGAAGATGAAGGCGGCAACGAAAAGCACCGTAATGAGCGGCACCCCGCGCACGAGCTCGATGTAGCCCGTGGACACGGAGGCAACGGCCGGCATCTTGCTGCGTCGCCCGAGCGCGAGCAGAATGCCGAGCGGCACGGATGCTCCCATGCCCACCAATGTAAGCACAATCGTAAGCGGCAGGCCGCCCCACATGTCGGTGGAGATGCTCTCAAGCCCGAACACGCCGCCGAGCATCAGAATGAAGAAGAAGACGACGGCGGCGCTCCAGAGCATGCCGAGCGTGCGCAGATAGGGCTTGCGCCACATGAACGGAAAGGAGCTCACCACAAGCATGGCAAGCACAATCCCCGTTGCAGCGGCGGCACGCCACTGAAGGTGGTACGGATAGCGTCCGAAGATGATGAGGCGCCACTTCTCGGCGACGAAGCCCCAGCAGGCGCCGCTGCTCTGGCCGCAGGCCTGCACGTCCGGCGTCCAGACGGCGTTGACGAGCCCCCAGAGCACGAGCTTGCCGACTATGAACGCAATGACGGCCGATACGACGACGGTGAACAGGGACGCCATGGGCGAATAGAAGTAACGGCGGCGGATGCGCTGGGAAAGGGAGCCGCTGAACGAACTTTCGGTGATCATGCCGGCCTCCTTACTGCGGGGCCCGCATGATGCGGGCGTTGAGAGCATTCATCACAACCGAGATGACGAGATTGAGCGTCAGATAGACGGCCATGATGATGCAGATGACATCAAGCGCCTGAGCGCTCACGTTGATCACGGTGTTGCCGATGTTGACGAGGTCGGGATAGCCGACCATCACCGCAAGGGACGAATTCTTGGTGAGGTTCATGTACTGGCTTGCAAGCGGCGGAATCACCAGTCGCATGGACTGCGGGAAGATCACGTAGCTCACGGTCTCGGTCATCGTCATGCCGAGCGCAAGCCCTGCGTCCCACTGGCCTGCCTTGACGGCCAGAACGCCTGCGCGGACGATCTCCGCAATGGAGGCCGACGTGAAGAGCGTGAGGCCGAGCGAGAGCGCGAGGAATTCAGGAGAGATCTGGCTGCCGCCCCTGAGCGCGAAGCGCGTCTGCACGGGATGATCCCATCCCGAGACGACGCCGCAGAGCACCCAGGCGACGATGAAGACGCCTGCGAACACGGCAATGCCGGTCGTGTTGGCCATCAGTCCCGTCATGCGTCTGCGGGCGAAGAAGGCCGATGCGAAGCCGCATGCGGCGCCCGCACCTGCGGCGATCCACATGGCCCATCCGCCCATCAGGGGGGATGCGTACTGAAGGCCGCTCTTCGAGAGGAAGACCCAGTCCCCCACGTGCAGGGCCGTGCGGCCGGCAGGCAGGAGTTCCGTCACGGCTAGATAGACGGCAAGGAGCAGGACCAGAAGCGGAATGTTGCGGTAGAACTCGACGTGCGCCGTGCCCAGAAAGCGGAGCATCGGATGGCGCGAGAGGCGCATGAGGCCCACGACGACGCCGAGCACGGTCGCCGCGATGATGGAGACTGCGGAGACCTTGATCGTGTTGAGCATACCCACCAGGAAGGCTCTGGACATGTGATCCGTATTGGTGAATGGGATCAGCGCCTCACCGATGTCGAATCCGGCGGGATTGCCGAGGAAGGCAAAGCCGCTGTTGATGTGGCGTTCTGCAAGATTGTCCGCCACGTTCATCGAGACGGCGGCAAGGAAGCCCACGAGGATGAGGATCAGCACGGCCTGAATCGTATATTCGCGGCGCTTTCTGGCCTTCTCGCGCTCCTTCCAAGCAGCGTCGCCGTAGATACCAAAAGATTCCCTGGATAGCATGATTTTTTTTTGACTGACAAAAGGCCCCAGAGCGTCCTCTGGAGCCTTCTGTACTAAACAACGGGCTGCCGGTCGGCAGCCGAGGATGCGGATCAGCGGATCGGCATAGCGTACATCAGGCCGCCGTCCGTCCACAAGCGGTTCAGACCGCGGGGCAGGTTGAGCGGTGTCTTCGGACCGAAGAACTCGGTCCAGGACTCGCCGTAGTTGCCGACCTGCTTAATGATACGGTACGACCATTCCTTGTCGAGACCGATCAGCTTACCCATGTCGTCGCTCTGACCAAGCAGGCGCTGGAGGTTCGGATTGGCGCTCGTCTTGCGCAGTTCGTCGGCATTGGCCTTCGTGATGCCGAGTTCTTCGGCCTCGACCATCGTGTTGAAGGACCAGCGGACGATCTGGAACCATTCGTCGTCACCGCGGCGGACGGCCGGGCCGAGAGGCTCCTTGGAGATCACTTCGGAAAGAATCTCGTACTTGGACGGATCCTGAGCGAGCGTACGCATGCCTGCGAGGTCGGACATGTCGGTCGTGTAGACCTGGCAGCGGCCAGACAGGAAGGCGGACTGAGTGGCTTCGGTCGTGTCGAACACCACCGTCTTGTAACTCATCTTGTGGGAGTTGAAGTAGTCGGCCAGCGTCTTTTCGGAGGACGTGCCGGACTGGACGCAGACCGTGGCGCCGTCAAGCTCCTTGGCGGTCTTGATGCCGAATTCCTTCGGAACGATGAAGCCCTGGCCGTCATAGTAGGACACGGCCACGAATACGGAACCCTGGCTGGCGTCGCGCGTCATCGTCCAAGTGGTGTTGCGGGCGAGCACGTCGATTTCGCCGGACTGCAGGGCGGTGAAGCGTTGCGGAGAGCTGAGCGGAACGTACTTGACCTTGTCGGCGTCGCCGAGAACGGCGGCGGCCACGGAGCGGCAGATGTTGACGTCGAGGCCGCGCCACTTGCCCTGGCTGTCGGCGCTGGAAAAGCCCGGAGCGGACGTGTTGACGCCGCAGAGCACGTGGCCGCGCTTCTTGACGTTGTCAAGCGTGACGCCAGCGACGGCAGGCATGGCAACGGCACCTGCGGCAAGCAGTGCTGCGACGAACAAAAGCTTCATCTTCATTTCGAGTTCCTTCCTTTCGGGATCGAGTTGTTCTGCCTGTGTCCCGGCACTTCGAGGGAAAGTCGCGGCAGGGCTTCGGGCGTCAATGACCTTAAGTTTACAGACACTCCTGCAAACGCCAAGCAAAATTTGTCCCACATCGAATCATGAACAACCCACCTATTTCGTTCTGCCTAGAAACGCACCTCAAAATGTCGCCAAATCACGCGTTCGCTCACAAAAAGCCTGTAAAGCACAGGGTTTGGCAAATCCTCGTGTTACAATGGCAGACTCTTCAAACTCCCGCTCCGACTTATGTCCGTTTACACAGAGCTGTTTTCCCTTTTCATCCTCGTCTGTCTCAGCGCCTTTCTGAGTTGCGCTGAAATCTCCCTCGCCTCCGCCCGCCGCTCCAGACTCAACGTACTTGCGGACGACGGCGACCGCCGCGCCCGACTCGTCCTCGACCTGCAGGAACATCCCGGCCAGTTCTTCTCCGCCATCCAGATCGGCACGAACGCCCTCGCCCTTCTCGGCGGCGTCGTCGGCGAAGCCGCCTTCTCGCCGTTCTTCAAGTGGTGCCTCTCGTTCGTGTTCACCCCCGAACAGATTCACGGCGTCGACTTCGTCATCTCCTTCGTACTCGCCACGCTTCTCTTCGTGATCTTCGCGGACCTGCTCCCGAAGCGCCTTGCCGTCGCCAAGCCCGAGGAAACGGCCATGACCGTCGTCCGTCCGACCTTCGTCATGATCAAGCTCCTGCGCCCGCTCGTCTTCGTGCTTGAAAAGTTCTCCGACGCGCTGATGCGCTCGCTCGGCTTCTCGACGAAGCGTCAGGACACGATCACGTCCGAGGACATTCTCGCGAGCGTCGGCGCCGCCACGGCCGCCGGCGTGCTTGCTCCGCAGGAGGAAGCCGTCATCCAGAACGTGTTCGACCTTGAAAGCCGCCTCGTGCCCTCGGCCATGACGCCGCGCGAGAACATCGTCTTCTTCACGCTCGACGACCCCGAGGAGGAGGTACGCGTCAAGATCTCTTCCGTCCCGTACAACCGCTTCCTCATCTGCGACAAGGACCTCGACCACATCATCGGCTACGTCGACAGCATGCACATCCTGCGACAGGTCCTCAACAACAAGCCGATCTCCTTCAAGGAGCCCGGCGTCGTCCAGACCTGCCCCTTCATTCCGGACAGCCTGACGCTTTCCGAAGTGCTCGACGTCTTCCAGCGCTCCCGCGCCGACTTCGCCGTCATTCTCAACGAGTACGCCCTGGTCGTCGGCGTCATCACGATCAACGACGTGATGAGCACCGTGATGGGCGAGCTCGTCGTCAACGCTGACGAACTTCAGATCGTCGAGCGTGAGGACGGCACGTGGCTTGTCGACGGCTCCACGCCGATCGACGACCTCGAGCATGCGCTCGACATCGACGAGTTCCCCGAGGACACGACCTACGAGACGGTCGCGGGCTTCATGATGTACATGCTGCGCAAGATCCCCAAGAGGACCGACAAGGTCGTCTGGGCTGGCTACACCTTCGAGGTGATCGACGTCGACAACAACAAGATCGACCAGATCCTCGTGACACGCAACAAGCGCCCCGCGCCCGTCGCCGACGCGGAAGAGCCTGCCAAGGCCGACTGAGGCGCCATTCGTTCCGCCTGAAAAGAAAGAGGAGCCCTGATCGGGGCTCCTCTTTCTTTTTCTTCAGACGGGTCCGGACTTATTCGGCCGCCGTCTTCTTTTTGGTCGTCCTACGGGTCGTCTTGCGGGGCTTGGCCTCGGAGTTCTCCTCGCCGGATTCGGTCGCCTCGGCGTCCTTCTTGCTCGGCTGGAACTCAAACGCGATGCTGCCGTTGCCCTTCACGATGAGGAAGGCCTTGAAGGCGCGCTTGCTCTTCTTCGAGATGAAGCCCGAGAGCAACTGCGTGCGCTTGTTGGCAAGGAGTTCCGTGACCTCCTCGGACGTGATGTCGCGGGAAAGGATGGTCTTGCTGATGCGGAACGTGCACTTCTTTTCGCCGCGAATGTTCTTCTCGCACTGGTAGGCTGCGGGCATTTCAAGCACGCGGGCGCCGCAGCACGGGCAGACGCCGACGACGGGAGCGCTTTCGATCTCCTCGTCCGTCACCTCGGCCTTTTCCTCCTCGCCGAAGTCGAACTGCATCTTCCAGAGGCCGTCGGTCTCGTCCTTTTTGAGAATCAGTTCGGCCTCAAACGGGAAGCCGCGCTTGCTGATGAAGCCGGAAAGCGGTCCCACGCGCCCCGTGTTGAGGAGCTCTTCAACCTCAGCCTGTTCGAGCATGCGGCCCGAAGGATGCTTGGCAATCGAGAACTCGCAGCCGGGCGTCGTGCAGGCGAAGCGGCGGTAGTTTTCGACGATCTCGCCGCCGCACTGCGGACAGGGCGCCTCAATGCGGCGCGGATTTTCAAGCGGCACGCTGTTGCCCTCGTACTGCTTGGCCATGTTGACGACATTCTCCGTCAGGCGTCGGATCTCGCGCATGAACTCGTCGCTCTGGAACTTGCCCTCCTCGATGAGGCGCAGCTTTTGCTCCCACTCGGCGGTGAGGCGCGGCTCGCTCAGTTCGGCGATCTTGAGCCCCTTGAGCAGCGTGATGAGCTGGAAGGCCTTAGCCATCGGATGCAGATCGCGC
>OHVK01000653.1_pt1 | contig 12399 bp, 10 predicted proteins | sample 1579411 | NCBI WGS metagenome assembly OHVK01 (sample SAMEA3882524, study PRJEB24775) | human gut metagenome | biome: human-associated habitat; feature: intestine environment; material: feces | place: Netherlands | collected 2009/2010 | reverse complement strand
CAATAAAAATGCAATCGAAGTACATTCAGATTTTATAAGATAGACCAGCAAACCTCAATATCATCCAAAAATAGACGTTCAACAATGAGCGTCTATTTTTTGTTTCAAAATTAAATGGGGCTGAAAACAGCCCCGATGGGAATTGGAGATTTGACCCTCCCGGATTCTTCATGTCATGCCAGCCGTAATTTTTTCCATTGCCCCTGCACACTTTAGCAAAAATTCCCAGAAATTCCGTCGCCCACCATAATGCTTTTTACAGTTGTTATTATTGTCATAAGCGTACCTCCTGATATTATAAATCTCCACTGAAATCTACTTTTAAGTTGTTGGGAGTACATGACAGAGCTACATGAGAAAACACAAGCTAACAATCCTAACCATGACTATTTAATTTTTAACACCTAGATAATATCACAACCCTGTAATTTCTTCAATAGTCCCAGAAAGGATGTGATACCACGAAGAAATCACCACCGCCGGAGCGTTCCCCTCCGGCTTCCAGACCGGAACCCGAAACCTACCATCAAACACAACATTCAGAAAGGACAGGTACATCTATATGGAATTAAAATTCGTTATCCCCAACATGGAAAAAACATTCGGCAACTTGGAGTTTGCCGGAGAAGACAAAACAGAACAGAGAAGAATCAACGGACGCATGGCGGTACTCTCTCGCAGCTTCAACCTTTATTCAGACGTACAGAGGGCGGATGATATTGTGGTTATCCTCCCTGCCGAAGCCGGAGAGAAACATTTTGACTTTGAGGAACGTGTAAAGCTCGTCAATCCCCGTATTACCGCAGAGGGCTATAAAATCGGCACAAGGGGCTTTACCAACTACATTTTACACGCTGACGATATGGTAAAAGCGTAAGGAAAAGGAGGACATCAGACTATGAGATTAGCAAACGGAATCGTGATTGACAAGGAAGCAACATTCGGGGCATTGAAATTTTCTGCCCTCCGCCGTGAGGTTCACCTCCAGAATGAAGACGGCTCGGTATCAGAAGAAATCAAGGAGCGTACCTATGACTTAAAATCCAGAGGACAGGGGCGTATGATTCAGGTTTCCATCCCTGCCAGCGTGCCATTAAAGGAGTTCGATTACAACGCAGAGGTGGAACTTATCAATCCTGTGGCAGATACCGTGGCAACGGCTACCTTTCAGGGAGCAGAGGTGGACTGGTACATCAAAGCAGAGGATATTGTCCTGAAAAAAGGGGCTGCCATGAATCCGCAGCCGCCGAAGAAAGACGCTCCCCCTGTAAAATAACAGGAACCTAAAAAATGAAAGGAGGATTGTTCCCATGAAGCAGCTTTTCCCCCGTGGAAAACGTATCCGTCCCACGGATAAAGACCTTGTGTTCCATACTGCCCTTGCCGCCCTGTTCCCTGTCTTCCTGCTGGTTGTCCTGCTGTTTCATATCCGGCAAATTGCCGGAACCAACTGGCAGGAAGTGTCCCTTTCCCAGATAGCACAGGACATAAATATCCCTTACCTGTTATTCAGCATGGGCGTGGCAGGGCTGGTGTGTCTTACAGCAGTTCTTCTGTTCTGGCGATACCGCAGGGATGAAGTAAAGCAGCTCATCCACCGCCAAAAGCTGGCAAGGATGGTGTTGGAAAACAAGTGGTATGAATCGGAGCAGAGAAAGGAAGACGCTTTTTTCAAGGACTTGTCTTCCAGCCGTTCCAAAGAAACCATCACTTATTTTCCCAAAATCTACTACCGGATGAAACAGGGCTTGCTCCATATCCGTGTGGAAATCACCTTGGGGAAATATCAGGAACAGCTCTTAAACTTGGAGAAAAAGCTGGAAAGCGGCTTGTACTGTGAGCTGACGGATAAGGAATTAAAGGATTCCTATGTGGAGTACACCCTGCTTTATGATACCATTGCCAACCGTATTTCCATTGAGGATGTACAGGCAAAGGACGGCAGGCTCCGGCTTATGGAAAATGTCTGGTGGGAGTATGACAAGCTCCCCCATATGCTCATTGCCGGAGGAACCGGCGGCGGAAAGACCTACTTTATCCTGACCCTCATTGAAGCCCTGCTCCGCACCAACGCCGTCCTGTTCGTGTTAGACCCGAAGAACGCCGACCTTGCGGATTTACAGGCGGTTATGCCGGATGTGTATTACAAAAAGGAAGATATGCTCGCCTGCATTGACCGTTTCTATGAAGAAATGATGAAACGCAGCGAAGACATGAAGCTCATGGAGAATTACCGGACAGGGGAAAACTACGCTTACTTGGGGCTTCCTGCAAATTTCCTTATCTTTGATGAATATGTGGCATTTATGGAAATGCTCGGCACAAAGGAAAACGCCGCTGTCCTCAACAAGTTAAAACAAATCGTTATGCTTGGGCGGCAGGCTGGTTTCTTCCTGATTCTCGCCTGCCAGCGTCCGGACGCAAAGTATCTGGGGGACGGAATCCGTGACCAGTTCAATTTTCGTGTGGCTCTGGGGCGGATGTCGGAAATGGGCTATGGGATGATGTTCGGGGAAACCACAAAGGACTTCTTCCTGAAGCAGATAAAAGGGCGTGGCTATGTGGATGTGGGAACCAGCGTTATCTCGGAGTTTTACACGCCCCTAGTACCAAAAGGACACGATTTCCTCAAAGAAATAAAAAAGCTGACAGACAGCAGGCAGGGAGTGCAGGCGGCGTGCGAAGCAAAAGCCGCAGAAACGGACTGACCTGCTGTGGCTGGTGTGCCGCAAGGCACGCCAGCATGAACCCCTCGTATCTAACAGAGGGGTACAAATCGACAGGCAACAACCAAACAACAGGGCAGAATCCCACGGTACACAAGGGATTTTCCCTATATCCGGCGTGTGTCAACAAGGCTCTGAAAGTTGACATACGCTTTTTTAGACAGGAGGGATTTTCACTGAATGAAGAAACATGGGTACGGGACATCAAAGAAAAACGGGAAAGTTACGGTATCTCACAACAGAAACTTGCCCTAGCTGCCGGAATCACCCGTCCGTACCTGAGCGATATTGAAACGGGCAAGGCTCACCCATCCGAAGCATTACAGGAAGCCATCACGGAAGCTCTGGAACGCTTCAATCCAGACAATCCCCTTGAAATGCTCTTTGACTATGTGCGGATTCGCTTTCCCACTACGGATGTGAAGCATATCGTGGAAGACGTGCTGCGGCTAAAGCTCCCCTACTTTATCCATGAAGACTACGGCTTCTACTCTTACACAGAGCATTACTATCTGGGGGATATTTTCGTTCTGGTATCACCGGAACTGGAAAAAGGGGTGCTGCTGGAACTGAAAGGGCGTGGCTGCCGCCAGTTTGAAAGCTATCTGCTGGCACAGGAACGGAGCTGGTATGAGTTTTTCATGGACGTTCTCATGGAGGACGGCGTGATGAAGCGGCTTGACCTTGCCATCAATGACAAAACGGGAATCCTGAACATTCCCCATCTGACAGAGAAGTGCCGGAATGAGGAATGTATCTCGGTCTTCCGCAGCTTCAAAAGCTACCGCAGCGGCGAACTGGTACGGCGTGGGGAAAAAGAATGTATGGGGAACACCCTGTATATCGGCTCCCTCCAGAGTGAGGTGTACTTCTGCATTTACGAAAAAGACTATGAGCAGTACAAAAAGCATGATATTCCCATTGCGGACGCAGAGGTAAAGAACCGCTTTGAAATCCGGCTGAAAAATGAGCGTGCCTTTTACGCCATCCGTGACCTGTTAGAACATGACAATCCAGAACGGACAGCCTTTCAAATCATCAACCGCTATGTCCGGTTCGTGGACAGGGACGATACGAAACCCCGTTCTGACTGGCGTATCAGTGAGGAATGGGCGTGGTTTATCGGGGAACACAGGGGAAGCCTGAAACTGACAACAAAACCGGAACCCTATTCCTTTGAACGCACCCTGCACTGGCTCTCCCATCAGGTAGCCCCCACGTTAAAGCTGGCTCTCCGTCTGGATAAGATGAACCACACCCAGATTGTCCATGACATCATCACCCATGCAAAGCTGACGGAGAAGCACGAAAAAATCCTGAAGCAGCAAGCCGCCGCTGCAAAGGAGGTGGTGCTTTAACGGCGGCAATTTTGGAACCTAAGAACTCTTACAGGAAAGAAAGGAGCTTTTATGAATTTCGGACAGAATCTTTACAACTGGTTTTTATCCAACGCCCAGTCCCTTGTGCTGCTGGCAATCGTGGTGATTGGACTGTACCTCGGATTTAAGAGGGAATTTTCCAAACTTATCGGTTTTCTGGTGGTGTCCCTTGTAGCGGTTGGTCTGGTCTTCAATGCGGACGGTGTAAAGGACATCTTACTGGAACTGTTCAATAAGATTATCGGTGCATAGGAAACCCATTTTACACTTCCGTTATGGAGCAAGCTCTGATTGCTTCATGGCGGAAGTCCACTAGGGGCTTGGGGAGCGTAACTCCCCAAAAGGAGCATGACAGAGAATGGAGGTGACACTGTGGAAGAAATGCGGATTTACATTGCCAACTTAGGAAAATACAATGAGGGCGAACTGGTAGGGGCATGGTTCACGCCGCCTGTGGACTTTGAGGAAGTCAAGGAACGTATCGGTTTGAATGATGAATATGAGGAATACGCCATCCATGATTATGAGCTGCCCTTTGAGATTGACGAATATACCCCCATTGAAGAAGTCAACCGCCTGTGTGAAATGGTGGAGGACTTACCGGAGTACATTCAGGAGGAACTATCAGAGCTGCAATCCTACTTTGGCAGTATCGAAGAACTCTGTGAGCATGAAGACGATATTATCTGCCATTCCGGCTGTGATGATATGGCGGATGTGGCTCGCTGCTATCTGGAAGAAAGCGGACAGCTTGGAGAACTTCCGGCACACTTACAAAACTATATCGACTACGCCGCCTATGGGCGTGACATGGAATTGGAGGGAACCTTTGTTGTCACAAACCACGGCGTATATGAAATCTTACGGTAGACCCGTCTGTATCTCTTTCAGGAAATACAGGCGGATTTTTTATTCAGGGGCGGCTCTTTTGCTGTCCCCATCTTTTAGAAAGGACGGACAACATGAAGAAAATACGAAGCTATACCAGTATCTGGTCGGTGGAAAAGGTACTCTATTCCATCAATGATTTTAAGCTGCCATTCCCCATCACGTTCACACAGATGGCGTGGTTCGTGGTATCGGTGTTTGCAGTGATACTCTTAGGGAACCTCCCTCCCCTTTCGTTCATTGACGGGGCATTTTTAAAATACTTCGGCGTACCCTTTGCCCTCACTTGGTTCATGTGCCAGAAGACCTTTGACGGGAAGAAGCCTTACGGCTTCCTGAAATCCGTACTGGCATATCTGGTACGCCCGAAACTGACCTATGCAGGAAAGCCCGTGAAGCTGGAAAAGGAATATCCGGCACAGCCCATCACGGCAGTAAGGAGTGATATTTATGGCATATCCGATTAAATATATCGAAAATAACCTTGTGTTCAACCATGACGGGGAGTGCTTTGCTTACTATGAGCTGCTTCCCTACAACTATTCTTTTTTAAGCCCCGAACAGAAATATCAGGTACACGATTCCTTCCGGCAGCTTATCGCCCAGAACAGGGACGGGAAGATTCACGCCCTGCAAATCAGCACGGAATCCAGCATACGGGCAGCACAGGAACGCTCCAAACAGGAAGTGACAGGTAAGCTAAAGGACGTTGCCTGTGCAAAGATTGACGCACAGACCGAAGCCCTGATTTCCATGATAGGGGAAAATCAGGTGGACTACCGTTTTTTTATCGGCTTCAAGCTGCTTGTCAATGAGCAGGAAGTCACCATGAAGCAGTTTCGCAGGGAAGCAAAGACCGCTGTTTCTGACTTCCTCCATGAAGTCAACCACAAGCTCATGGGGGATTTTGTTTCCATGAGCAATGAGGAAATCTGGCGGTTTCAGAAGATGGAAAAACTGCTGGAAAGTAAAATCTCACGCCGCTTTAAAGTCCGGCGGCTGGATAAAGACGATTTTGGCTATCTGATTGAGCATTTATACGGACAGACCGGAACCGCCTACGAAGATTATGAGTATTACCTGCCAAAGAAGCGGTTTCAGGAGGAAACGCTGGTGAAATACTATGACCTCATCAAACCCACCCGTTGTCTGATAGAGGAAAACCAGCGGTATCTGAAAATCGAACAGGAAGACGGGACAGTGTATGCCGCCTACTTTACCATCAACAGCATTGTAGGGGAACTGGACTTCCCATCCTCGGAAATCTTTTACTATCAGCAGCAGCAATTTACCTTTCCCATTGATACCTCTATGAATGTGGAGATTGTCACAAACCGGAAAGCCCTCTCAACGGTGCGGAACAAGAAAAAAGAGCTGAAAGATTTGGACAACCACGCATGGCAGAATGACAGTGAAACCAGTACAAACGTGGTGGACGCTTTAGACAGCGTGAATGAGCTGGAATCCACCTTAGACCAGAGCAAGGAATCCATGTATAAGCTGTCCTATGTGGTGCGTGTGACGGCTCCCGACTTGGAAGAACTGAAACGCCGCTGCAATGAGGTGAAAGATTTTTATGACGATTTGAATGTGAAGCTGGTTCGCCCCTTTGGGGATATGCTGGGGCTGCATGGGGAATTTCTCCCTGCCAGCAAACGGTATCTGAACGATTACATCCAGTATGTCACCAGCGATTTCCTTGCTGGTCTTGGCTTCGGGGCAACCCAGATGTTGGGGGAACCGGAGGGTATTTATATCGGGTACAGCCTTGATACAGGAAGAAACGTGTACTTAAAGCCTGCCCTTGCCAGTCAAGGGGTAAAAGGCTCCGTCACTAACGCCCTTGCTGCCGCTTTTGTCGGCTCCCTCGGCGGTGGAAAATCATTCAGCAACAACATGATTGTCTATTATTCCGTATTATTTGGGGCACAGGCTCTCATTGTTGACCCGAAAGCGGAACGGGGACGCTGGAAAGAAACCCTGCCGGAAATCGCCCATGAAATCAATATCGTAAACCTGACTTCGGAGGAACAGAACAGGGGCTTACTCGACCCGTATGTGATTATGGAGAACCCAAAGGATTCTGAATCACTGGCAATCGACATCCTAACCTTTTTAACGGGCATTTCCAGCCGTGACGGGGAGAAGTTCCCTGTTCTTCGGAAAGCCATCCGTGCGGTGACAAACAGTGATGAACGGGGGCTTTTCAAGGTGATTGAGGAACTACGGGCGGAGGGAACCACCATCAGCACCAGCATAGCCGACCATATCGAATCCTTTACGGACTATGACTTTGCACACCTGCTCTTTTCGGATGGGGATGTCACACAGTCCATCAGCCTTGAAAAGCAGCTCAACATCATTCAGGTGGCGGATTTGGTGCTGCCGGATAAAGAAACCTCGTTTGAAGAATACACCACAATGGAGCTGCTTTCCGTGGCAATGCTCATTGTAATCAGCACCTTTGCCCTCGACTTCATCCACACCGACCGCAGCGTGTTTAAGATTGTGGATTTGGATGAAGCATGGAGCTTCTTACAGGTGGCACAGGGCAAGACCCTTTCCATGAAGCTGGTTCGTGCCGGACGTGCCATGAACGCAGGCGTTTACTTTGTCACCCAGAACACGGACGATTTGCTGGATGAAAAGCTGAAAAACAATCTGGGCTTGAAATTTGCGTTCCGTTCCACAGACATCAACGAAATCAAGAAGACCCTCGCCTTTTTCGGGGTGGATTCCGAAGATGAAAACAACCAGAAGCGGCTCCGTGACTTAGAAAACGGACAGTGCCTTATCAGCGATTTGTACGGGCGTGTGGGCGTGATACAGTTCCATCCTATCTTTGAAGACCTGTTCCATGCCTTTGATACCAGACCGCCCGTAAGAAAAGAGGTGGAATGATGGTGATACATAGAACTTCCAACGGGCAGCAACTCCCTGTTCCCTATTCAGCAAAAAAGGGCTTGTCTTGGAAAATGGCAGGAAAAGTGATTGGCAGGGTGCTTCTGGCACTCCTGCTCCTCCTCCTGCTGCTTACAGTTTTCGGCACTGCCGCCCACGCTGCCGGACTGGTGGATGATACGGTGGACGCTGCCAACGAATACAGCAAATATCCTCTGGACAACTACCAGCTTGATTTTTATGTGGACAGCGGATGGGACTGGCTCCCGTGGAACTGGCTGGACGGTATCGGAAAACAGGTGATGTACGGGCTGTATGCCATCACAAATTTTATCTGGACAATCAGCCTGTACCTTTCCAACGCCACAGGGTATCTGATTCAGGAAGCCTACTCGCTGGACTTCATTTCCTCTACGGCGGATTCCATTGGGAAAAATATGCAGACCCTTGCAGGCGTTACCACAGGCGGCTTGTCCTCGGAGGGATTTTATATCGGGTTCCTGCTGATTCTCATTCTGGTGGTGGGGATTTACGTTGCCTACACAGGGCTTATCAAACGGGAAACCACAAAAGCCATCCATGCCGTTGTCAATTTCGTGGTGGTGTTCGTGCTGTCCGCTGCCTTTATCGCCTATGCCCCTGATTATATCGGGAAAATCAATGAATTTTCCGCAGACATCAGCAATGCCAGCCTGACCCTTGGTACAAAGATTGTGCTGCCAAACTCGGAAAGTCAAGGAAAAGACAGCGTGGATTTGATACGGGACAGCCTGTTTTCCATTCAGGTCAAGCAGCCGTGGCTCCTGCTGCAATACGGCAACTCGGATGTGGAAAGCCTTGGGGCTGACCGTGTGGAACGCCTGCTCTCAACCAGTCCAGACGAAAACAACGGGCAGGACAGGGAAGAAATCGTGGTGGAGGAAATCGAAGACAGGGAAAACACGAACCTTACCATCACAAAGACCATCAACCGCTTGGGAACCGTCTTCTTCCTATTTATCTTCAATATCGGTATCTCCATTTTTGTATTCCTGCTCACAGGGATAATGATTTTCTCACAGGTGCTTTTTATCATCTACGCCATGTTCCTGCCTGTGAGTTTCCTCCTTAGCATGGTTCCCTCTTTTGAGGGGATGTCAAAGCGTGCCATTACAAAACTGTTCAACACCATCCTTACCAGAGCCGGAATCACCCTGATTATCACGGTAGCGTTCAGTATTTCCACCATGCTCTACAACCTGTCTGGGGAATACCCGTTCTTCCTGACGGCGTTCTTGCAGATAGTGACCTTTGCCGGAATTTATTTCAAGCTGGGGGATTTGATGGGGATGTTCTCCTTACAGAGCGGCGATTCCCAAAGCATGGGAAGCCGTATCATGCGAAGACCCCGTATGCTCATGCACGCCCATATGCACCGTTTACAGCATAAGTTAGGACGTTCTGTGGCAGCTCTTGGGGCTGGAACGGCTGCCTACCACGCAGGAAAACAAGCTGGCTCAGACCAGAGAAGTGCTACCAACTCCGGTTCTTCCAAACGGACACAGGCAGACCACAGCAGACCAGACGGGCAGGCAGCACCGGAAAAGGAATCCGCATGGAAACGGGCTGGCTCTGCGGTAGGTGCGGTGGCGGATACCAAAGATAAGATAACCGATACTGCCGGACAGCTTCGGGAGCAGGCAAAGGATTTGCCTGTCAATGCAAAGTACGCCCTTTACCACGGGAAAACACAGGTATCAGAGGGTGTAAGGGATTTTACTTCCAGCATAACCCAGACCCGAACTGCCAGAGCCGAACAGCGGAACGCACAGGCAGAAAGCCGCAGACAGACCATTGCAGAACGCAGGGCGGAACTGGAACAGGCAAAACAGCCGCAACAGAGAGTTTCCGAAGCACCCAAAGGGGCGGCTCCTGTCCATGAACGCCCTGTTACTGCAAAGCAGACAGAAGATTTCCGAAATCGTGCAGATACCACTCATACAGAAAAACCAGCCATGCAGCCAGCTTCCCCATCCATCAGGGAACGGGGACAGGTTTCTTATGGGGGAACTGTGGCAGAACGGTCTTCGGTTCCGGTGGTAAAGGCTGCTTCCATCCACCATGAACAGACACCGCATGTAAGGGCAGAACGCCAGATAGTCCCTCCGGCTTCCCCAGACAAACCAGAGGAAAGACAAAAGACAACTACTACACCTGCTGCTCCCCGTCCAGCAAGACCTGTCCAGAATGATACGGCTCCTGTGATACCGGAAAGAAAACGGGCTGCCCCTGTGGTAAAAGAATCGAACTTTACCATCCGGCGTACCACCACCAGAAAGGAGTGGACAAAAACGGTAACAGCGGCTGCCAAACAGAAGAAAGGGGAGAAACCATGAAGTTAAGACACCTTTTCTTTGCCTGTTCCGGCGTGTTCGTGATGATGTTCTCCCTGCTCCTTTTGGTGGTGATTGTCTTCTCGGATGAGGAAGACGGAGGAAGCGGCGGAAACCTTATCTATGGGGGCGTGAGCGTATCACAGGAAGTCCTCGCCCATAAGCCTATGCTGGAAAAGTATGCAAAGGAATATGGCATAGAGGAATACTTAAATGTGCTGCTCGCCATCATTCAGGTGGAATCCGGCGGCACGCTGGAAGACGTTATGCAGTCCTCGGAATCTCTGGGGCTTCCCCCGAACTCCCTTAGTACAGAGGAATCCATCAAACAGGGCTGCAAGTATTTCTCGGAACTGCTCGCAGCGGCAGAAACAAAGGGCTGTGACTTAAACAGCGTGATTCAATCCTATAATTACGGCGGCGGTTTCCTAGACTATGTGGCAGGACACGGAAAAAAATACACCTTTGAACTGGCAGAGAGCTTCGCAAGGGACAAATCCGGCGGAAAGAAAGTCACCTACACCAACCCTGTTGCGGTAGAGAAAAACGGGGGCTGGCGGTATTCCTACGGAAATATGTTCTATGTCCTCTTGGTATCGCAATACCTGACCGTGGCACAGTTTGATGATGAAACGGTGCAGGCTATCATGGAGGAAGCCTTAAAGTATGAGGGATGGACGTATGTGTACGGGGGCGATTCCCCCTCCACTTCCTTTGACTGTTCGGGACTGGTGCAGTGGTGTTATGGCAAGGCAGGAATCGCCCTGCCACGGACAGCACAGGAACAGTACAATGTGACGCAGCACATTCCCCTGTCCGAAGCAAAAGCAGGGGATTTGGTCTTTTTCCACTCCACCTACAACGCCGGAACCTACATCACCCATGTGGGACTGTATGTGGGAAATAACCGGATGTACCATGCCGGAAATCCCATCGGTTACGCAGACCTGACAGGCTCCTACTGGCAACAGCACCTTGCCGGAGCCGGACGAATCAAAAAATAAGAAAGGATGACCCGAAATGATTCAGATTAGAAAAGAGGAAAACCAGAAAAAGCAGAAAGAAAAGAAACTGAAAGTCTACAAAGCCAATACCCATAAAAAAACCGTGATTGCCCTGTGGGTGCTGCTGGCAGTGAGCTTCCTGTTTGCCGTCTATAAGAATTTCACGGCGATAGACATTCATACTGTCCATGAAACCAAAGTGATTGAGGAAACCATCCTCGACACCCACAAGATAGAAAACTTTGTGGAGAATTTCGCAGAAGTCTACTATTCATGGGAACAGTCTGCCGCTTCCATTGATAACCGGACAAATGCTTTAAAAGGGTATCTCACCGGAGAACTGCAAGCCCTGAATGTAGATACTGTCCGAAAGGACATCCCCGTATCGTCTGCCCTGACCGATTTTCAGATATGGGAAATCACAGAAGAAAAGGAGCAGCATTATCAAGTGACCTATACAGTGGAACAGCGTATCACAGAGGGAGAATCCAGTAAAACCGCCCGTTCCGCCTATCAGGTGACGGTCTATGTGGACGGCTCTGGAAACCTGACGATTATCCAGAACCCTACCATCACCAGCGTTCCCGTAAAATCCGGTTACACTCCCAAAGCGGTACAAAGTGACGGTACGGTGGATTCCATCACCACGGAGGAAATCAACGAATTTCTCACTACCTTTTTCAAGCTGTACCCTACGGCAACCGCAAAGGAGCTGACCTATTATGTGAATGAGGGCGTGCTGAAACCTGTGGGGAAAGAATACATTTTCTCGGAACTGGTGAATCCAGTTTACAATCGAAACGGAAATCAGGTGACAGCTTCCCTTGCAGTGAAATATCTGGATAACCAGACCATGACAACACAGGTATCTCAGTTTGACCTTGTGCTGGAAAAGAACGGGGAAAACTGGAAGATTGTTGGATAACATTAAATAATAAAGGCTTGTATCTTGCTTTTTAGTGGCATACAAGCCTTTTTATAAAACTAAAAATAGTTGGAAATTTATTTTTTATCGTGTTATTTTATGTGTAAATGGAGGATAGCATATAGAATTATCACATTGACTTTACCCTTACGGCAAGGTGTACTATAAGTGTGGAAGTAGTAAATTGAAAGGATGAGATTTATG
>OHVK01000650.1_pt1 | contig 12462 bp, 10 predicted proteins | sample 1579411 | NCBI WGS metagenome assembly OHVK01 (sample SAMEA3882524, study PRJEB24775) | human gut metagenome | biome: human-associated habitat; feature: intestine environment; material: feces | place: Netherlands | collected 2009/2010 | reverse complement strand
GCTGGCCAGGGTGCTGGCCTGCCGCGGTATTGCCCAGCCGCAGGCTGCCGCCGCATTGCTGGAAGAGGAACCGCCGCTGAGCGACCCGTTCCTGCTGAAAGATATGGACAAAGCCGTTGCCCGCATCCAGCAGGCGATTGAAAACGGTGAAACCATTGTGATCTTTGGCGATTATGATGTGGACGGCGTTTCCGCTACGGCCATCCTGTATGAATGCCTGACCAATCTTGGCGCGCAGGTGCGCTGCAAACTGCCCACCCGCGAGGGCGGCGGCTACGGCCTGAACCGTGAAACCCTGCAAAAGCTGGCAGATAAAGGCTATAAGCTGATTGTGACAGTGGATAACGGCATTTCCGCCATTGAGGAAGCTGACCTGGCCGCAGAGTTGGGCATTGAGCTGGTGATTACCGACCACCACCTGCCCGCCCAGCAGCTGCCCAAAGCCGTTGCCGTTGTGGACCCCAAGCGGGAGGACGACACAAGCCCCTTCAAGGATCTGTGCGGTGCCGGTGTGGCGTTCAAGCTGTGCGCTGCGCTGGAAGGCTGTGAGGACCCCGCTGAACTGCTGGAACCCTTTGGCGAACTTGCCGCCCTTGGCACCATTGCGGACGTAATGCCGCTGGTGGGGGAGAACCGCACCATTGTAAAAGAGGGCCTTGCCACCTTGCAGGATACCCTGCGCCCCGGTTTGCAGGCTCTGCTGGAAAACGCAGGCTATGCAGGCCGCCCTGTCACGGCGGAAACCGTCAGCTATGGGCTGGCACCCCGCCTGAACGCCGCGGGCCGCATGGACACCGCCGCTGTTGCCCTGAAGCTGCTGCTGTGCGAAAACGAGGAGCAGGCCGCAGGCATTGCGGCGCGCCTTTCGGAGATCAACACCAGCCGTCAGCAGGCGGAACAGCAGATCGCTGCCGCTGCACTGGAAAAACTGAGCGCAGACCCTGCCCGTGTTCTGGACCGTGTAATCGTGGTATCAGGCGAAGGCTGGCACCCCGGTGTAATCGGCATTGTGGCAACCCGCCTGATGGAAAAATACGGCCGCCCCTCCATTGTTATTTCGACTGAAAACGGCGAGGGCCGCGGCAGTGGGCGCGCCCCCACCAGCTTTAACCTGCACGCCGCTTTGTGCGCTTGCGCACCGCTGCTGCTGCGCTTTGGCGGGCATTCCGCTGCGGCGGGCCTGACCATTGAAGAAGAAAAGATCGGCGCGTTCCGCAAAGCCATCAACGATTGGGCCGCTAAAGAATACCCGGTGCCCAAGCCGCTGCCGCTCAAGTTGGATGCCGTGGCCGATATTGCGGAATTGACGGTGCCTACCGTACAGGAACTCAGCCGCCTGGCTCCCTTTGGCAGCGGCAACCCAGTTCCGGTGTTCCTGCTGCAAAACGCCGCGGTGGATGGCATCTGGCCCCTGGGCAGTGAGGGGCGGCATTGCCGCATTCGCCTGCGCCAGGGCGGGGCAGCCTGCTTTGTCTCACTGTTCGGCACCGCCCCGGACGACCTGCCCTACCGCATGGGTACAGCTGTGGATGCCGCGGTGGAAGTCAGCATCTTCCAGGGGCGCGGCGGGCCGATGGTGTCCTGCCATTGCTGCGCCATGCGCCCGGCCGGTTTGGGCAATGCCCCGGCGGAGCAGGCCGCACGGTTTGATGCTTTCCTGAGCGGAACGGCCCTGCCAGATGACGAGCGGTTGGCCTGCCTGCCCACCCGTGCCGATACCGCTGCCGTGTATCGCATGGTGCGCACCGGCAATGTGTTTGCGGATGATCTGCAGCCGCTGTTTGCAACCGCAGGGCCGGAAAACACCGGCAAGACCCTGGCCAGCCTGACGGCGCTGGAACAGCTTGGTTTGATCGAGCGCCGCGGCAGCCGCTACCAGCCGGTGGAAGTGACCGGCAAAAAAGACCTCTCCTCCGCGCCGGTCCTGCGCAGACTGGCGGAAGGGGAAGGATAAGGCAAAATGAAAAATACCCCCGCGGCAGGAGGGAACTGCCGCAGAAACGGGACTTTTTTATGATTGTGCGATACTTGAAATGGGGATGATAGAATGCCAGAAGAAGTCAAAAACAATGCGGCAGAACAGGCAGCCCAGGCGCAAAAGCAGCCGGTGCCCATGCCAACTACTTATGAAGCACTGCGCCATGATCTGATCGCCAGCGGCCGTGCCTATGATTTTGACATGATTGACCATGCTTATCAGCTGGCCAGCGCGGCGCATGCCACCCAGTTCCGCCGCAGCGGCGAACCGTATATCTGCCACCCAATCAGCGTGGCACAGCTGCTGGTGGAACTTGGCATGGATAGCGAAAGCGTTGCCGCAGCCCTGATGCACGATGTGGCCGAGGATACCCCCGTGACCATTGACGAGATCCGCCAGAAGTTTGGCAGCGAGGTTGCCCTGCTGGTGGATGGTGTTACCAAGCTGACCCAGATCAAGTTTTCGAATGTCGAGGACCGCAAAGCGGAAAACCTGCGCAAAATGCTGCTTGCCATGAGCCAGGATGTCCGCGTGATGATCATAAAGCTGTGTGACCGCCTGCACAATATGCGTACCGGCGATGCCTGGCCGGAGCAGAAACGCCGCGATAAAGCCCTGGAAACCATGGAGGTTTATGCCCCCATTGCCCACCGCCTTGGCATTTCCAACATCAAGGAGGAGCTGGAGGACCGCAGCTTGCAATACCTGGATCCTGTGGGCTGTAACATGATCCGCTCCCTGCTGAACAAGCATGGGGATGACTTCCTCAACGATATCTGCGCCACCATCCAGGAACACCTGGAACAGAACGGCATCCACGGAGCAACCATCCGCCACCGTGTCAAGAGCATCTACGGCATTTACCGCAAGATGTATATGCAGAACAAGGACTTTGAGGAGATTTATGATATTTATGCTGTCCGCATCATTATTGATACGGTGGCGGAATGTTATACCGCGCTGGGCCTGATCCATGATATGTACCACCCGCTGCCCAACCGCTTCAAGGATTATATCTCCACCCCCAAACCCAACGGCTACCAGAGCCTGCACACCACCGTGATTGGCCGCGAAGCCATCCCCTTTGAGGTGCAGATCCGTACCCGCGAGATGGACCGCAACGCGGAATACGGCATTGCTGCCCACTGGAAGTATAAGGCCGGCATTACCGCCGCCAGCAGTGATAGGCTGGATGAACGCCTGGCTTGGGTGCGCCAGCTGTTGGAAAGCCAGCGTTCCAGCATTGATGCCACCGACCTGCTCAGCGATATCAAGTCTGACCTGCTGCCGGAAGAAGTGTTTGCCTTTACCCCACGCGGCGATGTGATCAACCTGCCGGCCGGCGCAACCGTCATCGACTTTGCTTACGCCATCCATTCCGCCGTGGGAAACCGGATGATCGGCGCCAAGGTAAACAACCGCATTGTGCCCATTGACCATCAGGTCGTTACCGGCGAAATCATTGAAATCATCACCGGCCCGGAAAACCGTGGTCCCTCCCGCGACTGGCTGAACATTGTAAAAACCAGCGAAGCAAAGAACAAGATCCGCAACTGGTTCAAGAAAGAGCGCCGGGACGAAAACATTGCCGAGGGCAAGGATGCCTTTGAAAAAGAGCTGCGCCGCAACCTGATGGTGATCCCGCCGGAGCAGTATGACGAGTTCATGTCCAACCTGGCGCGCCGCAACCACTGTAACTCGGTGGATGAAATGTATGCGGCCATCGGCTATGGCGGTTTGCAGCTGGCGCGCATCCTGCCCAAGCTGAAGGAAGAGTACACCCGCCTGAAAGCAACGGAACCCAAGCCGCTGCCCACGGTGGATATCAAGCGTGTTCATTCTTCGGACGGCGTTGTGGTGGAAGGCATTGACAACTGCCCCATCAAGTTTGCCAAGTGTTGTTCGTCGCTGCCGGGGGATGACATCATCGGTTTTGTCACCCGTGGGTTTGGCGTGTCCATCCACAAGCGGGACTGCGCCAATGTGCAGCAGAGTATGAAGGACCCGGAAAATGCCGCCCGCTGGGTGAAAGCCTATTGGGCGGATGATGCCAAAGAGGACTACAAGGCAACGCTGGAGCTGGACTGCATGGACCGCGCCAACCTGCTTTCGGACGTTGCGCTGGCGCTGGGCGATATGCGTGTGCCGATCTATTCACTTTCCGCCCGCGCGGCAGACCAGGGCCGCGCACGCATGTCCCTGACGGTGGGCATTATGAACACCGTGCACCTGAACAATGTTGTGGCACGCCTGAAAAAAGTCAAAGACGTTCTGACAGTTATCCGCAACTAAAACTTTTATACGGGGGACTTTTTGATCCTTTTTGCAAAAAAAGGATCCGAAAAAACTCTGATATATCAGACATAAAAAATAAGAAATAAAATAGAAAGTGTGCAGAAACCCCGTGGGAACGCGTATTGCGCGCCCGCTGCCTGGGGTTAAATCAAAATTGACCTATCACTGCACAACCCATAAAACACATGAATCAAAACACAAAACGGCGGTGGCTGGCGGCGCTTTTGGGCGCGGCGGCGGGCATGGTGGTATTTTTCCTGCTGTATGGCACATCCACCCTGCACCCAACCTATGATGCCTGGATCTTGAACGGCTATGATGAGTGGGACATTCAGCAGCATTATGCGGGCTGGGTGTTGTTCCGCAACTCTCATTGGGCGTTCCCGCTGGGCCTGGCGGATACCATTGCCGCCCCGGATGGCACCGTCATTTCGTTTACCGACAGCATCCCCTGGGTCAGCATCTTCTTCAAGGCGCTGCGCGGGGTGCTGCCCTCCACCTTCCAGTGGTTTGGGTGGTACACGCTGTTCTGTTTTGCCATGCAGGGGGCAGCCGGTGCGCTTCTGTGCGCCCGCGGGCAGGCAAAAACTGGCGCGGGAGCGCTGGTGTTTTCCACACTGGGCGGTCTGCTGTTTGTTATGCTGCCTACCTTGTGGGAGCGCGCGTTCCGCCATACCGCGCTGGCCAGCCAGTGGCTGTTTTTGCTGGCGCTGTATGCCTTTCTGGAATACCGTCAAAACCTGTACAGCGGCACGGCCAAATTCCCCTGGGCCATGCCGGTGCTGGCCTTTTTGGCGGTGGGCATCCACCCGTACTTTCTGCCGCTGGTCATGGTGTGCGCCCTGCTGGTCGCCGTGGAACTGGGCCGCCAGAAAAAAGCCTGGGGCCGCGCGGCGCTGCAGTTTGCGGCAAGTTTGGCAGCGGCTGTGGTGGGCGGCATTTTGTGCGGGGCCATCGGCTCCGGCACCGGGGCATCTCGCTCCGGCTATGGCGATTATTCCATGAACCTGAATGCACTCATCAACCCAACCTCCCGCGGGGGCTACACTTGGTCCCGGCTGTACCAGGTAATGCCGCAGCAGCCCGGCCAGTATGATGGCTTCAATTACCTGGGGCTTGGTGTGCTGGCGCTGATCACGGCGGCGCTGCTGTTCAGCCTGCGCCGGGCGGTGCGCTGCCCCCAGAACACCAAAACCTGGTGGCACCGCAACGGGCCGGTGTTTGCGGCCTGCGTGTTTTTAACGCTGTTTGCCGTCAGCAACAAAATTTACTGGGGCAACACCGGCATTGAGCTGCCGCTGCCTGCAAAGCTGTTGGAGCTGTGCGGCATCTTCCGCTCCAGCGGGCGGATGTTCTATCTGGTAGCGGCCTGCATGGTGGTGTATGCCGTGTATACCCTGCGGGACCGCCTGCCCGGCCGGTATGCGGTGCTGGTGCTGGCGCTGTTTGTCGGCGTTCAGGCGTTTGATTTGAGCGCCGCCGCCCAGCAAAAGCGGCAGAAGTTCGCCGACCCCATCAACGCCACAGTGGTAAACAACGACCAGACCGCCAGCCTTGGCGCTGGCCACACCCAGCTGCTTGCCGCCGGGGAAGTGCGGGAGGACCGCCTGCGCCTGCTGGCCATTCTGGCGGGCAAGCAGGGGCTGGCAACCAATCTGGATATTGCTGTGTCTGGCAGCCACCCAGCGGCGGAAGCCAGCCGCGCCGATACCGCTGCCCGGCTTGCCGCCGGGCAGTATGACCCCACCGCCGTGTATGTGACAACCGACGGCGCAACATGGGAAAACTGGCAGGCGGTGTTTGCGGGCGATGATTCGCTGAATTTCTTTGTAGCGGATTCCTGTTATTTTATGGTGCCTGCGGTTTAACCGGGTGTGCCATACTGACTGAATAAGGAGAACTGTGTTATGCGTGCTGTGCTTCAGCGTGTTTCCTCGGCGTCCGTTGTGGTCAACGGCGGCGATCCCCGCACCATCGGGCCGGGGCTGATGATTTTGCTTGGGGTAAAGGATGGCGACGACCCCGCCATTATCCCCAAGCTGGCAGCCAAATGCGCCGGGCTGCGCATTTTTGCCGATGATGAGGGCAAGTTGAACCGCAGCGCGGTGGAACTTGGCTATTCGGTTCTTGTCGTCAGCAACTTTACCCTGTATGGCGATACCTCCCGCGGCAAACGGCCCAGCTTTATCCATGCCGCAAAAGGGGAAACCGCCAAAAGCGCTTATGATGCCTTTTTGCAGGAGCTGATGAACGCCCAGGGACTGAAAGACGTTCAGCATGGCGAGTTTGGGGCCGATATGCAGGTCAGCCTTGTCAACGATGGTCCGGTGACCATCATCATTGATACCGATGAGTGGAAGTAAAGGAGCACAACCATGAAATTGATCCATATCCATGGCGTTTGGCCGCTGTACACCAATACCTTTTTGCTGATCACCGCCGCCGGGCATGCCGTTGTGGTGGACCCCGCTGCCGAGGCCGAAACCTATCTGGCTCAGCTGAAAGAGAATAACGCAACCCTGACGGACATTTTCCTCACCCACGGCCATTATGACCATGTGGGCAGTGTGGCGGCCCTGAAAAAAGCCACCGGCGCCAAGGTGCATATGGACCTGGCCGATGCCAAAGGCGACCAGATGTACCCGCTGACTCCGGATCTGATCGATGCCCCGTGGCCTGCGGGCAACAGTGAGTATCAGGTGGATGAGCTGACGTTCCGCATCTGGCACACACCGGGCCACACCCCCGGCGGCGTGGTCATCGCCTGCGGCGACCGGCTGTTCAGCGGCGATACCCTGTTTGCGGGCAGCTGCGGCCGTGTGGACCTGCCCGGCGGCAGCCCGGCGGAGATGCAGCGCAGCCTTGCGCTGGTGGCGGATCTGCCCCTGCCGGATGAAACCACCGTCTACCCCGGCCATGAAAGCTTTACCACCCTTGGCCAGGAACGCCGGTCCAACCCATATCTGATGGGGGAAGTATTTTAAGATAGGTAGGAATTAGGAAGATAGGTAGGAGTTAGGAGGGAGGAGTTAGGAGTTAAGCGGCGGCCTAAAAGTTTGCGGTATACCTGCAATGCGCCGGGTACTGTTTTGGCAGTATTGGCATAAGCGGGATTACAACAGGCTCGGCTCCGCGCTAACTCCTCCCTCCAATTCGGGGGTTCTTATGCAAATTGTATTGCGCGGTGCGGCAGCTGGGTATGAGGCCGAGCATACCGCACGCATCTTTTACCCGGCGGCGGAGCTGAGCCAGACCCTGCCGGACGATACCGCAGACCTTGTGCTGGCTGTGGCTCACAGGTACCTGCTGCTGGTTCTGGTGCGGCAGAACGGCACAACCACCTGGGTGCAGCAGCGCCCGCCCCAGGGGGATGCCCGCACGCAGGAGTATGCCCTGTGCCGCATGCTGTACACCATGCTGTGCGGCGTTACCGGTATCCGCCCACCCTGGGGCATGATGACCGGCGTGCGCCCAGTGCGCATCATCCATGACCTGCGCGCCGAGGGCAAAACCGAAGAAGAAATCGAACAGCGCTTTTTGCAGCATTTTGACTGCACGCCGCGCCGTTTTGCCATGGCCAAAAGTATTGCGGACCTGCAGCGCCCGGTGCTGGAGCGCGCCCAGCCGATGGATTGCAGTGTGTACGCGGGCATTCCGTTCTGCCCGTCCCGCTGCAGCTATTGCAGCTTTGTTTCCCGCACGGTGGGGGATAAATCCAGCCGTGCGCTGGTGGCCCCCTACGTGGACTGCCTGTGCAAGGAGCTTGCCGCTACCCGCGCCGCTGCGGACGCCGCACACCTCAGCATCAAAACGCTGTATATCGGCGGCGGCACCCCCACCAGCGTCAACGCGCAGCAGCTGCGCCAACTGATGGGCACCATGGCCGAGCAGTTTGACCTGCCCGCCCTGGAAGAGTTTACCGTGGAAGCGGGCCGCCCTGACTGTACCGACGAAGAAAAACTGCGCATCATCAAAGAATACGGCGCAACCCGCATTTCCATCAACCCGCAGACATTCTCGGATGAAGTGCTGCGCAACATTGGCCGCCGCCACACGGCGCAGGATATCCTGGATTGTTACCGGACCGCCCGCCGCGTGGGGCATGATAACATCAACATGGACTTGATCGCGGGTCTGCCGGGGGATACGGTGGAAGGCTTCCGCCATAGCCTGCAGACGGCCATTGACTTGGACCCGGAAAATATCACCGTGCATACCCTCACGCTGAAACGGGCGTCCAACCTGGTGGTGGAGCACCGTGCTGCGGATTATGCCGATGTGGCCGCTATGGTGGAAAGCTGCGAGCTGCTGGAAAAAGCCGGTTACCGCCCCTACTACCTGTACCGCCAAAAAGGCACCCTGCAAAACCTGGAAAATGTGGGCTGGTGCAAGCCGGGGTACGAGTGCCTGTATAATATCTATATCATGGAGGAAGTCCACACCATTCTTTCTGCCGGTGCGGGCGGTTCTACAAAGCTGGTGGCCCCCGGTGCACGTCACGGCAAGATCGAGCGTATCTTTAATTATAAGTACCCGACAGAATATATCGACCGTTTTGACACGATCCTTGCACGCAAGGAAGGAGTGAAACAGTTCTATGACCAATATCCCAGCTGTGGTGAATCCGCGCGCCCCCAAGCGCATGGTGGGGTGTGAGCTGCTCAACCTTGCCGCGCACAACCCGGCTGATTTGGTGCAGCTGAGCGAACAGCAGTACCAGAGCCGCATTGATGCCGCCGCGGCCTATGTTCTGGCATCCGGCCGCCGTATTGTCATGCTGACGGGGCCTTCCGCTGCGGGCAAAACCACCAGCGCCAACAAGTTGGCCGCCGCCATGCGCAGCAAAGGCGTGCGCAGCCGGGTATTGAGCCTGGACGACTTTTTTGTGGGCGAGGGCCGCTACCCCAAACAGCCGGATGGCCGGGATGATTACGAATGCGTGGAAGCGCTGGATATCCCGCTGGTGCAGCACTGCCTGCAGCAGCTGGCCCAGACCGGCGTGTGCGATGCGCCGATCTTTGACTTTATGACCCAGCTGCCCGCCCCGCAGACCCAGCACATCGATTGCACCGACGGTGTGGTGGTTGTGGAGGGACTGCACGCCTTTAACCCCATCCTGACCGAGACTTTGCCGCAGGATGCTGTGCTGAATATTTACGCCAGCCTGCGGGAAGAATATGCCGGACCGGACGGTGCGCGGCTGATCGCCACCCGCGATGTTCGCCTTGCCCGCCGCATTACGCGGGACTGGCGGTTCCGCGGGCATGATGCCGATTTTACCATCGGCCTGTGGCCCCATGTCTGTAAGGCAGAGGACCAGTATATCAAGACGTTCAAGAACCGGGCGAACCTTGTGCTGGATACTTCGTTCAGCTGCGAGGTGGGGATTTGGGAATATTATATTGACCAGCTGACGGCCAGCGCCAATGCGGGCCGCATGGCGGATTTGCGCAGCCGGTTTGCGCATTTTGTACCCATTAATGCCGCGCTGATCCCACAGAAAAGCATGCTGCGGGAGTTCATTGGAGCCGAAAACTAATAAAACTTCCTGTTACGTCCAAATGTTTACGATTTGGACATAATTCTTTGCGCCACAAGATTGAAAACCAGGCAATGATACGGTATAATAAGCCTTACAGGGAAAAGCCGTGAAATCGAAAGTAATAAATTTTTACGGCTTTTCATTCCACCCGGCCGGGCTGCGCAGCTGTGGCGCAGTGCCCTGCCGGGGCCAGATGATAACGAGGTGTTACATTATGTTTGAACTGGATATCAATAAGATCAAAGAACAGAGCATGCAGTTTGTGGATACCGCTTACAAGGCAGCCATGGATATTGCAGATAAGGGCAAGAACCAGCTGGATCTGGCATCCCAGCAGAACCGCCTGGCCAAGGCACAGCGCCAGCTGGGCGCACTGGTTTACAGCCTGCATAAGGCAGAAGAGGAAAACCAGCCCCTGGTGGATAAATATATCGAGAACATTGCCGAAATCGAAAAGGCGATTGAGGAAATCAAGGCCCGCATGACCCCCGATGAGGCCGCTGCCGCTGAAGCTGCCGAGGCTGAGCAGGAGGCTGAGGACCCCAACGATCCCACCACCTACCACGATGACCCCGCCGGCCTGACCCCCGAGGAGGAGCAGGCTCTGGCCGATGCGGCTGACCGCCCGCGCGGTGAGACCAAAGAGTGCCCCGTCTGCCATGCAGATGTGGATGCAGACGCACTGTTCTGCAACCATTGCGGCGCACAGCTGTAAACAGGTAACTCGGCTGTCAAACAGCAACTTGTATTGTTTCCTTGACAAAACGGTAGAATGAGAGGTATGATGTTGCCTGTTGTTTTTTCAAGCAGACCCTGGTACATCCTGGGCAGGCAGCATTGCAGCATGCATGGAATATCCGCACAACCGCCCGTACACGGCAGATGATCTTGTCCGCATTATCACCCTTTTGCGGGATCCGGTCAGCGGCTGTCCGTGGGATAAAGTTCAGACCCATACATCGATTCGGATGAACTTCCTGGAAGAAGCGTATGAGGCTGTGGACGCATTGGACCTGGATGACCCGGTGCTGATGTGTGAAGAGCTGGGCGATGTGCTGATGCAGGTTGCTTTCCATACCTGCATGGAACAGGAAACCGGCCGCTTTACCTGGGAACAGGTCTGCGATGGCGTATGCCAAAAGCTGATTGAGCGGCACCCAAATATTTTTGGCACCCAACCAGGTTACGAAGGTATAACGGACTGGGATGCGCTCAAAAATAAAGAAAAGGGCCGCCGCACCCTGGCCGATGACCTGGAAAGTGTGCCCCGTGCCATGCCCGCGCTGATGCGCGCGGCCAAGCTGCAAAAACGCGCCGCACGCCATGGCGCAGCCCTGCAGGGGGCCGATGCTGCAGCCTTGGCAGACGCGGTGGAGAACCTGCAAACGGCGCAGCCCGCCAGCGCGCAGGCAGAACAGGCTGTGGGCGAACTGTTGTTTGCCGCCGCCAATCTGGCCCGGCAGGCAGGGGTAGACCCCGAACAGGCGCTGCAAAAAGCCAACGAGGCATTTTGCACAGCAGCCGGGCCGGTAGCCTGAAAAGGCAAAAAAACGCAATTTATTTAATTTGGAGGTATATAACAAATGACCAAAGTTGAACTGATCGCATCCGTTGCCGCTGAAGCTGGCATGAGCAAGAAGGACGCCGAAAAGGCTGTCAACGCAGCACTGGCTGCTATCACCGAAGAGCTGAAGAACGGCGGCAAAGTTTCGCTGGTTGGCTTTGGCACCTTTGAAGTCCGCGAGCGCCCGGAACGCCAGGGCCGCAACCCGCAGACCAAAGAGCCCATGACCATTGCTGCTTCCAAGCTGCCCGCATTCAAGGCTGGCAAGGCACTGAAGGACGCTGTGCAGTAATCTGTTCAGGCGTCAGATACGCTCTGAATGAAAAAGCCCGCCGCACCCAAACGCGGCGGGCTTTTATGATATAGGCAGCGCCGCATGATTCCCGCCTGGTGGCTGGAGTACCGCTGCCATAGAGATGAGGATGAACCATGAGACTGGATAAATACCTGAAAGTCAGCCGCCTGATCAAGCGCCGCACCTTGGCCAATGATGTGGCCGATGCGGGCCGCGTGATCGTGAACGGCAAACCTGCCAAAGCAAGCTATGCCGTAAAGATCGGCGATGTGATCGAGATTACCTTCGGCAACCGCCCCGTCAAGGTGCGGGTGCTTTCTATTGATGAACCCAAGGGCAAGGATGTTGCCCGCGAGTTGTTTGAGATCCTGGAAGGCTGAGAAAAACCAGGGCGGGGGAGTTCTAACCGCGCGGTGTGCGGCATATGGTATAGGGTAAGCAACAACTGCTGCCGGAGGAAACCGCCATGCCAGAACTGACCAGCCCGCACCCGATTGGGGAACATGCCCCCCAGCAATCCGACCTGCCTGCTCCGCCGCGCGCCCATGCCCTGACGCTGGAAAACCGCGCCCGGCTGACGGTGACCGGCGTGACCCGTATTGTGAGCTGTGATGAACTGGGCGCAACGCTGCAAACTCCGCTGGGGGATCTGACCATCGGTGGGCAAGGAATGCAGGTCAGCGAGCTTTCGGTTCGCACGGGGGAAGTGCATATCTCCGGCCAGATCGAATATTTGCAGTATACCGAGAACCAGCAGAGCAAAAAACAGAGCGGTGGGCTGCTGGCCC
>OHVK01000644.1_pt1 | contig 12544 bp, 11 predicted proteins | sample 1579411 | NCBI WGS metagenome assembly OHVK01 (sample SAMEA3882524, study PRJEB24775) | human gut metagenome | biome: human-associated habitat; feature: intestine environment; material: feces | place: Netherlands | collected 2009/2010 | reverse complement strand
TAGCAGAGGCAGCTAAGTTAGGATTTACCACCTGTGTGCTTCCGAAAGTAAATATGGATAAGATAAAGCCTGTAGAGGGGATCCGCATGATCGGGGTGTCGAATGTGCGGGAAGCCATCGGGTTGTTATAAAAATATAGCGTAAAAAGAACAGCACCTGCCTGTGCCTGGTGTAAAAGCCGGTGTCAGGCAGGTTTATGTTTCAATAAAACTGTATTAAAAAACAGAAAAAAATAAGCAATTACTTTTTTTGAAAAAACTTTGAAAAAAATTCAAAATAGTTGTTGACAGTGTTGGAAACCTGTGATATTATAATACTCGTTCGAGGGAACAAAACAAAAAACAAAAGAACATAGGGGAATAGTTCAATGGTAGAGCAGCGGTCTCCAAAACCGTAGATGGGGGTTCGAGCCCCTCTTCCCCTGCTGACTATTTGAGAGAATAGCCCAACCCGAAGGAAGTTCAGAAGTCGTATGGCTTTTGGGCTTTTTCTTTTGTGTTAAAATCTACAAAAACAGGGGAGATACATACATGAACAAAAAAGAATGCAACGAAATAAAAAAACTTTTCACTCCGGCAAACTGTGCCATCAGCCGGATCTGCGGCTGCTATGTAGACTCAGAGAAAAATAAAAAAACAGAACTGAAGGAAGCATTTTTATCCCTTCCGGAAGAAGAAGCCTTTAAATATTTTACCATTTTCCGCAATGGCCTTTCAGGAACCATTGGAAAAAATCTGATCAATATGGAATTTCCCCTTCACACAGAAGAAGAGGGCGGTACCCAGAATTTCCTTTTAAAGCTTCGGGACAGTGAATTAAAAGACGATGGGCTGATCGAGGAATTTTATGACCGTGTGATCGCCAATTTTGACTATGCAGAGAATTATTATATTATCCTGATCCACTGTGCATATGACATTCCTGCAAAGGCTACAGACGGTTCTGAGATGTTTGACGCTTCTGATTATGTGTATGAGTTTATCCAGTGTACAATCTGCCCTGTAAAGCTTTCCAAGGCAGGTCTGTGCTATAATTCCACTACCAATGTGATTGAAAACAGGATCCGTGACTGGCTGGTGGAGGCACCTGTGACCAGTTTCCTGTTTCCTGCATTTAATGACCGGAATACAGACATCCATAGCCTTTTACTTTATGCGAAAAACGGAGAACAGCTGCCGGATACACTGATCGATGAAGTGTTGGGCTGCCATATCCCTATGTCTGCCAAAAACCAGAAAGAGACCTTCCAGACTATCGTAGAGGAAACTTTAGGGGAAAACTGCGACTTTGAGACTGTAAAAAGCATCCATGAAAATTTAAGTGAACTGGTGGAAGAGACAAAAGATGAACCTGCACCGCCGGTACTGAATAAAACACAGCTTAAACAGCTTCTGGAAAACAACGGGGCAGCACCGGAAAAACTTCAGGAATTTGAAAGTCGTTATGCAGATGTAGAGGACGGTCCTGAAACCAGTTTCGCTGTATCAAATGTAGTGAATACAAAGAGCTTTGAGATCAAAACCCCGGATGTGACCATTAAGGTAGCCCCCGATAAGACCTATCTGGTGGAAAACCGTATGATCGACGGACGGCCCTGCCTTGTGATCGCTATTAACGAACATGTGGAGATCAATGGTATCTCTGTGCGTCCTGTACCACTGGCAGACCGCAAGACGGCAGGAGAAGGGGTAGAAGATACAGCACCATGGCAAGAAGAAAATGGTACACAGGATCCTTTCGGATCTGATGAGATCCGTCCGGTGGCAACGGGGATCCGCTCTGCAGATGAAGTATAAGAAAAAGCGAATACTCCCCCTGGGTTTGTAAAAATAAGATATTATCTTTCGCAAGTTTAGGATATAATCTGGACAAAATAAACAATAGTTGTTATAATGACTATGTTGGTCTGTGAAAAATAAAACGTACCAGCAAATGGCGACTACTCCATTGGCTAGAAAGAAAATTTTACGAGCGGAAGGAAGAGAGTACAAATGAGTCGGACAATTAAAGCAGGACATGTGTATCGGCAGTATTCCAAAGATGGAATGCCCATAGCAGATTATAAAAGTTCAAGACTGGCCCACGAGGCAACAGGTGTTTCTTTAGGCTCCATTGCCAGAGCAGCCCATGGCGAGCGTAAGACAGGAGGAGGCTATCTGTGGCGTGTAGTTCCGGAAGACCTGCCCTGGGAACCGATCCAGGTGGACTTAAGCAGCAAGATCGGATACCATGATAAGAGACCGCTGATCCAGCTGACATTAGACGGACAGGTAGTAGCAGAATATCTTTCTATTGCTCATGCCAGCCGTGCTTTAAATATCAGCCGCAGAAGTATTTCCTGCGCGATGACAGGAGCTCAGAAAACAGCCGGCGGTTATAAATGGGTGGAAAAAGAAACTCCCGAAACAAAAGAAAAAGAGTAACTATTCAGGTGGATTTCCAGGATATGGGAAGCCACCTTTCTTTTATGCATAAAATCAGATACAATGTAAAAATGATTTACAGCGATTTATATAAATATTTACGAAAAAGGGCATAATCTGAAAAGAGGAATAAAATTTGACATTGAAAAATAATAGTGCTATATATATTCCAACGTTCAGGAATGACTGGACGGACAGCACTTTAACCAGGATGATCTACCTGTAAAAAACAGGTGGAAATCTTAAAAAGGAGTCTTGAATTATGAAAGAAAAGAAAATCATGCTGCCATCTGTAGAAGAAGCAAAACATTTTGTAGCAGAGGCAACGAAATGTGACTTTGATATTGACGTATTCTATAACCGTGTGACCATTGATGCCAAGTCGATCTTAGGTGTTTTAAGCCTGGATCTGGCGCGGGTACTGACCGTACAGATGAATGGTGATAATGCAGAATTTGAAGAATACCTGGATACCCTGGCACCTGTATCTACCACTGCTGCTTAAAGTGGGATGACAGGATCATGGCAATCGCAGAATAAGAATCAGAAATAAGAAAAAGAGCGGGAACGAACATCAGTTTGCATTCCTGCTCTTTTTGTGTTATCCTAAAGTCATGAATTTTAGGAGTACAGATGGAGGGAAACATTGGAAGGCAGTTTGATGACAGAAGCACAGTCTAAGATCCGCATCTCTGTCCGCAATTTAGTAGAGTTTGTCCTGCGGTCCGGAGATCTGGATAACCGCAGGAGCCAGGGCGGAAAAAAAGAGGCTATGCAGGCGGGGAGCAGGCTGCACAGAAAGATCCAGAAACGCATGGGAGCGGATTACCGTTCAGAAGTTGCTTTGAAACATCAGGTGCGGGAAGATGAATTCAGTATCCTTTTAGAAGGCAGGGCAGACGGGATCATTACAGAAACGTCCGGGATCGTGATCGATGAGATCAAATGTATTTACATGGACGTAGAGCGTTTGGAAGAGCCGGATCCGGTTCATCTTGCACAGGCCCTGTGTTATGGATATATGTATGCCAGTGAGCAGGATCTGGACAGTGTGGGGATCCAGCTTACCTATTGTAATATAGAAACAGAACAGATCCGCCGTTTCCGCCAGGCAAAAACAAGGGAAGAACTGGAAGAATGGTTTCAGGGTCTGATCCATGAATATGTAAAGTGGGCCAGATACCTTTACCATCACAGCATCCGCAGAACAGAATGTTTAAAAGAACTGCAGTTTCCTTATGCATACAGGGAAGGTCAGAAAGAACTGGCGGTTTCTGTATACAGAAGTATTGCCAGAGGGAGAAATCTTTACATACAGGCGCCTACAGGGATCGGAAAAACCTTATCCTGTGTCTTTCCAAGCCTGAAAGCTATAGGAGAAGGCTATGGGGAAAAGCTGTTTTATCTCACAGCCAAGACTATTACCAGAAGCGTGGCAGAAGAGACGTTTGAATTGTTAAGGGAGCGGGAAAACCTGTATTTCAGTACTGTGACCATTACTGCAAAAGAAAAGCTGTGTATCCTGGAAAAACCGGACTGCAATCCAGTTGCGTGCCCAAGGGCAAAGGGACATTTTGACCGGGTCAATGACGCTGTTTATGAGATCATACAGGAAGAGCAGGGGATTACCAGGGAAACGATCCTTGCATATGCAGAGAAATACCAGGTCTGCCCCTTTGAACTCTGTCTGGACATCAGCAGCTGGGTAGACGGCATCATCTGTGATTATAATTATGTATTTGATCCCAATGTGCGCCTGAAACGCTATTTTGCAGAAGGAGAAGAGAGGGGAAATTATATTTTCCTTGTAGATGAGGCCCACAACCTGGTTTCAAGAGCCAGGGAGATGTACAGTGCTGTTCTTATAAAGGAAGAGCTGCTTGCTGCAAAAAGGATCTTAAAAGGGATCCCCGAGGCAGGAAAAGTCCTGAAGCTGTTAGAACGGTGTAATCGCAGGATGTTGGATCTAAAACGCCTGGGGGAGACAGAACCCTTTTCTGATGAAGCAGACATGGAACTGGCGTTTGAAGGGGGAGCACGGATGGTTCTGGGGGAACATTACCGCATGCATCCGGATGTAAAACTTCTTTCCCTGGAGTTAATGGGGCTGTTTGGGGAGATGGAAGTATTTTTAAATGAAAACAGCGAATTTGATGACAGGGAGACAGTCCTTGATCTGTATTTTAAGATCCGTGATTTCCTTTATGTAAGTGACCGGCTGGATGAAAATTACAGGATATACAGCCGCTTACTGGCGGATGGCTCTTTTATGGTAAAACTGATGTGTGTCAATCCTTCCAGCTGCCTGCGGGAATGCCTGGACCGGGGCGTGAGTACAGTGTTTTTTTCTGCAACGCTGCTGCCGATCCGTTATTATAAGGAACTTTTAAGCGGAAGCCAGGAAGAATATGCCGTGTATGCAAAATCTCCTTTTCAGGCAGATAAACGGCTGGTACTTGCGGCTTCTGATGTAAGCAGCCGTTACAGCAGACGGGGCAGGACCCAGTATGAGCGGATCGCTGACTATATAGAAGGGGTCATAGGAGGAAAGACAGGAAATTACATGATCTTTTTCCCATCCTATCAGTTTCTGTTTCAGGTACAGAAGGTTCTTGAGGAACGGCAGGAACAGGGAAAGTTAAAATTTGAATGGAAAGCCCAGTCATCGAATATGTCAGAAGAAGAAAGGGAAGAATTTCTTTTAAGTTTTAAGGAAGAACCAAAGGAGTCATTTGCTGGTCTTTGTGTAATGGGCGGTATTTTTTCAGAAGGGATCGATCTGAAAGAAGAGAGACTGATCGGAGCGATCATCATAGGAACAGGACTTCCACAGGTAAATCCGGAACAGGAGATCTTAAAGGAATATTTTGACGAACAGGGAGAAGGTGGCTTTGATTACGCCTATCAGTATCCGGGGATGAATAAAGTAATGCAGGCAGCAGGCCGGGTCATCCGCACTGTAAATGATAAAGGGGTGATTGCCCTTTTGGATGACCGTTTCCTGCTGCCTGAATATGTGGCATTATTTCCAAGGGAATGGGAACGTTATACGGTTGTGAACCGCTTTAATGTAAAACAGGCGGTAGATGATTTCTGGGGACAGTTTGTGTAGTGGCTGCAGCAGTCTGACGTGTGGTCAAAGAACTTCTGTGAAAGGTTGCCATTTTACAACATATCCATAAACTGCTTGGCAGCCTGGGATACAGGAAGGCTTTCATTGAAAGCAACCACCATCTGACGGGCAGGAAGTTTTTCTGAAAGTTCCAGGATAAACAGATCCTTATCATTAGCCGGGATACAGAAATCCGGAACAAAAGCAATCCCGAGACCGATGCGGGCCAGGTCGATCAGCAGGTCATTACTGGAAAGCTCGATCTCCGGTACCAGGTCCAAATGACTTTTCTGGAAAATCTGGTGCAGGAATTCACTGGTGGTACTTTTACGGTCTAACATCATGATCGGGTATTTTAACAGCTCTTCTAAGGTCAGTTCCTTTCCTTCCAAGTCAAAGGCCTGACGGCTGGCTACAAATACATCATGGAATTCATTGATGACCCGGGTGTGCAGGTTGCCTGCGAGAGCAGAGTTAGGATAATTGGCAATGATAAAATCAGTCTGACCATTTTCCAGGGCTTTGGCACATTCAATGGAAGTGTGGTTGATCACTTTGATATGAATGTTGGGGTATTCTTTGTGGAACTGTTTTAAGTAGGGTACCAGATAGTAGCGGCAGATGGTGTCGCTGGCGCCAATACGCAGCTGGCCTCCGTTTAAGGTATGGGCCTCTAACAGCTGGTTTTCCCCCTTCTGGATCAGGTTCATGGCTGGTTCAATATGTTTTAATAAAATTTCGCCCTCTGGTGTCAGCTGTACTTTTTTGGTACTGCGGATGAAAAGCGGCTGTTTCAGCTTCTTTTCAAGGACCTTAATGGACTGGCTTACAGCAGACTGGGAAATAAAAAGCTGTTTGGAAGCTTCCGAGAAACTAAGTGTAACGGCTACGTGATAAAATACCTTGTATAATTCATAATTAATATCCATTATTAAGTCCTCCTTATAATTACCTATATTCTATCACGGGTGACTTTATTTTGTAAAGATGAATAAAACTTGACGAATAAAGAGGGATGGATTATCTTTATAACAGACATAAAACTTAGACAAAGGCAGAGAATACAAGTAATGATAGAGACAGTAGTATCCTTAGGACTGCCTGCCGGTGAGCGGCTTCTTGTAAAGAAGAATGTGTTAAAACCAATGGTGATAACAGGCAGTGAAAAAAGAGTATGTATTGTAACCGGCACCCACGGTGATGAACTGGAGGGGCAGTTTGTCTGTTATGAATTAAACAGACGGATTGAAGAACATTTGGAATATTTAAAGGGAATCGTAGAAATTTATCCTGCGTTAAATCCTCTGGGAGTAAATTCGATCACCAGAGGTGTTCCGGGATTTGATCTTGATATGAACCGTGTATTTCCGGGTTCTGAGGAAAGCTCCCTGCCGGAATACGCAGCGTATAAGATCATGGAGGATCTGAAAGGTGCTTCTCTTTGCATTGATATCCATGCCAGCAATATTTTCCTCAGGGAAATTCCACAGGTAAGGGTCAGTGCAGAAATGGCCGAAAAACTTCTTCCATATGCAAAAAAACTGAATACAGATTTTATCTGGATCAGTTCGGCAGCTACTGTTCAGGAATCTACGCTGGCTCACAGCTTAAATGAAGCGGGAGTACCTACATTGGTAGTAGAAATGGGAGTAGGCATGCGCATTACCAGAGATTTCGGCCATCAATTAACAGAGGGCATCTTTTCATTGTTAAAAGAATTAGGTGTATGGGATGGAGAAATAAAGGTACCATGCATACCGGTTTCATCTCAAAACCGGAAAGTATGTTTTATCAATGCGGTTAAACCGGGTATTTTTCTTCCGGCAGCACAGCACAGAAAAGATCTGAAAAAGGGCGAACTGATCGGACAGATTTTAAATCCTATCAATGGTACAGTAGAGGAGGAAATCGTATCTCCGGAGGATGGCCTGCTTTTTACACTCAGGGAATATCCGGTTGTAATGCCAGGTTCTCTGATCGCCAGAGTACTGGGAGGTGAGATAGAAGGATGAGAAAAGAAAAAATATACTCCCTTTCCAGTCTTTACAGGGAAAATATGGACATATACGGATATCGCTTTGGAAAAGGTGAAAAAGCAGCCTGTATTGTAGGGGCTATGCGTGGCAATGAGATCCAGCAGATGTATATAGGTGCTCTGCTGGTGAAAAGTTTAAAAGAATTAGAAGAACGGGGATCGATCGTAAATGGCAATGAGATCCTTGTGATTCCCCATGTAAATGACTATTCTATTAATATAGGAAAGCGCTTCTGGCCGGGAGATAATACGGATATTAACCGTATGTTTCCGGGAAACGAAGAAGGAGAGACAACGAAACGGATTGCTGCAGGACTTTTTGAAAAAGTAAAAGGCTACAGTTACGGTATCCAGTTTCCCAGCTTTTATATGCCCGGAGATTTTGTTCCCCATGTGCGTATGATGGAAGCTGGAATGGAAAGTGCCAGTCTGGCGAATCTGTTTGGACTGCCTTATGTAGTTATGCGAAGTCCGCGTCCTTATGATAAGGCAACCCTTAATTATAACTGGCAGCAGTGGAACACCCATGCGTTTTCCATTTATACAGGAGCCTGTGACCAGGTAGATGAAAGTTCTGCAAAACAGGCTGTATCGGCTGTTTTACGTTTTCTTACCCGTATGGGGATTTTACGTTACACCAGTCACAGCGGTTATATTGCCAGTGTAGTGGTGGAGCAGGATCTTACCAGTGTCTGCTCTGATAATGCAGGAATTTACAGGCGTTATTTTAAGCCGGGAGATGAAGTAAAGCGTGGGGAGGTGCTGGCAGATGTGATCAGTCCGGATGACGGTTCCGTGATCAGCCAGATCCATTCGCCTACAGAAGGAACCATATTTTTTGCCTGTGGACAGCCTTTGATCATGGAAGGAACCCTGCTTTACAGGATCATCCGCAGACTTCATCAATAGATTTAATTTAGAACAGGAGAAAACCGGAAAATTATGGAAGTAAATTTTTATGAAATGTATTTAGAAGAAATGGCATTGATCCCTGTACTTGAGGCAGAGGAAGAAGAAAAGGTTTTAGCTCTTGCAGCTACAGGGGATAAAGAGGCAAAGAAACGCCTGGTAGAAGGCTCTCTGGCAAAAGTTGCCCAGATGGTAAAAGAATACGAGGGAAGAGAGCTTCCTATGTCTGATGTGGTACAGGAGGCAAATGTGGCCCTTACAGCAGCTGCAGCAGCTTATGACGGAAGTCAGCAGTGGCAGGAATTTTTAGCCCAGGAGATCCGTCAGGCAGTAGAGGCAGCTTTAGAGGAACAGAAGACAGAAGCTGAGATCGAAGAAAATATGACAGCCAGAGTAAATGTACTCCAGACTGTATCCCAGGTGATGGCAAAAGAGCTGGGAAGAGAAGCAACTGTGGCAGAACTGGCTGAAAAGATGAAAATGACAGAAGATGAAGTAAAAGATATTATGAAACTGGCTCTGGATGCGATCACTGTAAACGGAGAAGGTGCAGTATCGGAAGAGCAGCAGAAAGAGGAAGAGTAAAATGAAACTATACATCATACGCCATGGTCAGACAGACTGGAATATAGCCAAGAAGATCCAGGGACGGCAGGATATCCCCTTAAATGAAAGAGGACATTTTCAGGCACAGTGCCTTGGGAAAGCAATGGAAAACCGTCCTATTACAGCTGTATTTTCCAGTCCCCAGATCCGTGCCATGGAAACAGCAATAGCATTTGCTTCTCCTGATGGAGATCAATTACGGAGTCTGGGAAGGAAAGACAGAGGAAGAACTTTTAAGAGATGACAGAGCCCTGTATGAGGCATGGTGGTCCCATCCGGCAGAAACAGCGCCTCCTGAGGGAGAGAGCATTAACCAGGTCAATGAGCGCTGCCGTCAGGCATGGAAGGAGATCAAACCCCAGCTTACAGGTGATGCCGCGATTGTGGCTCATGGCGGTCTGCTGGCTCATTTTATGGAGCAGCTTTTAGGCAGCGAAAGCATTGCTGCATCCACCGTTGCCCACAACGCAAGTATTACCACCATTGAATACGAGCCGGAAACAGAACGTTTTGTGCTGGTAGAGTTTGATGATTATAAGCATTTGCTGTAAAACAGATGATGTGGAGAAATTCAGAAAAAAGGACCTTGCAGAGATCATTCCCTGCAGGGTCCTTTTTCTAAAAATGGGTTTGGCTGTTTTAAACATTTTCAATCAGTTATATAGGATCTATGTATTAGATCAGTCCTCCAAACTGAAGGAAGAGAGGAGCGAAAACTAAAGATACGATGGTCATCAGCTTGATCAGGATGTTGATAGAAGGTCCTGAAGTATCCTTAAATGGATCACCTACTGTATCACCTACAACAGCAGCTTTATGAGCGGTACTTCCCTTGCCGCCGTGATTTCCTTCTTCGATGTATTTCTTTGCATTATCCCAGGCACCGCCGGAGTTGGACATGAAGATGGCCATAAGTACACCGGTTAAAAGAGCACCGGTTAACAGTCCGCCTAAAGCGTCAGGTCCAAGGATCAGACCTACTGCGATCGGAGCAAGGACTGCCATCAGTCCTGGAAGGAACATTTCCTTTAAGGCTGCATTGGTGGAAATAGAAACACAGGAAGCATAATCCGGACGGGAAGTTCCTTTTAAGATACCGGCGTCTTCATGGAACTGACGGCGTACTTCCTCGATCATCTCATGTGCTGCCTTGGATACAGATTCCATGGTCATAGCAGAGAAGAGGAAAGTAAGCATACCGCCCATAAATAAACCTACAATAACATGTGCATTTAAAATATCAATGGTCTTTAACTGAACAGCCTCTGCATAGGAAACGAAGAGTGCCAGAGCAGTCAGAGCTGCGGAACCGATAGCGAAGCCTTTACCGATCGCAGCAGTGGTGTTACCTACGGAGTCTAACTTGTCAGTGATCTCACGGACGGAGTCATCCAGTTCGGACATTTCAGCGATACCGCCGGCGTTATCAGCGATAGGACCGTATGCATCAATAGCTACGGTGATACCGGTTGTGGAAAGCATACCAACAGCAGCAAGAGCGATACCGTAAAGTCCCATTAAACGGTTGGCAACCAGGATACCTGCGGAAACTAACAGGATCGGAACAGCAGTAGACTGCATACCAACAGCAAGACCGCTGATGATCGTAGTAGCGGAACCTGTCTCAGACTGTTTTGCGATCTTCTTTACAAAACGGTAGTCACCAGAGGTATAAACTTCTGTAATAGCACCAATAAGAACACCTACAAAAAGTCCGGCGATCACGGTGAAAGCAGCTAAGAAGTTGCCAAAGAAAGTACGGCTTAATACCAGAGCACTGATCACAACCAGAGCAGTAGCGCTGTATTCGCCTGTTTTTAATGCCTTGTGTGGATCAGCATTGCCAATCGCCTTTACTAAAGCAGAACCGATCATAGAAGCGATGATACCTGCTGCAGAAAGTAAAAGCGGGAAGAGAACACCTGCTTCCTGATAGAAAACAATACCAAGAGTCAGAGCTGAGATCAGGGAACCTACATATGACTCAAAAAGGTCAGCGCCCATACCTGCAACGTCACCAACATTATCACCAACATTGTCTGCGATAACAGCAGGGTTACGTGGGTCATCTTCCGGAATGCCGGCTTCTACCTTACCAACCAGGTCGGCGCCTACGTCAGCAGCTTTTGTATAGATACCGCCGCCTACACGGGCAAACAGGGCGATAGAAGAAGCACCTAAGCTGAAACCGGAGAGAACGGAAACATCACCGGTAATGATATAAAGGGTGCCAACGCCTAAAAGGCCAAGACCGACAACGGCCATACCCATAACACTTCCGCCGGAAAATGCCAGAGCCAGGGCGCGTTTCATACCCTGGGTACGGGCAGCGTTTGCAGTACGGCAGTTTGCGCGGATCGCAGCGCTCATTCCCAGATAACCGGCAGCAGTAGAGAAAAGGCTTCCGGTGAGGAAACATACAGCTGTTACCCAGTTGCGGGTACCAACACCTATAACGACAAATAATACAGCAACGAAAATGACCAGAATGCGGTATTCAGAAGCAAGGAATGCTCTGGCTCCTTCTGCGATCGCGTCTGCGATTTCACGCATCCTGTCAGTGCCCGGATCCTGTTTGATCACATAGGACTTAAGAAAAATGGCAAACAGTAAGCCTGCCAGTCCTACGACCGGGACTAAGAATAATAGTTCTTTCATAATACCCTCCTAATAAAAATATATTTGTTAAAAATGTAGCTAACACCCTGTAAATATTGTAGCAAATATAGTTAAAATTATCAACAAAAAAATTGTAAAAACCTAAAAAAATTTGCATTTAAAATTACTTGCTATTCTCCCTATCCTGTATTACAATAAAAAATATAAGTGTAAGCGCTTACAATGTACGTTCGAAAAATTTGAGGGTACATATTAAAACATGGGAGGTATTTTAAGATGAATGGTATAAGAGGCAATGTGATCGTAGGACAGTCCGGCGGCCCTACAGCAGTAATCAATTCAAGTCTTGCAGGTGTATTTAAAACAGCAAAAGACAGAGGGGCAAATAAGGTGTACGGTATGCTCCACGGTATCCAGGGACTTTTACAGGAGAGATATGTGGATTTAGAGGACCACATTAAAAATGACCTGGACATTGAACTTTTAAAGAGAACACCTTCCGCTTATTTAGGTTCCTGTCGTTTCAAACTGCCGGATATTTCTCAGGACAGAGAAATCTATGACAAGATTTTTGACATTTTAAATAAATTGGAGATCGAGTATTTCTTCTATATCGGAGGAAATGACTCCATGGATACCATTAAAAAGCTTTCTGATTATTCTTTATTAAATGGAAGCAACATCCGTTTTATGGGTGTTCCAAAGACCATTGATAATGACCTGGCAGCTACAGACCATACACCTGGTTACGGAAGTGCTGCAAAATACATCGGTTCCATTACAAAGGAAGTCATCCGTGATGGTCTGGTATATGATCAGCAGAATGTTACTATCTTAGAG
>OHVK01000640.1_pt1 | contig 12635 bp, 9 predicted proteins | sample 1579411 | NCBI WGS metagenome assembly OHVK01 (sample SAMEA3882524, study PRJEB24775) | human gut metagenome | biome: human-associated habitat; feature: intestine environment; material: feces | place: Netherlands | collected 2009/2010 | reverse complement strand
GCGGCCAAAAATCTGGGTGACCTTGATACCGGAAAGGTTCTCCGAAAGATAGGTGTTGATGTCAGTGGTGGCATCCTTGACCTTACGGTAGGCCCGGCGGGAAAACTTGCGGAAGATGACAGTGAAGATGACGATGAAGGGAACAAAGCAGAGCACCATCAAGGTCAGCGCATAGTTCAGGCAGAGCATGGCCACCAAAATGCCCAAAATGACGAACGCATTTTTGGTCAGGTTCACCAAAAGGTTGGTGAACATCATGGAAATGGCGTTGGTATCGTTGGTAACGCGGGTAACAAGCTTGCCAACCGGGATCTCGTTGAGCTGCTCGTGGGAGAGGGACTCAATGTGGGTGAACAGATCCTCGCGCAGATCGGAGATGATGCGCTGGCCGACCCGCTGCAGAATGACCGCCTGAAAATAGGTGCTTGCCATCGAGAACACCAGAACCCCCGCATAGACCGCGACCGAAGCGAACAGGCGGCTGAGGGCAAAATCGGCGGCGACAAGTTCTTCGATCGCACCGACGATTAGGGGAGAGATAATGTCGTAAGCGATGGAGAAGAGCATCAGGAAGAGAACCAGAAGAAACTTGGCCCAGTACGGTTTGGCATAGGCGAACAGGCGGCGCAGAATCTCGCCGTCTGCCATGGTGCGCTCAAAACCCATGGCGGTCTTTTTATCTTTGACCGAAACGTAAGCAAAAATCAGCAGCGCGGTAACGGCACCGATGACGCCGCCAACCAGCAAAAGCGGGTTTATATTAAGCATTGTCATCACCTCCGGCTTCATCTTCCAGCCGCTGCAGGTCCACCATGCGGCGGTACTTGGGGCAGCTGGTGTACAGCTCATCGTGGGGGCCGACGGCCTCAATCTTGCCATCATCCAGGAAGATGATCTTATCCAGCCGCTCCACCGTGGAAATGCGGTGGGCAATCAGCAGGGTGGTCTTGTTGGCGCGGCTGGATTTCAGGTTGTCCAGAATGATTTTTTCGGTGCGGGTGTCCACAGCGGAAACAGAGTCATCCAGAATCAGGATGGGGGCGTCTTTCAGCAGGGCGCGTGCAATGGAGATACGCTGCTTCTGGCCGCCGGAAACGGTCACGCCGCGCTCACCCAGAACGGTTTCGTAACCATCCTTAAAGTCCACGATGTTGTCCCGCACATCGGCCAGGCTGGCGGCGTGGTCGATCATTTCGGGGGAGGCATCGTCCACACCAAAGCCGATGTTGTGGGCGATGGTATCCGAGAAGAGGAAGTTGTCCTGTGGAACATAGGCGCAGGCAGCGCGCACAGAATGGATGGACAGGGTGTTCACGTCCTTGCCGTCCACAAACAGGGTGCCGTCCGGCACGTTGTAGGTGCGCAGCAGCAGGTCCACCAGCGCCGTTTTGCCCGCGCCGGTCTTGCCCACAATGCCCACGCTTTCGCCGGGGTGGATGGTGAAGGAGATATCCTGCAGCACATCGTATTCGCCGTCCGGGTAGCGGAAGGTCAGGTGGCGGAATTCCACACTGCCCTGCGGGTTCTGCAGCTCCTGCACGCCGGGGCGGTCGGCCACATCAATGGGGGCGTCCAGCAGCTCGGTGATGCGGTTCAGGGAAGCCTTGCCGCGGGAGGTCTTTTCGATCAGCATGGAAATTGCCATGATGGGCCAGACGATGGCCTCAAAATAGCCGATGTACTCTACCAGCTGGCCCGCGTTGAACCGGCCCTGGTAGACCAGATAACCGCCATACCCCAGGATGACACAGATGACGGATTCGACAAACAGGGTCACGAGCACTTCCAGCAGGGTGGCAATTTTGGTGTAGATGACGTTGATCTCCTCGTTCTGTTTGTTCAGCTTGCGGAACGCCATGAGCTCTTTCAGCTCTTTGACAAACGCCTTGATAACGGCAATGCCGGAGAAATTCTCCTGTGCAAAGTCTGAAAGATCGGAGAATGCCTGTTGGCGTTCTTCCCAGCGCTTGGTCATGGCGGTGCCCATGACGGTGCCGATGCCGAACATGATGAGGGCAGGGATCAAAGCCAGCAGGGTGAGCCTATAATCCATGCGCCACATTTTGTACAGGGCCATCAGGCCGAGAACCAAAGCGTCAAAGAACATCAGGATACCATCACCAAAACATTCCTGGATGGTATCAATATCATTGGTGTAAAGGCTCATCAGGTTGCCGACCTTGTTAACCTGGTAATACTGCTGCGAAAGCTGGCGGCTGTGGTCAAACATCCGCTCGCGCAGGTTGGCAGCAACCCGCACAGCGGAGCCGAAAAAGCAGATACGCCACAAAAAGCGCCCAATGACCATGAGCACCACGATCCAGATCATGGGCAGGCAGATGTGCTGCAGCAAAACCTCTTTGGTAAAGGGCAGGGCCTGGCCGTTTACGACCACCTGCCCCAGGTTGACCCCGTTGATGACCAGACGGTAAAACTGGGGGATCAACAGCTGGATATAGTCAACCATTAAAAGGGCCAGCAACCCAAGCAGCAGCACGGGCGCATTTTTGAGGTAATAACGGTTGATGTACTTGCCGAAAATCACGGCATCTCCTCCTTTTCCTTGCAGGAATACAGCCGGGCGGCCCGGTCGGCGGCAAAAGTGCCGTATCTTTCAGTATATAGGACGGGAACGGTTGAGTCAACGCAAAACGCGAAAAAGTGGGGAATACAGCCGAACAGGGGGGAAGCGTCTTTTATTATGAAGCATAGCCCCTACGGTCTTGATAGGAAATAGGTTGTTTCTGGATACACAAATGTTTCTTCTTTAATATAAGGATACAAAATGAACTGCTTTTACACATAGATTTCGTTGTTGCGGGCGGGCAGCTTTTGCACCACGGCTTTGTGGGCGGCGGTTTCACGCCAGGCGGCGGGACTTAAACCCGTTTCCCGCTTAAACACGCGGCACAGGTAGTTGGCACCGGAAAAACCGCACAGCCCGGCGATCATTTCCAGGCTGTACTCCCGCTCGGCCAGCAGCAGTTTGGCAGCTTCAATGCGCACGCTGGTCAAAAAGCGGCCCGGCGGCATGCCCATCTCGGAAGAAAAGACCCGCACAAGGTGGCACTTGCTGACCCCAAGCTGGGCGCTGAGTTCTTCCACGCCGTACAGGGCCATGTAGTTGTCGCGGATGGCTTCCACCGCGCGGGCTACCAACGGCGAAAGACGGCGGGATTCCTCGTCCCCGTGGGCAAGGGCGCACAGCAGGGTGTAGGGGGCGGCGGCGCTGGCGGCATCGTCGGCATTCCCGGCACCGCACACGCGGGCCAGCAGCTCCGCTGCACTGGGGCAGGAAGCCCCATCCGCAAAGCGCGGCTGCGGCAGCCCGGCCAAAAACTGCTGCACGGCCAGCCCGGTCAGCCGCACGCACAGCAGATGGCAGGGGGTAACGGGCCGCAGCGTGAAGGTGCCAAAGCCCAGCAAAAGATCGCCGGAGGAGCCCGCCGCGCTCTGGCTGCCGGGGCATTCCAGCACACACTGCCCGCTGGAAAGTACCCCTGCCCAAAGGCCCTCGCCGGAAAGGGTAAGCGGCGCTTCGCCCTGCAGCTCCTGCACTGCGGCGCAGGCGCAGCAGGTGGTTGGATCAAATATCAATTTCTGACCTCCAATATCAATAAAGTGCTATATCTTTTTCAATCGTACCCTGCTATTATAGATTTGTCAAGAAAAATACGTGCTGAGCGTATCAATAAAATCATAAAAACCAATTTGGAGGTAATGACCCATGGCCAGCATTAGTTGCCGTCATATTTACAAAATCTATCCGGGCAATGTTACTGCCGTTAAGGATTTCAACCTGGAAATCGCTGATAAGGAATTTATCGTTTTCGTCGGTCCTTCCGGCTGCGGTAAGTCCACCACCCTGCGTATGATCGCAGGTCTGGAAGAAATCTCCAAGGGCGAAATGTACATCGGTGACCGCCTGATCAACGATGTTCCCCCGAAAGACCGCGACATCGCCATGGTGTTCCAGAACTACGCTCTGTACCCGCACATGACCGTGTACAAGAACATGGCATTCGGCCTGGAACTGCGCAAGATGCCCAAGGACGAGATCGACAAGCGCGTTCGTGAAGCTGCTAAGATCCTGGAAATCGAGCACCTGCTTGACCGTAAGCCGAAGGCTCTGTCCGGTGGTCAGCGCCAGCGTGTTGCTCTGGGCCGCGCAATGGTTCGTAACCCGGCCGTCTTCCTGCTTGACGAGCCTCTGTCCAACTTGGATGCTAAGCTGCGTACCAGCATGCGTACCGAGATCATCAAGCTGCACAAGAAGCTGGCTACCACCTTCATCTATGTTACCCATGACCAGACCGAAGCTATGACCATGGGCGACCGCATCGTTGTTATGCGTGATGGCGTCATCCAGCAGGTCGATACTCCGCAGAACCTGTACGATTACCCCTGCAACATCTTCGTTGCCGGCTTCATCGGCAGCCCCCAGATGAACTTCCTGGACGGCACCCTGAAGAAGGCCGGCGATCAGTTCATCGTTGATCTGGCTGGCACCGAGGTTCCGCTGCCCAAGGAGAAGACCGCTGACGGCAAGCTGGACGCTTACGTCGGCAAGACCCTGAAGGTCGGCATCCGTCCCGAGGACATCAAGGACGACGAGGAGTTCCTGGAAAAGCATCCCAACAGCCACCTGAGCGCTGAGGTTGAGGTTTCCGAGCTGATGGGCGCTGAGATCTATCTGTACCTGACCTACAAGGGCCAGAACCTGATGGCTCGCGTTGCCCCGACCTCCAAGTCCCGCCGCGGCGACAAGGTCACCATGGCTATGGATACGCATAAGATCCACCTGTTCGATCCTGAGACCGAGCTGACCCTGCTGAACTAATCAACAGTAATTTGAACTTTTTAGGCGGCTCCGCTCTTGTGCGGAGCCGCCTTTTGTTAAAGCAAAAGCGCAAACAATTGCGCAAGCGCTGCACAGAGGCAGTGCAGCGGGTGTAAGAGCAAATGGGCAGGGGAAAGCCCTGCCGAGGGGTGTGCCTGAAAACAAAGAGAATGGCGGTTGTGTTTGTAAAAACAGGCTGTATTTTCGGCTTTTCGGGCTCGCCCCAGGATAGGATGTTTGAAGCAAAGGGGGACAGCCGACCAATGCAGATCACAGATCTACTGGTGCCGGAACGCGTTGCACTGAATATGCAGGTGGCGGATAAGGCCATGGCCATCCACGCAATGGTGGGCATGCTGGACCGCACCGGATGCCTGCGGGATGCAGTCGAATACGAAAAAAATGTGCTGGAACGGGAAGCCCAGGGCACGACCGGCGTTGGCGGCGGGGTGGCCATTCCCCACGGCAAAAGCAACGCGGTGCTGGTGCCCGCGCTGGCGGCAGTAACGCTGCGGGAGGCGATCGACTACCAGGCACTGGATGGTGCCCCGGTACGGCTGCTGTTTTTGATCGCAGCTCCGGATGGTGCAAACGACCTGCATATCCAGGTGTTGGCGCGGCTGGCTCAGCTGCTGATGGAACCGCTGTTCTGTGAGGAATTGAAGCAAGCAGCAACCCCGGAAGAATTTCTGGCGGTGATCGCTAAGCGGGAACAGGGCGAGACCGCCCGCGAGGCCCGCGCTGAGGCAGTGGCCGAAGCTGCGCTGACCGAACCGCGGCTTGCCCCCCGCGTGCTGGCTGTAACGGCATGCCCCACCGGCATTGCCCACACCTATATGGCGGCCGAAGCGCTGGAAGCCGAAGCGGCAGAAATGCATATTGCCATCAAGGTGGAAACCAACGGTGCAGACGGGGTGAAAAACCACCTGACCGAACAGGAAATTGAAAACGCAGAGTGCATCATTGTGGCGGCGGATAAAGCCGTGGAGACCGCCCGCTTTGCGGGCAAACCGGTGCTTCGCGTGCCGGTTTCCCAGGCGTTGAAAGACCCGGAAATGCTGCTGCACCGCGCGCTGTCCGGCACAGCTCCGCTGGAACCGGAGGATGAAAGTGTGCCGGGCATGGGGGGCAACCGTAAAGCAGGCAGCGCAAAAGATGGTGCTGCCGCCACGCAGGAATTTGGGCGCAAGCTTTACACCGACCTGATGAACGGCGTTTCCCACATGATTCCTTTTATCACCGGTGGCGGTATATTGATTGCGTTAAGCTACTTTTTGGACCGCGGTAATGCGGGCGCAGAAATGTTCGGGCGGGGAACGTCCCTTGCCATGCTGGTGCGCACGATTGGTAATACCTCATTTAATCTGATGTACGTTGTGCTGGCCGGGTTCATTGCCATGTCGGTGGGGGATCTGCCCGCATTGGTGGCCGGTATGGCGGGCGGTATGCTGGCCATCCAGGGAACCTCGCTGGCACCGCAGGCGGAATGGGTGTCCTCCGGCTTTTGGGGCGCTATGATTGCGGGCTTTGCGGCAGGCCTTGTGGTAAAACTGCTGCGGACGGCATTCAAGCGGTTGCCATCGGCATTGGTGCATATCAAAACAGTACTGCTATATCCGGTGGCCAGCCTGGCCGTGGTCGGCTTTATGATGGTATTCCTCGTCAATGCGCCGCTTGGACGGTTTAATACCTGGATATACCAGCTGTTGGCCAGTATGCAGGGCGGCAGCCGCGTGGTGCTGGCCGCGGTGCTGGGGGCTTTGATGGCCGTTGACTTTGGCGGGCCGATCAATAAAGCGGCGTATCTGTTTGGCACGGTTGCCCTGGCCGGCGGCCAGGAAGAATTTATGGCTGCCGTTATGGCGGGCGGCATGGTGCCGCCGCTGGGCGTTGCTCTGGCGGGAACCCTGTTCCCGGAGCGTTTTACCACCAAAGAACGCCACACCGCGATGACGAATTACCTGATGGGGGCCTGCTTTATCACCGAGGGGGTCGTCCCCTTTGTGCTGCGGGATCCGCTGCATGTCATTCCCTCCTGCATGGTGGGTGCATCCCTGGCGGCGGCGCTGTCCATGCTGTTTGGTTGTGCCGTACCGGCCCCGCACGGCGGCATGTTCTTGCTGCCGCTGAACCCGCATCCGTTCCGGTATCTGCTTGCCTTACTGATGGGCAGCCTGTTGACGGCGGTGACCCTTGCGGCTTTACACAGAAAATACCCGCCTAAGGATGAGGAACAGCCAACAAATTGACCTGATGATTTAGAAAAAGGCTTTTGGGCGCTGCTCAAGCAATACACGACAGCCGATAGGCAAATAAAAATTTGCACAAAAGCCTGACTGATATGCCCCCTATATAGCCTTCAGTGTTTTATTTCACTGTTCGCTATATAGGGGGCATATCATTCTACTATATTATATCCTCAAAAGATTTAAGCGCCAAATAAGCGCCTAATGCAAAGGTTTTGCTAAGGTGTATCTGAAAACAAAGAAAATGACGGATATTTCGCAAACACAAGCAGGATGTAAGGCAAAGAGCCGCCGGAATCCTTTGTATATTCCAAGGCTTTTTAACGCAAAATCCCGCTGCGTTTGTAGAAATAGACGATATTTTCGACGTTTCAGATACACCCCAGGCCAGCTGCTCCGGCAAAAAGCATTCCGGCCAGAGCAACGGACCTGTTTTATTTGCGCCGCCGCGGGCGGCGCACCGACATTATTCTTTATTCTTTATTATTTATTATTTATCTTTATTCTTTATTATTTATTACTTGGGAGAAATTGTGTGCAATAACTGGTCGCCCTGCACCGGGCCGACTACCTTATTTTTTTCCCTCATCCTGCGACCACAACCACACTCCAAAGCATCCCGCTGCCCTGCACCAGCAGCATCACGGCTTCCACCGCAACGGCGGCCAGCACACACACAATGATGGGACACTTTTTCCATGCCAGACCACCTGCCACGGCAGCCCCCACAACCCCCAGCACCGGGTTGGCATCCACGCTAAACACACCGGGAAACACCAGCGCCGTCATGGCGGTATAGGGGATCAGCTGCAAAAAGTGTTCGACCCGCGCGCTCAGCCTGATGCGGCCCATCAAAAAGGCGGGCAGCACACGGGGCAGGTAGGTCACCAGAGTCATACCCAAAATCATCAGATAGATATCACTGTTCTGCATGGCTGTTCTCCTCACCTGCCGCATTGGGCGTTACAAAAAATGACCCCAGCGCCGCACATCCCAGCGTGGAAAGGATCATCGACCAGCCGGAATCCAGCTGCACCACGTTGCACAGCACAGTGTTGCAGAGCGCCGTCAGCACAACCAGCGCGGCCAGGCGGCCGTTGCCGTGCAGGCCGGGCATCAGCAGGCCAATAAACATAGCATACAGCGAAATGCCCAGTGCCGCGGTGATCAGCGGCGGCAGCAGCCCGGTTGCAATGGCCCCCAGCCAGCTGCCCAGCGCCCAGGAAAGATAGGAGCAGAGCGCCATGGAGAAAAAGTACCGCGGCGTGCGCGGGGCGTTGGCCGTGGTGGTATACACGGCAAAGGTTTCGTCCGTAACGCCAAAAGCGGCCAGCATACGCACCGGCAACCTGCCGCCCTGCATCTGGTTGAACACGCAGGTGCTCATGATGATATGCCGCAGGTTCAGGATAAATGTTGTCAGCACAATGGTCAGCACAGCAGCGCCCTGCGCCACCATACCAGCAGCCATCATCTCGCTGGCACCGCCGTATACGGTCAAGGACATCAGCACCGTCTGCCAGGTGTTCAGGCCCGCCTGGCGCGCCATTACGCCATAGGCAATGCCCACCGGCACATACCCCAGCATAATGGGCACCGCGCTGCGGGTCCCGGCCAGCCACTCCTCTTTTTTGGTCATATTCCTTCCTCTTTTCCTACTGATCTGGTCGATTGCGCGAAATATGGTTTATTATAGCACCGCTCCCTGGCCGCAGCAAGTTTTTCTTGCCGTAAGAGATAGAATAGCGTATAATGTAAAAGAATATATTTTGTTTTTACCTCGTGTGCCCTTTGGCCATTCTTCTGCCGGGCACACCCATCTATAAATTTGATTGGGGGATCTTGCAAATGTCTGGTTTTATCCCGCTTTCCGTGCCGAACTTCGGCGAAAAAGAAGCAGCTTACGCTGCCGAGGCTATTACTTCCGGCTGGGTTTCCACCAGCGGTGCCAAAGTTAGCGAATTTGAGGAAGCACTGGCTGCTTATGTAGGCATGCCGCGCGCTGTTGCCGCCAACAGCGGCACCTCCTCGCTGCACCTGGCCGCAATGGCGGCGGGCATCCGCCGCGGGGATGAGGTGATTGTGCCCACCCTGACCTTTATTGCCGCTGTCAACCCGCTGACCCGCTATGTGGGCGCGGAACCGATCTTTATCGGCTGCAACGATACCCTTTGCATTGACCCGGACGCCGTGGAGGATTTTTGTGCCAACCACTGCACCCTGAAAGAGGACGGGCTGTACAATAACAAAACCGGTGCCCGCGTGCGCGCGCTGGGCGTGGTGCATGTGTTTGGCAATATGGCCGATATGCCCCGCCTGCTGGACATTGCCCGCCGCTACAAGCTGATTTTGATTGAGGACGCCACCGAAGCGCTTGGCACCCGCTACACCGCAGGCCCGCTGGCTGGCAAGGCCGCCGGCACCATGGGCGATATCGGCTGCTACAGCTTTAACGGCAACAAGATCATGACCACCGGCGCAGGCGGTTTTGTGGTTTCCAACCACGCCGATTGGGCCGAGCACGCCAAGCACCTTTCCACCCAGGCCAAGGCCGATATGCTGCAATTTTTGCATGATGAAGTCGGCTACAACTACCGCATGACCAACGTGCAGGCCTGCCTGGGCCTTGCCCAGCTGGAAAGGCTGGAGGGCTTTGTGGAGACCAAGAAAGCCCGCTACGACCAGTACAAAGCTGCTCTGGACGGCGTACACGGCCTTCGTATTCTGCCGTTCAAAGAGGAATCTGACGGCGTGCGCTCCAACCACTGGTTCTACAGCCTGTACCTGAAAGATTCCGGCCTTGACCGCGATACCGTGATTGCCAAACTGCAGGAGCAGGGCATCCAGACCCGCCCGGTATGGGCCCTGATCAACGAGCAGGCCGACTACCCCAAAAACGAAGCGTATGCCCTGGAAAAAGCCCAGGACTACCGCAAGTACATCGTCAACCTGCCCTGCTCCACCAACCTGACCGAACAAGACTGCGAACGCGTGATTGCGGCAGTTAAGAACCTGTAATTTGAGTTAGGAGGGAGGAGCTAGAAGTTAGGAGTTATTGGTGTGCGCTGCCGCGCGCAATTTTGGATATTAAGTCTTTCACCTTTTTCAAAATTTGCGGCGTAAGCCGCACTTTCAACTCCTAACTCCTACTTCCTAACTCCTACCTTTCCCAAGGGGGTATTTTACCTGAAAGTCGAAGAACTTTTTATTTCGGAGTCCTGCACGGTGCTGGATACGATGAAAAAGCTGGATGAAACGGGCCAGCGCATCCTGTTTATTGCGCCGGAGGGCAAGCTGAAGGCCGTTGTGACAGATGGGGATATCCGCAAGTGTATCCTGCGCGGCGGCGCGCTCAGCGCCCCGCTGACCCAGGCTGCCAATTATCACCCCCACAGCCTGCCGGTGGCCGAGCGCGGCCGCGCCCGCGCCGAGCTGCAGCGCCTTGGCATTGATGCCCTGCCCATTCTGGACAAGCACGGCGTCATCACCGATATTGTGTTTGCGGGCGGCGTGGATGTGGACAACCGCAAAAAGGTGGATATCCCCGTTGTGATGATGGCGGGCGGCCTTGGCACGCGGCTGTACCCCTACACCAAAATTCTGCCCAAGCCGCTGATTCCGGTGGGGGAACAGCCCATTGCCGAGCTGATTTTTTCCCGCTTCCGGGATTTTGGCTGCCGCCATATGACGATGATTGTCAACTACAAGCGCGGCATGATCAAGAGCTACTTTGCCGACCTGGAAAAAGACTATACCGTTGACTTTATTGACGAAGATGTGTTCATGGGCACCGGCGGCGGGCTCTGCCTGCTGAAAGGGCGGATGGATTCCCCGTTTTTCTTTACCAACTGTGATACCCTACTGGACCTGGATTACGGCGACCTGTACCAGTACCACAAAGCCCACGGCAACCTGGTTACCATGGTATGCGCGTTCAAGCACTATGTAGTGCCTTACGGTGTTGTTGAACTGGGCGAAGACGGCGGCATTGCCGCCATGCGGGAAAAGCCGGAGCTGAACTTTTTGACCAACACCGGCGTTTACGTTGTGGAGCCGCGCGTGGTGGAAGAGATGAAGATGGGCGAAGTGATCGGCTTCCCTGATGTGATTGACCGCTACCGCGCCGCCGGTGAAAAAGTAGGCATCTACCCCATCAACGAAAGCTCCTGGATGGACATGGGCCAGATGGAAGAGCTGGAAAAGATGAGAAGAAAGCTGGAACAACAGAGCTGAGTTAGGAGTTAGGAGTTAGGAGTAATTTATGCCTGTAACGATCATTGCTGAAGCCGGGGTAAACCACAACGGCGATTTGGAAACCGCCAAGCGGATGGCTTATGTGGCTAAGGAATGCGGTGCAGATATTGTAAAATACCAGACCGCTGTGCCGGAGCTTGTGGTGAGCAGGTTCGCCGAAAAAGCCGAATACCAGAAACAGACCACCGATGCCGCCGAAAGCCAGCTGGAGATGATTCGCAAGCTGCATTTTTCGTTTGAGGGCCACCGGGAACTGAAAGAATACTGCGATTCCATTGGCATCCAGTATCTTTCCGCGCCGTTTGATATCCCCAGTGTGCGGTTTTTGGGCACACTGGGCATGCCGCTCATTAAAATTCCGTCCGGCGAGATCACCAACCTGCCCTATCTGGAAGAGATCGGCAAGCTGCACACCCCGGCGCTGCTTTCCACCGGCATGTGCAACTTAAGCGAGATCACCGACGCCCTTGGTATCCTGGACGACAACGGCTGCCCGGAAGTGACCATTCTGCACTGCAACACCCAGTACCCGACTCCCTATGAGGATGCCAACCTTACCGCCATGCTGGAGCTTTTTGACCAGTTCGGCCTGCCGGTCGGGCTTTCGGACCACACGCCGGGCTGGGAATGCGATGTTGCTGCCACGGTACTTGGTGCACAGGTAATTGAAAAGCACTTTACGCTGGATAAATCCTGGCCCGGACCGGACCAAAAAGCCAGCCTGGACCCGACCGAGTTCAAGGCCATGGTACAGGCCGTGCGCCATGTGGAAGCCGCCCTTGGCGACGGCCACAAGCACCTGACCGCCAGCGAAGCCCCCAACAAGGCCATTGCCCGCAAGAGCATTGTGGCCGCGCGGCCCATCAAGGCAGGCGAAGTGTTCACCGCCGAAAACTTGCTGACCAAGCGCCCCGGCGATGGTATTTCCCCCATGCTGTGGTACACCGTCCTTGGCCAGACCGCCAAGCGCGACTTTGCCGAAGACGAAAAGATCGAGCTGTGATTTTACGGGAGGCTCCGGCCTTTTTGCAAAAAGGCCTCGGCGAAAAACTCTGAATAGAAATAATAGAATTGGGACTTCATCGTAATATCCGTGGGATGGCTCCCTCTTAGCCGCTTTGATGCATTTTAAGCGGCAATATTGGGCAGGGTTTATTCCGTGATTTTTTATGCACGCAATAAGGAACCACCCCTCAGGCCGCATCGCGTCCAGCTCCCCTCCAGGGGAACCAATACAAAGTTAAGGCAACACCGCACAATTCCCGCCTGACGGCTTAAGCACCGCTCCGGCGGCT
>OHVK01000623.1_pt1 | contig 12936 bp, 10 predicted proteins | sample 1579411 | NCBI WGS metagenome assembly OHVK01 (sample SAMEA3882524, study PRJEB24775) | human gut metagenome | biome: human-associated habitat; feature: intestine environment; material: feces | place: Netherlands | collected 2009/2010 | reverse complement strand
GAGAGAGGTATCTGACGGTGTTATTGCACCTGGATACACAGAGGAAGCACTGGAGATCCTGAAGCAGAAGAAAAAAGGAAACTACAATGTGATCCAGATCGATGAGAACTTTGTACCGGCTCCGCTGGAACACAAAGAAGTATTTGGTGTAACTTTTGAGCAGGGCCGTCAGGAGCTTGAGATCGATGATGCAATGCTTTCCAATATTGTGACAGAGAATAAAGAGCTTACAGAGGAAGCAAAACGAGATATGAAGATTTCTCTGATCATCCTGAAATATACACAGTCCAACTCTGTATGTTTCGTAAAAGACGGACAGGCAATCGGTATCGGTGCAGGACAGCAGTCCAGAGTACATTGTACCAGACTGGCAGGCAGCAAGGCAGATAACTGGTATTTACGTCAGAACCCAAAGGTATTAAACCTGCCATTTATTGACGGCATCCGCAGAGCAGACCGTGACAATGCCATTGACTTATACATTGGTGAAGATTATATGGATGTTCTGGCTGACGGAAGATGGGAGAAGATCTTTAAGGAAAAACCGGAAGTATTTACAAGAGAAGAAAAGAGAGCATGGTTAGACGGCCTTACAGACGTAGCTTTAGGTTCTGATGCCTTCTTCCCATTTGGAGATAACATTGACAGAGCACATAAAAGCGGTGTAAAATATGTGGCACAGCCAGGCGGCTCCGTAAGAGATGATCAGGTTATTGATACCTGCAACCAGTACGGCATGGTAATGGCATTTACCGGTATCCGTCTGTTCCACCATTAATTTAAGATTTCAAGGAAACGTTAAGATTAAATTAAGGCAGCAGAGTTTGTGCGCCGGCTGAATTTCAGGGGGAAGTACTTATGATGAAGGACCTTACCAGAGAGCACCCGGATAAGATTTTATGGCGCTTTCTGCTGCCTATGTTAGTCAGCGTAATGTTTCAGCAGATCTATAATATTGCGGACAGCTGTATTGCCGGCCGCTTTGCAGGAGAGGACGCCCTGGCTGCAGTCGGGGCGTCTTATCCCATTACAGTTATATTTATGGCGTTTGCCGTAGGGACCAACCTGGGAGCCTCTGTTGTGGTTTCCAGGCTTTTTGGCGCTAAGGATATGGCAAGGATGAAATCCGCGGTAAGTACGGCTTTTGTTGCCTGCGCTTTTATGAGCTTTTTCCTCACACTCATCGGCTATTTCTTCTGCGGCAGTATGATGAGGGCTGTCCACACACCGGAAAATATCTTTGCAGACGGACAGTTATACTTAAAGATCTATGTTTACGGCATCACATTTTTACTTCTGTATAATGTATGTACCGGTATTTTCACAGCATTGGGAGACTCAAAAACACCCCTGTATTTCCTGATCGGTTCATCTGTGGGAAATATCATCCTGGATTATTATTTTGTAGCCTGTGTAGGACTGGGGGTAGCAGGTGTTGCCTGGGCTACTTTTATTGCCCAGGGTATTTCTGCTATTTTAGCACTTACATTTCTGGCAATGCGCCTGAAAAAGATAAACTGTGAGGGAACTTTTCAGTGGCTGGACCTTGTACTGTTAGCCCAGATCGCTGCCATTGCCATTCCAAGCATTATGCAGCAAAGCGTTTTATCCATTGGAAATATGTTTGTCCAGGAGATCGTAAACCGCTATGGTTCCGCGGTGATCGCAGGTTATTCCGGTGCTATCAAGTTAAATACTTTTGCTATCAATTCATTTATGGCTCTTGGAAGCTGTCTTTCCAGCTATACGGCCCAGAACCTGGGAGCAGGAAAGAAAGAACGGCTGCCTTTGGGATTTCGTACCGGTATCCGTTTATCAGTAATTGCTTCCCTTCCTTTTATAGTCCTTTATTTCTTTGCCAGCAGACAGATGATGGGGCTGTTTTTAAATGACTCCAGTATCGATGCCATCAATGCAGGACAGAAATTTTTACATATTGTAAGTCCTATGTATTTTATGATATCTATTAAGTTAATGACAGACGGCATTATCCGCGGGGCAGGGGCCATGCATTATTTTGTAATGGCTACAGTACCGGATCTGATCCTGCGTATCCTGGTAGCATTGCTTTTGACACAGTATTTTGGAAGTACAGGCATCTGGATGGCATGGCCTTTTGGATGGATCGCAGCAACGGTCCTGACGATCATTTTCTACAGACGCATTATCACAGGCAAGTATGTGATACGCCTGTAGCAGCTTTGCCATATAGTACCCGGTTGTAATAGGATTGGACAGATCCGTTCAGATTGATTCTTGAAAGTGGTTACAAACTGTGTTAAAATTTTTAATAGTATGCAAAAAAGTATGCGAGAAATGATATCCCAGATAAGTGGCGATACAGGAAGAGAAGGATAGACGCCGGTGGCAGAAGAGACAAGAAATTCAGAGAATACAACTGCAGAGAGTACAACCACAAAAGAAGAAACCGTAAAAAAAGAAAATATCATCTGGAAACTATGTAAATATATGATAAAAGGCACAGGCTATCTGTGTCTTTTTCTTGTTCCCTGTTTATCTTATTATCTATTTGAGTATGTAACGGGAAATCTGGAAAATATTTCCATTTTTATGGCGGCTTTGAATATATGCTGGGCTTATGTATTGTACCTTGTACTTACCGGTATTACAGGAACCACAAGGATATCTGTGCCGGTCGTGTCCATTGCTCTGCTGATCCTTTCTTTTGCGGAAACCTTTGTAGTAGATTTTCGTGACCGGCCGATCATGATCTGGGATGTGCTGGCAGTTCGCACTGCCATGACTGTGTCGGGAAATTATGAATTTGATGTTACAAAGCAGATGATACAGGCAGCCAAAGCTGTGATCGGAGCCAATATGATCCTCTGGTTCTTCCCGGTCCACGTAAAAGGCCTCAAAAAACGGCTGGTCTTTGGCGGCACCTGTATAGGAACAGCAGCAGCTTTTGTATTTGGCTTCTTTCACAGTGTAGTTCCTGCCCATCAGATGGGGATCAATATGTGGGCGGTCAACGACACCTATGACTCCTGCGGTTATATTTTATCTACGGCTATGTCCCTTCAGTATGTGGTGAAAAAACCTCCTGTAGAATACAGCCATGGAAAACTGGAAGCCATTTATAAAGAATTAACGGAGAAAGAAGAGCAGGAAAAGGAAACAAAGGCCGAAGGCACACAGAAAACGGGAACCGGGGAAGAGACGGTGCAGCCTGTAAATCTGATCTGTATTATGAATGAAAGCCTTTCTGACCTGCGGGTGGTTGGAGATTTTTCCACAAACCAGGAATATTTTCCTTTTATCAACAGCCTGACAGAAAATACAGTAAAGGGCAGTCTTTGTATGCCTGTGTTTGGTTCTATGACCAGCAATTCTGAATTCGAGTTTTTAACGGGGGATTCCGTTGCCATGCTTCCGTCTAACTCCATTGCCTACCAGTTTAATGTAAAACCAGATGCATGGACTATGGTAAGTACAGTGAAGGATCAGGGATACCGTACAGTAGCCATGCATCCATATCCGGGAGAAAACTGGAACAGAAATACCTGCTATACCAATATGGGATTTGATGAGTTTTTAGATGGTGATTATTATGAGGGCAGCGAACAGCTGCGTTACTATACCAGTGACCAGGCAGATTTTGAAAAGCTGATCCAGGTAGTAGAAGAGAAAAAAGACCCACAGGAAAAACTGTTTTTATTTAATGTTACTATGCAAAATCACGGCGGTTATGAGGGAACATTTGATGAGTTTGACCAGACAGTATGGCTGACGGGAGATATGGAAGGGAAGTATCCAAAAGCAGATCAGTATCTGTCTCTAGTAAAGCGTTCCGATGATGCATTTGCCTATTTACTGGATTATTTCAGTCACAGCGATGAACCGACTATGATTGTTATGTTCGGTGATCACCAGCCAAGTGTGGAAGATGAGTTCTTTGATGAAGTATACGGCACGCCAAGTTATGAGGTGCCGGTAAAAGACAGGTTGATGTGGTATGAGACTCCATTTATTATCTGGACCAATTATGAACAGCCGTCTGAAGATATGGGAAAGCTGGGGGCAGTGTATCTGTCTTCTTATGTATTAAAACTGGCAGGTCTTGATATGACACCCTATAACCGTTTTCTGTTAGAATTGTCTGAGACTTATCCGGTCCTTCATTTCCTGGGATTTTATGATAATGAGGGAAATTATCAGTCCTGGGCAGAAACAGAGAATGAGGAAAATCCTCATAGAAAACAGGTTTTAGACTACGAGGCCATGGCTTATAACCACAGCATAGACAGCCGCAAATACGAGCCTTTGTTTACATTAGGAGAAGAAAATAACGCAGCTGAAGAATGAGATAGATGAGATACGTATGGGATCCAGGCTGTTCATGACAATTTTTACATTGACAGTGAGATCATGTTCCAAAAACCGGATCTTATGGACAACCTGTGGCTTGGAAGCAACCGCTTTGGACTGGTGTTCATTGAAAATGTAAGACCAGGTGAATATGATGCGATCCTTATGGATATCCAGATGCCTCATATGAACGGTTATGAAGCAACAAAAGCGATCCGCAGGAGTAAAAATCTGCTGGGACGTACCATACCGATCATTGCAATGATTGCCAATGCTTTCTCCGATGATGTGCAGAACAGTCTTGCAGCCGGTATGAATGCCCATGTGTCAAAGCCTATTTGGACCAGATGAGGATGAATAGAAAAATAGCACCGGGCAAGCCGCCTTCGCATAATATGTTAGTAAGAACATGCGGGGTGGCTTTTTTTGAAGACTTTTCCGAAACCACTATCCCACGGAGAAGAAAAGCTGTACCTGAAACGCTGCAAAGAAGGCGACCAGACCGCCAGAAATATGCTGATCGAACATAACATGCGCCTGGTGGCTCATGTGGTAAAAAAATATCAATGTCAGGACTATGATACAGAAGATCTCCTTTCTGCGGGAACCATCGGACTGATCAAGGCAGTAAATACATTTGATGTAGATAAAGGTTCCAGACTGGCTACTTATGCGGCCAGATGTGTGGAAAATGAGATTCTCATGCTCCTTCGGGCAGGAAAAAAGCGGGCAAAAGAAGTATCTTTATTTGAACCGATCGGCACAGATAAAGATGGGGAAACAGTCAGCCTGGTGGATGTGATCGAAATGGAAAATCCAAAGACCATTGATCAGCTGATCCTGGATCAGGATATAAAAGAACTGTATCAGGCCTTTGACCAGAAACTTACGGAAAATGAAAAACAGGTCATCTCCATGCGCTATGGACTGTTTAAGGGAAAAGAGCACACCCAGCGGGAAGTAGCAGGAGTTTTAGGCATTTCCAGGTCCTATGTAAGCCGGATCGAAAAAAAGGCAATTGGGAAATTGAGGGAAGAATTTGAAAAAATCCAATAAAAACACATAAAAAAGAGAAAAAATATGCATTGTTATTATTGAGGTTTCAGGCTATACTATTACAAAAGGACAAAATTTGTTCCTGGGAAGAAAGAGATAAGAAACGAGGAGGATAATACGATGGCTATTTTAGTAACCGGAGGTGCCGGATATATAGGCAGTCATACCTGTGTGGAGTTGTTAAATGCAGGATATGATGTAGTAGTAGCAGATAATCTTTATAACTCCAGCAAAAAGGCAGTGGACAGAGTAGAACAGATCACAGGAAAGAAACTGAAATTCTATGAAGTTGATCTTTTAGACCAGCCAAAAGTAAAAGAAATTTTTGATAAAGAAGAGATCGAGGCAGTGATCCATTTTGCAGGCTTAAAGGCAGTTGGGGAATCTGTACATAAACCTCTTGAATATTATAACAACAATATTACCGGAACTTTGATCCTCTGTGAAGAAAACACGGAGTTAAAAATATTGTATTCAGTTCTTCTGCAACTGTTTACGGTGATCCGGCACAGATCCCGATCACAGAAAAGTGCCCGAAGGGAGAGATCACCAATCCTTACGGACGCACCAAGGGAATGTTAGAGCAGATCCTTACTGACCTGCATACAGCAGATCCTGAATGGAATGTAATGCTGCTGCGTTACTTTAACCCAATCGGCGCTCATGAAAGCGGACTGATCGGTGAAGATCCTAAGGGTATTCCAAACAACCTGGTACCTTATATCGCACAGGTTGCCATTGGAAAACTGGATCATTTGAATGTATTCGGAAATGATTATGATACTCCGGACGGAACCGGTGTAAGAGATTATATCCATGTAGTAGACCTGGCAAAGGGTCATGTAAAAGCCATGAAGAAGCTGGAAGCAAAAGAAGGTGTCAGCATCTACAACCTGGGAACCGGTGTTGGATACAGCGTTTTAGATGTACTCCATGCCTATGAAAAGGCTTGCGGAAAGACCTTAAAATATGAGATCCAGCCTCGCAGAGACGGAGATATCGCTACCTGCTATTCTGACTGTACAAAGGCAAAGGAAGAACTTGGCTGGGTAGCAGAAAAGGGAATTGAAGAAATGTGTGCAGATTCCTGGAGATGGCAGAGTATGAATCCAAACGGCTACAGAGATTAGTTTTAAGCATTCATAGATCGTAGCACTTTATATGGCAGTACAGAGAAACTTTTCTGTGCTGCTATATTTTTACCTAAAAGCAGGAACAAATGTTCGGTTTTTCCATTGCATTTCTCTGACCCATGTGATAAAATAAGAAAACAAACAAATGTTCGGGCGGTGATGAGAAGTTGATCATACAGGAAAATCTTACAATACAGGAAAAACTGAAAATACTGACAGATGCGGCAAAATATGACGTGGCATGTACATCCAGTGGTGTACAGCGCCGTGGAAAGAAAGGTCATCTGGGAAATTCTTCTGAGGCAGGTATCTGTCACAGTTTCGCAGCAGACGGACGCTGTATTTCCCTGCTGAAGATCCTTTTTACCAATCAGTGTATTTATGACTGTAAATACTGTGTAAACCGCTGTACCAATGATACAGTGCGTACTGCATTTACTCCAGATGAAGTCTGCCAGCTGACGATGGAATTTTACAGAAGAAATTATATTGAAGGACTGTTTTTAAGTTCCGGTATCCTTTCTACTGCAGATCATACCATGGAGCTGATCTATGAGACCCTTTATAAGCTGCGCAATATTTACTGTTTTAATGGATATATCCACGTAAAATCCATTCCCGGAGCTTCCAGGGAACTGGTAGAGAAAACCGGATTTCTGGCAGACCGTATGAGTATCAATCTGGAACTGCCTACAGCTGCAGGATTAAGAGAACTGGCACCTGGAAAAACAAGGGAAAAGATACTTGCACCTATGCGTCAGGTACAGCAGGGGATTGCTTTGTCCGGACGTCTGTTAGGGTATGACAGGGGATACAGGAAAATGTTCCCTTCTGACAGGGCTGGTTTTGCAGGAGGAGCATCTCTGATACAGCCTGAATTAACAGGGAAAGATCTTCTTATGCCTTTTGGCAAAGCAGACAGTCCGGCACTGGCATTAAAAGAGCGCCATTATGGGACAAAAGCCTTTGTGCCTGCAGGACAGAGTACACAGATGATCGTAGGCGCTACACCGGAAAATGATTTTCAGATGCTTTCCGTGACACAGGCCCTTTATCACAATTTTGGACTAAAGCGTGTTTTTTATTCTGCCTATGTTCCGGTTAATGAAGACAGCCATCTGCCGTCTCTTCCGGGGGGACCGCCCCTTTTGAGGGAGCACAGGCTTTATCAGGCTGACTGGCTTTTACGTTTTTACGGATTTAAGGCAGAGGAACTTCTTTCCGAGAAGAAACCGAATTTTAACCTGTTACTGGATCCAAAATGCGACTGGGCGCTGCAAAATCTGAAAGAGTTCCCGGTAGAAGTAAACAAAGCTTCTTATGAACAGCTTCTTCGCGTGCCGGGAGTGGGCGTAAAATCAGCCAGACGGATCATTGCTGCCAGAAAACAGGGAAAACTGGATTTTGATGGCTTAAAACGGATCGGTGTGGTTTTAAAAAGAGCCCGTTATTTTATCACCTGTTCCGGGAAAATGGAAGTCTCCTGCAGCCTGGATGAAGATCATATAACCAGTGCCCTTATAGGAGATGAAAGACGGAAGATATGGGACATTGAAAACAGGAACAGCTACAGGCAGCTTTCCCTGTTTGATGATATGCATCTGGAAGAAGAGAAAAACTCTCTTTTAAAGGATCAGCTGGTAAAGGAAGCAGCGGGAAGTGCTGCCTTTGGACAGTTATGAGAAAATACAGGAGAAACGAACATGACGATCTTTTTGTGCGAACCTGGTTATACAGGGATCTTAAGTGGTATCTATGATGCGGGAGTCAGTAAGATACCACAGGATGAACTGCGGCTGGAGATAAAAAACAGTGGGCAAAATGTAGAGCTTTTTGCTGTATACAGGGAATGCAGTCCATCAGAAGAAAAAGGGAAAAAGGTATTGGAGACAGTACGTCAGCGATTGAATTCCCATATTCAGGAGCAGTTATATGTGGCCAGTCTCAGCGAGGATGTTTTGCGGGCGGATAAAATGTACCGGTATCTGAAAGTGCTGTTTTTGCGGGGGGCATCGGCCGCAGACCAGCTGCAGATCCCTGCAGTCCATGAGATATTTAAGCTGTGTCGCAGTGTGTATAATGAAAAACATCAGTTTATTGAATTTTTGCGGTTTTCGCAGATGGAGGGAGGCTTTCTTGCCGGAAAGATACAGCCGAAAAATGATGTGTTAGAACTGATCGCACCTTATTTTGCAGACCGGCTGGGAGAAGAAAACTGGCTGATCTGTGATATAGGAAGAAAAAAGGCAGTAATACATGAAAGAGGGAGAAAATGGCTTTTGGCTGAACTTTCATCTGATGAGATGGAACGCCTGCAAAGGGAAGGAACAGAGGAAAACTGGGTCAAACTTTGGAAGACTTTTTTTACAGCGATCGCTATTGAAGAGAGAAAAAATCCAAACTGCCAGAGAAATCACCTGCCTTTACGGTTCAGGGATCTTATGACGGAGTTTCAGTGATAAATTTGTTGCAGATTTGTTGCAGTTCGTAAAAATAGGCTTGCAATTTCTTCTTTTGTTGGATACACTGGTGATGTCACCCTCAGGTGATATATACGGCTGGTATCTTTATTATTCTAAAGTATCTATTATTTTTACTTTTACTAATTCTATTTTAATCCCAAAATAAACAGGGAAGGGCAGGGGAAAGTGTATCCATTTGTCGAAAAAACAAAAGAAGGGAGCGTTGCGCATGTTTACACAGATAAGCAGTGCCGGGATCCGGGGAATGGAAGGATTTCTGGTATCTGTAGAAGCAGATGTATCCAATGGACTGCCTGGGTTTTCTATTTCCGGGCAGCTGGCACTGGAAGTAAGAGAGGCTCAGGAACGGGTGAGGACGGCGCTGAAAAATTCAGATTTTCAGCTTCCGGCAAAGAAAATAACGGTAAATCTGTCACCGGCCGGAAGACGAAAGGAGGGAACAGTCTTTGATCTTCCTATTGCAGCCGCTGTTTTAGGGGCGTTTGAACTGTTATCAGCAGAAAAACTAAAAGATGCCCTGCTGATCGGGGAGCTAGGATTAGACGGCAGTGTCAAACCTGTAAGGGGTGTGCTGGTCCTGGTATCGGCTGCAAAAAAGATGGGATTTAGGCGGTGCCTTTTACCGGTGGCGAATGTATCAGAGGGAACTCTGGTAGAAGGGATACAGATCATAGGGATACAGTCCCTTCGTCATTTACAGGAAGTTTTATCACAGGATAACTGGGAAGATATGGATCTGGAAATATCTGGGAATATAAACAGACGGACTTTTAAACCAGAGTATCTATTTGATTTTAAAGAAATATGTGGTCAGAGTGTTTTGCGCCGGGCTGCAGAAGTAGCAGCAGCCGGAAGACATGGGCTTTTGATGTGCGGAAGCGCAGGAACAGGAAAATCCATGGTGGCAAAGCGTATTCCTACGATCCTGCCAGCTCTTTCCTGGGAAGAAAATATAGAAATATCAAAGATTTACAGTCTTTGCGGATTACTTCCCAAGGGACAGCCATTGCTTTCCCAAAGACCTTTCCGCTGTCCACATCATACGATTTCACCCCAGGGCCTTACAGGCGGCGGAAAAGTGCCTAAACCAGGGGAATTATCCCTTGCTTCCGGAGGTGTGCTGTTTTTAGATGAACTGCCTCATTTCAGCAAAGGGGCCATAGAGGCTTTAAGAGAACCTTTGGAAGATCACCGTATTACAGTAAGCCGTGTAGCAGGAAGCTACGAATTCCCGGCAGACTTTCTGATCCTTGGAGCCATGAATCCCTGTCCCTGCGGGTTCTTTCCAGACAGAAGCAGGTGCAGCTGTACACCGATGCAGATACAAAATTATTTAAACCGGCTTTCAAGACCGATCTTAGAACGCTTTGATATCTGTGTGGAAGCAGCGCCGGTTTCATTTTTGGAATTGGAAGACCAGACCATGGCAAATGAAGACTCCGCTACGATCCGCAGCCGGGTGGAAAAGGCAGTGAAGATACAAAATTATCGCTTCCAGGGAACGGATATCCACAGCAACAGCCGCATGGGCCAGAAGGAGATCCAGCGTTTTTGTCAGTTAAAAGAAGCAGAGCGCCGGTTTGCAAGAAAAGTATATGAGGCAAGGGGGATAAGTGCCAGAGGATACCACAGGGTATTAAAAACAGCCAGGACCATTGCAGATCTGGCAGGAGAAGAATGGATACAGAAAGAACATTTATCAGAAGCCTTTGGCTATCGTGCATTGGAGGAACGGATATGGGGGCAGAAGCATTAGAAAAAGTATCTTTGTACTGGCTTTGTCATCTGCCGGAAGCAGGGGCTTTGCAGATACGTCGGATCGGAGAGCTGGCAGGCAGTTTCAGAGAAGCATATTATATAGAAGGAACACAATTATGGAAAAAAGGAATTTTAAAAAAAGAAGAAAATGCCTATCGTTTTGATAACTGGAAAAGAGAATTTTCCAGACTGGAAGAGGAATATTACAGGCTAAGTGAAAAGGGGATCCGTTTTATTACACCTTTAGATGCAGACTATCCTAAAAGACTGTATTCTGTATACGACTATCCCATGGGGCTTTATATAAAAGGAGAACTTCCCGCAGAGGACAGGGCTACAGCGGCTGTGATCGGGGCCAGAAACTGTACTGCCTATGGAAGAGAGACTGCTGACTATATGGGACGGGAACTGGCAGCTGCCGGTGTGCAGGTCATCAGCGGTATGGCACTGGGAATTGACGGCGCAGGTCATGAGGGTGCTTTAGCTGGGGGAGGTAAGACTTATGCAGTCCTTGGCTGTGGTGTAGATCAGTGCTATCCCAGAAGTAACTATGAACTGTATGAGAGCATTCCTTTTCATGGAGGACTGATCTCAGAGTACAGTTTAAAAACTCCTCCTGTTCCCAGAAACTTTCCTGTTCGCAACCGGATCATCAGTGGATTGTCAGATGTTATTCTGGTGATAGAAGCAAAAGAAAAAAGTGGATCCCTTATTACTGCCCAGGCAGGTTTAGAGCAGGGAAAGGAGATCTATGCACTTCCGGGACGGATCACAGACGCTTTAAGTACAGGCTGTAATCAGTTGATCTCAGAAGGGGCCCAGGTCCTTTTTTCGCCGGAAACGGTACTGGAAAATCTGGGAATTTTTGTAAAAGAAAAAGAAAAGCTTTCTGAAAAAAAGCAGAAGGGACTTGCAAAGAAAGAAAAAATGGTGTATAGTTGCTTGGATTTCGAACCGCGTCATATAGAGGAAATAGCATTGAGGACAGGATTGTCAGTAAGTCAGTCCATGGATGCACTTTTGGAATTAGAACTGGGTGGATATGCTGTGAGGACAGCAGGACTTTATTATACAAAAAGATTATTTTAAAGGACTGTCACGGTTTCCGGATGCATATCTGTCTAATAGGACACTCCCGTGAAAGCTTCCGGGAGGATTTGATGATTGGGGATATGGCGCATAAATATAGGAACAGGAATAAGGAGTTTACAATGGCGAATCATCTGGTAATCGTAGAGTCACCTGCAAAAGTGAAGACTATAAAAAAATTTTTGGGAAGCAATTATGAAGTAGATGCATCCGGCGGTCATGTAAGAGACCTTCCAAAGAGCCAGCTGGGCTTTGATCCGGAACACGACTATGAACCAAAATATATTACGATCAGAGGAAAGGGAGATGTGCTTGCAAAGCTTCGCAAAGAAGTAAAAAAGGCAGATAAGATCTATCTGGCAACGGACCCGGACCGTGAGGGAGAGGCGATCTCCTGGCACCTGATGAAAGCATTAAAGCTGGATGAACAGAAAGATAAAAAGGTTTACCGTATCAGTTTCAATGAGATTACAAAAAACGCCGTCAAGGCATCTTTAAAAGAGCCGCGTGCCATCGATGAAAATCTGGTGGATGCACAGCAGGCGAGACGTATGCTCGACCGTATGGTGGGTTACCTCATCAGCCCGCTTCTCTGGGCGAAGGTCAAGAGAGGGCTCAGCGCCGGTCGTGTGCAGTCGGTCGCGCTGCGTATGATCTGCGACCGTGAGGAAGAGATCAATGCGTTTATACCGGAAGAATACTGGACGCTGGATGCACAGCTCCACGTACATGGCTCCAGAAAGAAGCTGACCGCCCATTATTACGGCGATAAGGACGGCAGGAAGGTAATTCACAGCAAAGAGGAAGTGGAGGCGCTTATGAAGCGTCTGGAGGGCTGTGAGTACGAAGTGCGCGATGTGAAGCTGGGCGAGCGCGTGAAGAAGGCGCCGATCCCGTTTACGACCAGTACGCTGCAGCAGGAGGCATCCAAGACGCTGAATTTCTCAACGCAGAAGACGATGCGCCTTGCCCAGCAGCTCTATGAGGGCGTAGACATCGAGGGCGAGGGTACCGTGGGCCTCATCACCTATATGCGTACCGACTCCCTGCGGATCTCCGACGAGGCGCAGGCGGCGGCCCGCAGCTTC
>OHVK01000622.1_pt1 | contig 12948 bp, 4 predicted proteins | sample 1579411 | NCBI WGS metagenome assembly OHVK01 (sample SAMEA3882524, study PRJEB24775) | human gut metagenome | biome: human-associated habitat; feature: intestine environment; material: feces | place: Netherlands | collected 2009/2010 | reverse complement strand
TGTGCACGATAGTCATCATTCAATTTTAGCTCATCAAATGTCAATCCTTGAAATTCAGCCAGATACTGATTACATATCTGAATTGCTTTATAGCTACTAGACCAGATGTTAGACATTGGATTAGCCGGGCTCCAAGATCCGTTTACAAAATCACATATATCATTGTTTGTATAAGCATATTCAGCTTCATCACAAGCAGATGCCAGCATTCCACCTTTATATGTTTGGCCAAAGTCATAGTCTAATATGGAATAAACATTGGTAATCATACCAATTACATTTTCATAACTTTCATCTATATAGTCTTTTCCGTAATTGGCATATTCGTGATAATCCAGATTACATGCAGCCAAAGTTACCATACATGCTATTCCGCTCACTATTTTTTTGATTTTCATAATCATGTTTTTAATTTAAGTTCAACAATTAAAAGCCGATAGTTAATCCAGCCACTACACTACGAGTTAAAGGATAAGTCGCTCCATAAACTTCGGGATCGGCAATATTAATCTTATCAAAGCACAAAAGCTCACATAAATCTTTGCATTGCTCAATATCTTGCTTTTCTTTACCCATATTTGTGGAAACTTGTAATACAACTCTATTGAACGAAGTTTCAAAAATGAGCGGTCTGCCAACCACAAAGTATTAGTTTGATAATTGTTCTCATTACTTTGAGAACTCAAACGAGGATATTTAGCATCTTGATTTTCTGGAGTCCACCGGTTATCATAATATTCCTGTGAAATCGTTGTATTATTTATTAACGGCCAGTATAAACTCTTCGTATTTAATACAGCAGAATATCTTCCTGTCCCTTGGAACATAGCATCAAAGCCTAACCCTTTCCATTCTGCTCCCAAATTGAATGAATAGTAAATTTCAGGAGCAGTAGTACTATGTCCTATAGCAACTTTATCATTCGCATCAATAATATTGTCACCATTAACATCTTTATATTTTATATCACCAGGTTTTACATCACCAAATGACTGTTTAGGACTATTCTCAATGTCAGCTTGATCCTTAAAATATCCGATAACTTCCATACCATAAGTTTGCTTCAGAGGCTTACCTGTAGTTATAAGATTATCATACATACGCGGTTCTTCCATTTGCTCGATAATCTCATTTTTGGCTAAAGCAAAATTGGCTCCTATATTTAAAGTAATGTCAGCAATTTTTTTACGATAATTAGCACCAATTTCAACTCCCCAACTATCGACAATACCACCATTCTCATAAGGAGCAGTAAATCCTAAGACACTTGAATAATGACCGCTTGAAGACACCCAAATATCTGAACGTCTTTCATAATAAGCATCAAAAGATACGTCCAACCCATTGAACATACTGGCATCTAAACCCAAATTATATTTATATGCTTTTTCATGAGTAGAATTCAAAGAAGCCAAACGACCTAATGACCAACTTTGCGTTCCTACAGAATAATTTGTATCAAATGGATAATAACCACCGCCACCATATGTTTGTTCCCAATAGTTAGTAACCTCACTGTCATCATCCAACGGAAGACGGTCGGTATTAATGACACCAAACGAAGCCCTCAGTTTCATAAAATTAATCCAAGAAAGATCTTTCATGAAATTTTCTTTTGACATGACCCAAGCTAAGCCAACAGTGGGAGATATAGACCATTGGTGTCCTGGTGCCAATTTATTAGACGCTGAAGCAACTACACTCAAATCAGCAAAATATTTATCTTTGTATCCATAATGAGTATAGAAAGAGGCATTCTGACGATACCAGGTCTGATCGGTCCCTTTGGTATTACGGTATTCATAGTCCCATTTTAATTGACTATAAATTTTATTGTCCTTATTTATCTGTTTGTCATAAAATAAAGTTGCTGCAAAATTGAATACCCGTGTAAATGCAATACATTTAGCATCACTACTCATCGAACTTTCTTTACCATCAGTATAATAAGTCGTACTTGAAGGTACACCATTTTCCCATGCAGTTACCGAATTACTACCATAAACAAAAGTTTTAGAATGATTTTCCCAATATTGGGCATAGTTATCATAAGATAACATACCGCTTGCTCCTAGTCCTGGAGTTATAGATGATAAATCCTGGGTCAGCGTCATATCAGCGAACAATGTACGTTCGTGGAACTTTGTGTAAGCCGCTGCTTGTGATACAGCTAAAGGATTTTTGGTCCCAGCCCAAGTCGCACTACCTCCCCATGTACCATTTTCCAAACGAGCGGGAAAAGCAGCGGAAGGTAAAGTATAAATCATATCCCATAAATTAGCACCTCCCTGACCATTCGCTCCCGGAGTTCTAGTTTCTGACAGGATACCTAATACATTTAATTTCAATTTTGTTTTTTCTGTCAGATCAATATCCAAATTAGTACGTAAATTGGCTCTGGAGTATTGGTCCTGTGTAGAATATCCATCATTCATATAAGGATTGGCAATAAACCCTTTATTAGTAGTCAAGTTAGCCATAGCATAATAACGGAATTTGCTTGCCCCACCTCGGAAACTTATATTATATATATTGGTAGCATCCATATCGCGATAAGTTTCTCCAAGCCAATCCACATTAGCATACAGATATGGATATTGACCACTACGAAATGCGTTCAATTCATCTTGTGTATAACGCGCTGTTAACCCGTCATTTGCCAATGCTTCATTCATGGCATTTGCATAAGAATAACTGTCTACAAACTTGGGCTTGCGTGCTTGCCAACCGAAACCATGATCATAAGTAAACTTGATTTCACGTGTATTATAAATACCACGTTTGGTAGTAATATTTACTACACCATTTATACCTTTATGCCCGTAAATTGCTACTGCAGCAGCATCTTTCAATATAGTGACAGTTTCTACCTCTTCAGGAGTGACATCTGTAATATCACGTTCAATACCGTCTACCAATATTAACGGATTATTAGTGGATAAACTTTGTAGACCACGAATAAAAAATGTAGGTTCGGCATCTGCATATCGTCCGCTACCTTGCAAAGTAGTCAACCCTGTACCATATCCAAAAAGCGAATTAGCTATATTTTTAGCACTACGCTTATTGAAATCTTCATTATATACGGTAGAAATTGATGAGGTAGATTCTTCCAGACATTGAGCTTTATGATATCCGATTTCTACAACTTCATCGGAATATTTTGCCGGCTTACCGGAAGTTATGCTATCATTGAGTTCCTGTGCATACCCTTGCATACTCAAAAAAGCAAGGAGTGCCGGAATAATTAATCTATTTTTTCTCATAATAATTAATTCAAATTGTAATTGAAGTATTCATTAGTTATTACCATCCGGGATTTTGAACAAGCCCGTATCCTTTATTAACTTCTGTTGACGGGAATGGAGAAAGATACCATTTAGGGTCAAATCCATTTGTCCACCAATAACGAGTTGGGTTATTCAATTCAAATTTTTCATATTCAAAATGGGTCGGATAAGCCATCTTCCCTTCATCGTTTCCACGCCAAGGCAAATCTCTTCGTACTCCGTTGTCATCCAAACGATAAATGAAAAGTCCATGCAATTGTTTTTCAAATATATCTGCTCGTTTATAGCGAATCAAGTCAAAGAAGCGTGCATCTTCCATACCTAACTCACAAGCACGTTCACGAAGAAGTTCTTCGATAAAAGCATCCTTGTTACTTTGTAAATTTTTATCCGGATTACATTCTGCCAATCCTTTCATTCCTACACGTGCACGTACAATATCTACTTGAGCTATAGCTTTATCCATACTGCCTCGTGAACTTTGACACAATGCTTCCGCATAAATTAAATGCAGTTCAGCTATACGGATACAAGGCCAATGTACATATCTACGCAGCATATCGTTTCCCATTAAGAATTTGATAGGTGCATATCCCGTAGCAAATGAACCTGTTTGACTGGTAGGACCATTGCCGGCACTCTTTCCCCCCAACCACGATTCAAAACAATAACCTGACATATTTCCTGTGGTCCAATCCAAAGATTCTTGCTGACCGTTTACAATGATTTCTTCATACATACGCGGGTCACGGGTCAATTCTATATTTATCAGTCCGTCACTGGTTGTGCCCGTTCCTTTCAAAAACATTTCATCCAGTTTTCCTTCACTTTTGGCCTTATCCCAATCAAACGGCGTACCATCTTTCCAAGGGAACATTTCCATATATTCTTGTGTAGGACTGTAACCACGATGAATGCTCATAAGAGGATCTCCCCATTGGTGCCAATTATAATGACTTGATTTGAATGCATCAATATCAATTACACGTGTGTTTATCAATACTTCCGGGCTATCCAAATTAGCATAGCCTGCACGATATGCCAAACGATAATCTTCTGGACGAGTACCTTTCGCCTGCTGTAAACTATATCCACCTTTAGAAGCCAGTTCATTAAAGAATTGTTCACACGCTTCCAGACAGCGATCCCATAGTTCCGGTTTATAACCACCATACCAAATAGCAGGATTGCCTGTCGCTCCCGGGTAATAAGGCTGGTCGGAATTAAATAAAGGTGAGGCTGCAAATTGAAGAATACGACATTTATAAGCTAAAGCTGCCGCTCTAGTCCAACGTCCGGATTCAGATGCAGGTGTTTCTACAGTCCAAGGAAGTACAGCAGCAGCTTCATCCAGCAATTGTACCATATAATTCACTGTTTCTTCCACACTGTTACGAGGCATTTCATAGCTTGTATCCGTTCCACTGAATGTACCTTTAATTAAAGGAATGCCACCATAATGACGAAATACATCAAAATAACGGGAAGCAAGAATACATTTCGCCTGTGCCACCATAGAAGCTTTTTCATCTTCCCCTAGCCCCGGTACATTATCAATATTCTCAATCAACATCCATACTCCACGTACAGCTTCCCAGACATTATTTCTTAAATAATCAAATTTATCAGAACGTTTACCATAATTGGCAGTGTGAGTACCTTTATAATATGGTCCTGAGATTCCACATGACGGATAAGTGAAAACATACAAATCTGTTAAAGCTTCAGGCTTGCCTACATATTGATTGGAACTTTCCTGATTAGCCACATTCTTATATGGAAGCCCATAATATTGCATGCCATAAAGATTAGTCAGAAATTGTCGGGTATATTCAGCATTATTAAATACTGTATCTTTTGTAACCGACCCTCCCGGAGCCTTTTCCAAAAAAGAGTTGCCAAACTTAATCTCATCGACACATGAAGTAGCGATGACAGATGTCAGAGCCAGTCCTGAAGCAACATTAAAAATCCATTTATTATATTTTTTCATTTGATTGCATTATTAAGATTAAAAACCAAGTTTCAAACTCAATGAATATGTTTTTGTCAGCGGATAAGAGGGAGAATTACTAGCCTTTGATTCCGGATCACTCCAAAAATATGGAGTAAAGGTCAATAAATTATATCCACTTAACGCTAACTGCATAGTATTCAGTTTCAGTTTTTTCATAAACGGAAGATTGAAATTATAAGCAATTTGCAGATTTTTCAAACGAAGATACTTAGCATCTTTCTCCCACAAAGTTGATTCCGCATAGTTATTGGTATCGTTGATAAATGTCGCACGCGGATATTCCGCATTTGGATTCGGATTCTCTGGAGTCCATGTATGATTTAACATATATTCCAACAAACCTCCTTGATCTGAGTTTGTACGGTCTGTAAAAGGTTGGCGGAATACACTTGATATACTGCGGCTTACATTCCATGCGGCAGTCCATTGCATTGAAACATCAAATCCCTTCCAACTGAATCCCATATTAAGACCGGCCATGTATTCCGGATCATCTGTGAAACCAAATTGACGTGACATATCGTTAGAATCTATTTTACCATCGTTATTTAAATCGACATATACACAATCACCATTTTTTAAATCACTGACTAATTGTTCTGGCATATCCGTACCATATACTTCTTTGTAATGAGCAGGGGTTGTTTCCGAATTATAATATTCAAAGAATTTATATTGACTGCGTGAACCAAGACGACGTCCTTTTTGATACATATACTCTTCATTTTGCGGAGCTTCTTTTCTCTCTACCACCCGATTTTGATTGTACATCAAATTCAATCCTACGTTATACCTGAAATTGTCACCTATTTGATCATTCCATTTTAAAGTGATTTCCCAACCCCAGCTTCTCATTTCCCCAAGATTAGCCAATGGAGGAGTAAATCCTAATACAGAAGGAGCCGTACCGTCACTCAACATAATGTCTGTACGTTTTTCATGATAATAATCAAATGAAGTGCGTAAACGATCATTAAGGAAATTAGCATCTACACCCAAATTGGTTTTCAACGCTTTTTCCCATGTAATATCTTGGTTATTCTTTCCATTTTCATAAGCAGCAGGACTTACTGTGGAATTATTGATACCAAACAAAAAACCATGACCATCACGGTTAATTAAAGAAGAATTATTAACTACATAAGGATCAGACATATAGAGGAAACGTTGCTTGTTTCCGTCAAAACTATCATTACCAACTAGACCGATTGTATAACGAAATTTCAAGAAACTTACTACTGATTTTATAGGTTTCCAGAATTTTTCCTCACTAACAATCCAACCAAAAGAACCGGCCGGAAAAGTACCAAAGCGTTTGCCGGGTGCATAATTCTCGGAACCATTATATCCAATATTGAATTCTGCCATATAGCGGTTTTTCCAATCATAAGTTGCACGTCCCACTATACCAACCATACCACGAGGAATATCAGAATATGCACTAGGATAATATATCTTAGACTGATTGTATAACAATAATGCTGAAACATGATGGTTACCGAATTCCCGGGCATAGTTTAAGGCTGCCTCCATATACCAATCACGTGATTTAGCCGGATCCTTATCTTCATATTTCAACTGAGAATTTTGTCCATATTTCTTATAAGCAATCGTACCATCTTCTTGTAATACAGGAGTATAAGTTGCAACACTAGTACTAGCCTGTGTATAAGATGTAAAACCACTATTGTATGATCCTTTAATATGGAATGACAATCCTTTAGTTATAAAATCCAGTTTTTGTTTTAATTGGACATCAGCATTTAAGGTGTTATTACTGGTTCGCATAAAACCTCCACCATAGTATCCCATGCCGCTACCACCAGTAAAAGGCATTCTCAAATCCGGATAGTCCGTACTTGCATTAACCAGTTTGCCATCGACAAGTCCCGGGCTAGAAAACGGAGTGGAATAATACATGTTTATTAACATCCCGGCACTACCCTGTCCAGTATAAGGTTTAGAAGCATTATTCACATTACCAGCAATATTCATTGATAATGTTGTCGTTTTGGTTACGTCAATATCTAGATTTGAACGGTAATTGAAACGATTATATTGATAAGACAGATTATAAGGCAAGTCAAATTCTTTAAATAAACCGCCTTGTGTATAAGCTCCTGCTGAAATAAAATAACGTACACGGTCTGTACCACCTGATATATTAACATTATGCTGTGTTTGAAGGGTCATATCTTTTAAGCAATAGTCTACCCAATCCACACTTGGAAAACGAACGGGATCTGAACCATCTTTAAATTTCTGAATTATTTCATCCGAAAACGTAGGATTCAAACCATCACCAGTATTTATTTGGTTATAAAAAGTAGCATATTGATAAGAATTAGCCATTTTAATACTTTCGGTCGGGGCAATAATACTTGAGGAAGTCGTAAATGAAATCTTAGCCTTTCCTTCCTTACCTCTTTTAGTCGTAATTAAAACAACGCCATTTGCACCTCGTACACCAAAAACAGCCGTAGCAGAAGCATCTTTTAATATAGAAATACTTTCTATTTCATTAGGATCAATATCATTCATACTACGTTCCACACCGTCTACTTGAATAAGAGGAGCAGATTGATTCCATGTAGCTTGACCACGGACAAAAATATTCGCTGCATCACTCCCCGGTTCACCGGAATACTGTACGGTAGTCAAACCTGCCATTTGCCCTGATAACATATTAGAAATGGAGCCTGTTGGAGTTTTTGTCAATTCTTCACCTTTTACACTGGAAATAGCTCCAGTTACAGAAACCTTTTTCTGAACGCCATAAGCTACAACCTCTACTTCTCCTAACATTTGAGAATCATCATCCAAAACTATTTCAATGTTAGATTGTTTTACTTCTACAGTTTTGGAACTATATCCAATGAATGAAATCAATAACTTAGCTCCTTTAGGAACATCCAGCTTAAAAACTCCATCAATGTCGGTTATAGTACCTACTGTCTGACCTTGTACAACAACATTGGCACCAATAATAGGCTCTCCTAAATTATCTACGACCTTACCGGTCACTGATATTTTTTGTTGCTGAATAATATTGTTTGCAGCTACTGCCGACTGTCCTCCAAAGGAAAGGGGCAGAGGACCTGCAAACAGACTAAAGAGAAAAAGCCACCGAAATTTTAATCGATGTCCCAACAGACTTGAATTCTTTCTGTCTTTCATACTTTAATTATTAAGTTAAACAAAAGTTAGTTTTCTATTCTCTCAGGAGAAATAGGTCTCCTACCTGTGAAAAAGTGTTGCAAATATATGCGCGAATATTAAAAAAGCCAATGTAGGATTGTACAAAAGCATGGAATTTTCCGTCTTTTCAACTGAAAAATAGTACAAACTTCTGTGAACAATCTCAAAATGGATAGTTTCAAGAGCATTTTTGTTATACAAGAGTGCTTTTATTTCTGATTGTTACTTTAATATTGTATTGTAAAACGTATAAACTAAAATTTGAATATGGCTAATCTTTCAATAGTAATTGTACCTGCTAAAAAATTATCTAACGGTAGACATAGAGTCAGGATCGCAGTGGCTCATCGTTCACAAACGAGATATATTTCAACCCAATTCATTTTGGATTCTGCAAATCAAATGAAAAATGGACGAGTAGTAAAACATGAAAATGCAGCTAATATAAATGCTTGTTTGCGCAAGTTGATTAATGAATACGAAGAGATTCTTTCGTCTATTCATTATCAGTCGAATATTTCATGCACTGAATTGATACATGTTATAACTCGGGAACAACAAAAAAAAGGAATAACCTTTAATACGGTAGTGAAAGAATATCTTTCAATGATGGAAGCAGACGATCGTAAAAAATCACATAAATTATATAATATAGCTTGTGCAAAGTTCCTTAAACATATGAAAGGTGATTTTCCTTTGGTACAACTCAGTCCGACACATATACAAAGTTTCGCTGATGTAATGAAGGCTGAAGGATTAAAAGAAACTTCTATCAGAATTTACCTCACTTTAATAAAAGTAATATTGAACTATGCCAGGAAAATGAATTATGTAACTTATTTAGTTCATCCTTTTGTTTTATTTAAAATGCCAGTTAGTAATATCAGAGAACTAGATCTGTCCGTTGATGAATTAAAAAAAATACGTGATGTGAAATTATTCAAGTCTGTGCATATCATGGCTCGAGATATATTTATGTTAACTTATTATTTAGGTGGTATTAATCTAAGAGACCTAATGGAGTATGATTTCACTAAAGGGAACTGTATGAGATATATAAGACATAAAACCCGTAATAGCAAAAAAAATGAAAATGAAATAGCTTTCACTATCCAGCCAGAAGCACAGACAATTATTGAACGATATATTTCTGAAAATGGGAAATTAGTTTTTGGCAAATATGAATCTTATGAAAAAGTATATAGTTTGGTCTTTAGACATATAGGGAAGGTGACTGATCTGGCAGGCATAAATAGAAAGGTTTCATATTATTCTGCAAGAAAAACATTTGCACAACATGGTTATGATATAGGTATCGAAATAGAAAAAATAGAATATTGTATTGGTCATAGTATGAAAAACAATCGTCCTATATTTAATTATATACGAATAATGCAAGAGCACGCCGATAAAGTTTTTAGAGAAATCTTCGATCAATTGCTTAAATAGTCAATGTTATTATATATGCATAAATGTCTTTCATATCATGTAAATGTTATTATTGTATTACCTTAAAAAGTAAGTGTGGTTCATAAATCAAGCAAATGCACTTAGACAGCTGATAAAGTACACTTACTTTTTGGAGATATTTTTTAAGTTCAAGTCAGGATATAAACTACTCCATATAAATTTGAGAGCAAAGTAAAATATTTCATAAATACTAACTAAAAGAGTTTTTTTTCCAACAGCAATAAGAGCACTTTATATTCTCTATTATTGTATCATCTATATTATAAAATTCGATGAAATGGGCTTTTTTTGATACTTTCAACTTTATATATCAAGTTAACTTTTGTTTAACTTAATAATTAAAGTATGAAAGACAGAAAGAATTCAAGTCTGTTACGTCGTTTGGAGAAGTTCCAGCGGCTTTTCTTCGTTGCTTTGTTATCCGTATTGGCTGTAGGGGCCTTTGCACAGAGCAAAACCGTTTCGGGTACTGTCCTTGATAAGACAGGTGAGTCTGTAATCGGTGCCAGTGTGGTGGTGAAAGGTACTACCAATGGTACTATTACTGACTTTGATGGTAAGTTCACATTGACCAATGTTCCGGAAAGTGGAACTATTGAAATTAGTTTTGTGGGGTACAAGACAGTAAATGTTGCGGTGAAAGGACAATCTACCATTAAAGTAATTTTGGAGGAAGATACAGAAACATTAGAGGAAGTGGTAGTGGTTGGTTATGGTGTTCAGAAAAAAAGTGATGTGACTGGTGCTTTGACCCAAGTAAGTTCCAAAACGATTCGTGAGCGTCCCGTTCAGAATGCTTTACAGGCTATGCAAGGAAAAGCTGCTGGTGTACAAATCACTTCAAATAATCGTCCGGGTGAGTTGGGGGATGTTCGTATTCGTGGTAGTCGTTCTTTGAATGCAAGTAATGATCCTCTTTATGTGATTGATGGTATTCCTATGTCTGTTGGCTCTATGGCAGATGTCAATCCTAATGATATTGAGTCCATGGAAATTTTAAAAGATGCTTCTGCTACTGCTATTTATGGTTCGCGTGCGGCCAATGGCGTAATTTTGGTAACGACTAAAAAAGGAAAGAAAGACGAAAGCCCCAAAGTAACCCTTACGGCAATGTTTGCACAAGAAAAGCCGATTACTGATTTTAAGCTGATGTCAAGTACAGCTGATTTCATGGAGTTACATAATATTGCTAAGTTAAATGCCAATCCAACGGCTAACACTCCTGATTATAGTTGGGAGAGTATTGAAGAGTGGCGTGAAGCAGATAAAAACCCGAATGGAATTTATACCAATCCGGTGACAGGACAGCAGATACCTAATTGGTTGGCTTATCCTAATACAGATTGGGCACAGATTCTTTTCCAACCTGCATTTTACCAGAAATATGGTGTAAATGTATCCGGTGGTAGTAAAAACACAACTTACTTGTTGTCACTCGGTTATCAGGATAATCCGGGAACTTTGGACAATACCAGTATGGAACGTTTTAATATTCGTGCCAATGTGGAAACGAAAATAGCTGATATTATCACTTTTGGTACACAGACTTATGGAACGAAGGAATTTAAAGACCCAGGAAGTACTTCTATGACTTATTTACTTCAGGCATGGCCGGGACAAACACCTATTTATGATGGTAAATATGGTGCTAGTGAACATCCTGAAGTCACTCAAAAGGATAATATCTTGCAACAAGTAGCTGCACAAGGTGGGCAGAATACTTACACACGTCTTAATACTACATGGTATGCCAATATAGAATTGCCGCTAAAAGGTCTTGTTGCAGAAGCTAAATTTAACTGGAGTCAATACTCTCGTCATGACGAACACTATTCACAGAATTTACCACGCTACAGTTTCCGTGAAAGTTTTGATACTCCGAAAGAAGGAATAGGGGTTCTAGACCAAGCTACAACTTATCGTTATGCTTATGAATCTACCAGTTACACAGCCGACCTGTTGTTACGTTATAACAATACTTTCGGTAAACATGATGTGGGTGCATTTTTCGGTTATGAACAATATCGCGCTGAAACCACAGGATTTAGTGCAGAAAAAAAAGGTTTGATAGATTGGAGCATTACAGATATTACTTCAGGAGCTGAAATGAATTCCATCGGTGGTAGTGCAAAATCGGTTAATGCAATAATTTCATATTTCGGACGTGTGAATTATGCTTATGCCGGTAAATATTTACTTGAAGCCAGTTTTCGTTCAGACGCTTCTTCAAAATTTGCGCCCGGACATCGTAACAGCTTTTTCCCTTCTGGATCTGTTGCATGGCGTATAAGCGAAGAACCCTTTTTTGAATCATTAAAGAATGCTGTTAATAGTTTGAAAATTCGTGCTTCTTATGGTTCTTTGGGAAATACTGTTGGTGGTAATTACGATTGGCAGGCACTTTATAAGAAAGTCAATAATGTATTTGATGAAAAAGTACAAAATGGTCTGATACAATCATCTATTCAGAATCTTGCACTTTCATGGGAAAAAGTCACGACTTACAACTTTGGTTTGGATGCCTCTTTCTTAAATCAGCGCTTGACTCTTGAAGCAGATTTCTACTTACGTAAGACATCCGACATTCTTACTAACTCTATTATTTATAAAACAATGGGAAGTATTAGTGCACCTATGTCTAATACTGCCAGTCTGACTAATCACGGCTTTGAATTTAATGTGGGTTGGAATGATCAAATAAATGATTTCCGTTATGGTATTGGCATTAACATGGCTTTCAACAAGAACAAGGTAACTGACTTTAAAGGTGCGCTACAGTATGAATTAGACGAGAATACTAAAGATATTTGGGGCAATCCGACATGGCGTTATACAAACTTGGCTGATGTATCTACCGGTGGAGATACACGTCGCGTAGAAGGACATATGATAGACGAATATTTCTTACGTCGCCCTTATAAAGGAGATGGTTCATATAAATTAGCTGATGGTAGTGTAAATCCCAAAGGTGGT
>OHVK01000617.1_pt1 | contig 13033 bp, 20 predicted proteins | sample 1579411 | NCBI WGS metagenome assembly OHVK01 (sample SAMEA3882524, study PRJEB24775) | human gut metagenome | biome: human-associated habitat; feature: intestine environment; material: feces | place: Netherlands | collected 2009/2010 | reverse complement strand
TTTTATTGGAATTTTTGGAATTTTGAGAGGATTTTAAGTATTTTGTTTAGATTTAATTTTTATGAGATTTAGGGGATTTTTTATTGGAATTTTTGGAATTTTGAGAGGATTTTAAGTATTTTGTTTAGATTTAATTTTTATGAGATTTAGGGGATTTTTTATTGGAATTTTTGGAATTTTGAGAGGATTTTAAGTATTTTGTTTAGATTTAGTAACTTACACTAATAATTAACTTATTAACCATTTTTATACTCAATTATTAACTATGTTAACTATTAGTACAACCAACTATTAACATAGTTACCCCCCTCAATCCCTCCTCAAAATAATTTCAAATTTCTTTCAAATTTCTATTGACAAAACTCTCAGTCCAATATATAATAAGAGTGTACTTAAGGATGAAAAAAGTACAAAACAAGTTTCTACCTCCAATCGAACACTGAATTTACCTCTAAACATGTTTGAGTACCAAACATTTTCATGTTTGATTGTATTTTCATCCAACCTCCATAAAACCTTTAATATAAGCCAAGAGAAAGAGAGGACGGTTATCCTCTCTTTCTTGTTGTATATGGAGGCAAAATCTGAGAAAAATCCTATTATAGGGCAGACCGCCGATCTTTCAACTTTCCCATTATAGAGCTTCCTTCTTTGTTCTTCCTGCTTTGGGTCTGCTGATCTTTCGTTTGTTATATTATAGACCTTGTCAAAAGTTTCCCTGCCCAAGAATTTTATGGATATAAACGCTATGGATTTTTTCACAATAAAAGTTTTTCTCACGATAAATCACTTCTTTCCGATCATGTCTAAAAATGAAAAAAATATAAATATAATAAAAAGTCACAAAATTATATTGACATAGCATTGTAATGTATGTTAGTATATGTTATAAGGGGAGGAGAGGGCGTTCTTATAATATATATAGAATCAATGTATCATTATATAGAGAAGAAGTCAATAGAGAAGGTGAAAAAATACAGCATACAAGGGATGATTATATAATTAAGAGATAAAAGAGGGAGAGAGGGAAAAGAGAAAAGCCAATAGGAACAAGGGTTTTGCAAATATGGTTTGATTATTAAACTATTTACAAGTAAAGTAAATAAGGTAAAAATAGCCTAAAAATGGGTAAAAATCAGGTCTGAAAAGTCAATGAAATCAAGGGTTTTAAAATGTATGTCAAAAACTATATAGTAAAATGCAGAAAAAGGGGTCTATTTTGGGCGATCATTTTAGGATATCTACGGTATGGAGAGAAAAATAAAATGGATAAAAAGGTCTTTTTTTGTATTTATTATAGAAGGTGATATTTTGAGATTAAAAAATTTAAATAATAATTTACAAGTAAAACATATAAGTAATCAATTATTAGATAAAAATATAAGAACCCCTTGCCCAAGAATTTTATGGATCTTTAAACGTTATGGAGTTTTAACGTCTAAGTGTTTTTACATGATGAATCATTTTTGTGATTATAAATAGAAAGATATATGTAAGTAGATGTATTTTGCTGAAGAGGGCAGATTAGAAAAGTCAATCATACCAAGGGTTTTGTAGATATAGGTAAACAATTAAATCATTTACAAGTAAAATAAATAGAATAATAGAAGTCCGAAAACCTAATGAAATCAAGGGTTTTCTAAGGTATAAGAAATTAGATAGACTTCTGTCTTTAGAATACCTACGGTATGCCGAACAAAATAAAATGGATAATAGGGGCGATTTTTGTGTCAAAATCATTATAGTAAAAAGTGAAGAAAAAAAGCAAAAATAGTTTGATAATCAAAGTATTTCAAATATCTTTAAATATATATGCATAATATATATAAATAGGTAAAAATATAAAATACACTAAAATAAAAGAGATAAAAAATCACAAAATTATTGACAATATAGGGAATTACGTCTATAATAAATGTAGGCTTAAAGTTAAAGAAAAAAATATATAATATGAATGGAGGTAAAAAGATGTTTAAAGTAACTATAGGTAATTCGAAATTGAATACAATTTGTCAAATTAATTTACCAGCAATTTTATCTTGTCGAGAGGATGCACCTTGCAAAAAACAATGTTATGTTAGAAGAGGATTTTATAACTACCCTAACGTAAAAAATATATATCAAGAAAATTTAGAAACATTCTTAAACAATCCATCACAAGCAGAAGAAGACATATTAAATCAATTGCCACTCATGGGCTTTTGCAGAGTACATTCTTCCGGGGATTTTTACAATGAAGAATACTTCGAAATGATCTTAAGAATTGCTCAGAAAAAGAAAAAAGTATATTTTTTAGCTTTCACAAAGAAATATGAACTTGTCAATGATTATATCATGAGGGGGGGGCGATATCCCTAAAAATTTAAAGATTGTGTTTTCTGCATGGCTTGACTTCCCTATGTCGAATCCGTATCGTTTTCCAGTCGCGCACTATTATGATCCAAAACTTAAGAACAAAATTCCAAAATCTGCCTTTCCTTGTTCGGGACAATGCGATCAATGTTTTATTTGTTGGAACTTAAAGAAAAGACAAAATGTTGTTTTTGAAAAACATTAAGGGAGGGAAAGCTATGAAGTTTGGCGATAAATTATTTTACTTTTGCGTGGGTGCGTTATTTGGTATCGGCGTATCTCTGATATGGATTTTAACGCTGTAACATGGGTGCGTTATTAGAATTGATCCGCTCTATTTGTGGGAGTCAAAGACAGGAGCAAGACAAACTAATTTCAAATGAAATAGAACGTATCACAAATGAAATTGTTGCGACTTGTAAAGGAAAAACAGAATACAGATATATTACAAATGAAAATACTTACAAGTATATATTTATATTTATGGATATTTTCCGAAAAGAAGGTTTCATTGTTAAAGAATACGAACCGACAAGAATAGATCACAATAAAAATATAAAATCATATGGCAGTTTTATAATTGAGTGGTAAAAATATCACTCAATTATTTTTTATGTAAAGATATATGAGGATAGATGTATTTTGCTGAAGAGGGCAGATTAGAAAAGCCAATAGGAATAAGGGTTTCGTATATATGGTTTGACTATCAAACTATATATAAATAAAGTAAATAAGGTAAAAAAGTCTAAAAACAAGCAGAATTTCCTTTAAAAAATATGTCACAAAAAAGCCCTGAAAGCAAGTAATTGCAATGGGTTTGAGACTTTTAAGCGAAAAAATAGGTCTGTTTTACGATGTAATTAGATAGACTTCTATCTTTAGGATACCTACAGTATGGCGAAGAAAATAAAATCGCTAATAAGGGCGATTTTCATGCTTATTTGCATAATAAGATATTTTAAAATAATAATTTACAAGTTAATTATATTATTTATAAGTTTGTATATTGTGTTCAGTATACACATCTCTATATTTACGTTCTTGTATTATTATATATATAAATATATATAATAATACATATTTTACGAGAAAGAAATTTGATCTAAGAATAGAAAACCCTAATCATATCAATGGTTTTGTAAATATAGGTAAACAATTAAATCATTTACAAGTAAAACAAATAAGGTAAAAATAGCCTAAAAATGGGTAAAAATCAAGTCTGAAAACCCAGTCATAGCAACGATTTTAAAAAGCATGTCAAAAACTATATAGTAAAATGCAGAAAAAAGGGTCTATTTTGGACGATTGTTTTTAGGGTATCTGTAGTATGCCGAAGAAAATAAAATCGCTAAAAAGACGAAAAACATATCAATATTATCATTGAAAATAAATGAAAGAAAAATAAAAATACTTTGATAATCAAAGTATTTAAAATATAAAATCATCTACATTATATTAAATCACGATTTTAGATACATTTATAAAAATAAAAGAAAAAATAAAAAAGTTATTGACAATATGTATCTTTTATATTATTATAAATATAACAAAAGCGACACGCAATAAAATATAAAAGAGGTGAAAACAACAAATTATAAATGCGTGTATATTTTATAAAACCTAACACAAGAAAGGACAATCAAAATGAAAAGAAACACAATTAATGAAATTATCGACACTTTAACTATTGTAAAGGAAAATCTTGAGTCAGACACACCAAAAGAAAACAGCTTAATATTAATTAATAGTCTTTTGTTAAAGATAAAAGAAGAAAGCAGACCACTAAAAGAGAAGAATGCTTTAAAAGCAAAAAATGTATTGATTCGAAAATTAGGAAAAAATATTAATTTTGACACAAAAGACGATATTAATTATTTCTCTAACAAATATTCTCATTTGGTTTTGATTGATTACCACAATCTTGAATTAGAACCAAAAACAAAAGCTAAATTTTCATCTGATGCGTATCACATCGTCCATTTAGCTGATGGCATGAATAGATATATAGAAAACTTCCACAAAAACACTATGTATCAGGTAGCAGAAATTGATCCTTATAACTGTGAAAGACTTAATCAGTTTTTAGAACTGACAAAAGACTACAAGTCCAAGCCTTATAGATTCGAAGAAACTATTAACGTCAGTGATTTTGATACTTGTTCTTTTGTGAACGCTGATTATTTAAAACTTTGTGTACAATGGGTTGCTAAAAATTCTATTAATAATGATAAAATCATTGTATGGAGAGAAGCAAAGTCACCAGCATTATATTTAACAAATAAATCAAATACAGATCAAGTATTGTGCGTACTTATGAGTATGAGAATTGAAACAATTTCGGATACATTGCAGGAAGTATATAGAGAAATTGGAATTGAAATTGTAAACAACGAAGAGGAAGAAACTGAAAAAGAAAATATTTAATGTATTGCAGAGGAACGATAAATATTTATCGTTCCTTTATTTTTTATAATAAAAAATAATAAAACAAAAAAACAAAGTAATAAAAATGTTGACAAAATAGAAAAATTATAATATTATATATATAAAGATAAAACATAAAATATTTATGGAGGTTAAAAAAATGAAATCATATAAAGAATATCCTAAAAAATGTTTAGGTGGTAGTGATTATGCGGCTTTAACAATGGCTGGATACAAAGAAGATATTGGCTTAACTTCTGAAATTTTACACTTTAGAGAAAATGGAATATATGATGCCTATTTTGTAGATGAAAATGCAGAAATTGGAGATCACTACGAACTTATAGCTACTTTTAATTATTATATGAAAATTTATGACGATTATAATTTAACTACGTCATTGAGTGGATCAACTATTAATATTTATCGCGCAGGAGATTATGACTGTATTATTCAGGTTATTAAATAATATGCAATATGATAAAATATATAATATTTTCTTATTGACAATGATGCTCAATATGTTATAATAATTGTAGAAAATAAAACTAATAAGGTTTATGGAGGTAAAAAATGAAATATTACACAATTAATGAAAAAGCGGCAAAAGAAGCAAAAAGCTCGTGGTCTTTCTCAGACTATGAAGAGGAAAGTAAAACAAGAGAATATCAGTCACAGGTTGACGAAGTTCATACGATTGTTTCGGAACTTCCTGAAGAATTACAAGAAAAAGGCGAAGCCCTTGCAGATGCTTATGCTAAAAAGTTAGCAGACTGGTATCAGTCTACTAAAAAGTTAGCAGACTGGTATAACAAGCAATTTAAAATTGAATCTATGCATCCGTCTGTTATGATCTCTGGTGCTGGGCATTTTAACGTCCAGAAAAAAGAAAAATAGAATCAGGCACAGAGCAAACATTATGCCGAATATGATAACATACAGTCGATCTTATATAAGATTAAGAATTTACCTAAAACTGCTAAAATTATAAAGTCAGGTGATGCTGATGCAGTAGAAAAGTTAAAAGCCAAAATTGAAAAGTTAGAAGCAGATCAGACAGAGATGAAAGAAATAAATGCATACTACAGAAAGTACAAGACGATGAAGGGATATGCAAACTTAACCGACGAAAAAGCAAAAGAAGCAGAGACATTTGAATAACAATGGTTTGTATGCATTAAAACGAGTTGCGCAGACTCTTAGGGAATGTTAAAACATTCCCTTTTTTATATACATATAATTAGTATACATATTATATATAAAGCATATAATATATTTCCTCAATTATTTACAAAGAAACATTTATCGTGTAAAACGCTTAGACGTTAAAAATCCATAGCGTTAAAAGAGCCATAACATAATTGTGAAAGGTTTACTATCCGCAAGTCAATCATTGAGCATGTTTATTATCTTTCGCATAAAAATACATCATACATATATTATATCAATAATATATAGACTATTACAAGTATACTTATTTTATTCAATATAATAAAATATAAACTTATATTTATTATTGACATTATATCAAATTCATGCTATTATTATAATATAAAAAATAAGAAAACTATTTTAAATAATTGGAGGTTGAATTATGGAATATAACAAATATAAGTGTGTTCTTGTAAAAGAAAGTTCGTGTGAGTATAATTTTTTAGGTAATAATCCACAAGAAATATATAATTCATCAAAAGATTTATATATTACAGATTTAGCAGAAGAAGTATTTTACATCTTTTGTTTAGATACTAAAAATAATATTATCGGCACACATGAGATTTCACACGGGACATTGAGTGCTTCTCCTGTTCATCCGCGTGAAGTGTTTAAAAGAGCAATCTTAAACAATGCAAATTGCATTATTCTTGTACATAATCATCCGTCGGGCAATCTTTATCCGTCTCAAGAAGATTATAATTTAACAGTAAAATTAAAAGAATGCGGAGATTTACTTGAAATCCCTGTTATAGATCATGTTATTGTAGGACAAGATGATTATTTGTCATTTAAAGAAGAACAGTATATATTTTGATTAATAGACAGGTGTTTTATAAATTATAAAATATCTATTGACATTATGTCTTTTTTATATTATTATATTAATATAAGGTAAAACAATAAAGGGAGGGAACACGATGAAATATTACGGTTTAATGAACTTAATTGAAAACGATAAAAAAGGTACTTTTCATTCTGTTGTATGGGACAAGAAATTAAAAACAAAAAAAGGATGCACTGACATTATCGAAAAAAGAACACACGCAAAAGCTGTCCGTTTGGGTGTCTCATATGAAAATATGCAAAAAGTAAAAGAACTCAATGGAATAGATGAAGAAACAGGAAAAGCAATTCATCAGTCATTACCTTGGGGAGAGTGGGAAAACTACCCTTATACAATCAAGCATAAAGACAATTACTATCTGAGGATGGCACTTGCAGACAACACGCAATTTGAAACAGAATACTACAGAAACGGAGTAAAAGTTTGCAAAGAAGATGTAATCAACGATTGCTTAGCCAGTGAATTTTCAAATAAAAAGCCGAATACAGTCATCACAGTGAATATTGATAATATTTTACATGTAAAATAAATATGAAAGGCGTATTTGATACGCCTTTTCTTTTTGAAGATGAAAATATTTTAATGCATACATTTGTAGCAGAAGAAATTAAGTTGTATAAAATTGATTCTACAACATTTATCATACAATGTATTGATTAAAATATTGATATGTTAAATTATTGAATTGTAAAATATCATATATGACAATTATTGAAGAGGATCATATATATGATCCTCTGTTTTTTGAGAATATACCATATTATATAGGGATATACCCAAAAACACAACGTATTTTTTATTTGATAAAAAATGAAAAACGTGTTGACTTTAGAGATATGTTTTGCTACAATAAATATATAAGTTAAAGTCACAATTTTGAAAGGATGGACAAAATGAGAAGGAAACAGAAATTTGACCTTGGTGACTGGACGGACGCAAATATTGGTATGAGATGCCGAACGGAAGAAGAAGCTAAAATCTTTTGCCAGTATCTGCACGATCATGGTAGGCAGTGGGCATCCGGCAAAAGCTACATCTCATTTGACTGCTGGCAGACATATAAAGATGAAACCGTGTACTTGTTTAATGATGATACATACACAAACATATATGATGAGTATGCAAAAATTACCTTATCATTTGATAATTATGATTGGTCAGACGTATCATTAACACCGAAAGAGAAAACCCCTAAGCACGAAATTGTGACTTTTGCAAGAGCTATTTGTAATATATTTACAAATAAATCATTTGAAGAGGAAATAGACTTTTGCGAAGTCTGCCCTTTTCAGGATGCCTGTTACGATGGACATAACGGATTAGCTGATTATATTCAAAAACATGATATAACTAATAATTTACTGAAAAATTATTTCACAAAAGAGGATTAAAAAATCCTCTTTTTTTATATACATATAATTAGCATACATATTATATGTTTTACATATAATATATTTCCTCAATTATTAAAAAAGAAACATTTATCGTGTAAAACGCTTAGACGTTAAAAATCCATAGCGTTAAAAGAGCCATAACATAATTGTGAAAGGTTTACTATCCGCAAGTCAATCATTGAGCATGTTTATTATCTTTCGCATAAAAATACATCATACATATATTATATCAATAATATATAGACTATTACAAGTATATATATTTTGAAAAATATTTTAAATTCCTCTTGACTTTATACTTTAATCATGCTATATTATATATATAAGATAACGGAAAACACAACGGAGGAAATGAAAAATGACAAGAGAACAGATGATTGAATTATTAAGCAAGCACAACTACAGATTAAACGTTATAGACGATGATGATTTGCGACATACGATTGACAGTCTGGGTTACGTCGAATATATGGATGAAACCCTAAATATTTACGATCTGGAAGAAGCCGGATTGTTGGAGGATGAATTAATTGACCAAACTTTGATTGGCATTATTAACGCGATCTTGCCGAATCAATTTATTTTTGATCAATATGTTAAATGTTATAAAGACAAATATTCAGAGGATTTTTTGATTAGCAAAGAAACTGGACGCATCTGTTGGTAAATGGAGACAAATATATTGCGGATTGCAAAGCAATCGTCTCATAAATATTTAAAATCCTAATTAAATTTCAAGGGTAACAACCCGTTACCCTTGAATCAACTTTATTGTTATTGTCAAGTATTTTATGGAGGTTATCAATTATGAAGACAAGAACTTTTAACATTTTAACATTTTTCGTTATCGCAGGAGTTATCGCATTAGCTATCCTTTTCATGGTTGCCGTTCCTGATGTTAAAGATTGCAACGTAAACTATAGTGATGCTGTTAGTTGCATGGATCAAGTATGTGCAGACAAGATAGTTGATGTTAGCAATGTTTCAGATAACAATTTATTGTTTACTTCAATGAATGGCGAGAAATACTACTTATCAAGTTCTGATATTCAGGATTTCCAAAAAACCAGTGAGGGCGTAAGTGTTGAGCTTTCAAACGGGATTTCTTATTTTGTTGAATTGATTTGATAAAATTTGAAAAGTTTATTTGTTACTTGTAAAAGAGGGGAAGAAAAATTCCCCTCTTTTTTATTTTTTCTTATTTTTTATTTGTGTTTTATTGTTTATGCATACTATTTGTAAAGTATATAATTGGTGTGAGTAAATATTGATGGAGGAAATGATTGTTATGCTTATTATTGAAGGCTCATGTAATTTACTTGTTTACGGGGGTAGTTGTAATTTATTTTCTTATTTATTATTTCATTGGTTATATATATTATGTGTATGCGAATAAATGAGGGTACATATAATTGACAGGGGGTACTTTTCAATTCTCAAAGGTTAAAAAGTTAAGTTGTTGGTGGGGCTACTACAAAAACAATATCTTTTGTAAAAAATCTGAAGAAAATGAAGAAATGAAAAATATGAGAAAACTTTATCCCATTTATTCCTTTTATTCCTTTTATTCCTTTTATTTTTTATACTTATATATGGTGAACTACCCATTGTCTAAAACAATAAGTTTCCTGCTTCGCAGACCTCGTAACCTACTATCTCCACAGGCGTTAATTCTTCTATGAAGAATGTACTTCATAGAAGCCAATTTGGGCAGTTCCTGCCCTATATATATTTCTATTTTATGCTATTTGCCTTAATCCTTCTACCAATATATTTTTTGCGGCATTGATATCTCTGTCATGTTCAGTTCCACATTCGGGACATATCCACGTTCTCACTGACAGATCTTTTATATTCGGATTCTGATATCCACAAAGAGAGCATAACTGACTACTTGGATAAAATCTGTCTATTTTGACATATTTTCTGCCATTCCATTTTGACTTATATTCCAGTTGTCTTGTAAGCTCATACCACGATACATCACTGATTGATTTTGCCAAATGATGGTTCTTTACCATGTTTTTTATCTGTAAATTTTCCGAAACTATTACTTGGTTTTCGCTAACAATTTCGTGTGAGATCTTATGCAGATGATCTTTTCTGGTATTTGTTATTTTTTCATGGCATAATGCTATTTCTTTTTTCTTCTTCCGATAATTACTACTGCCTTTTTTCTTGTGTGCCAGTTGCCTTTGCAATCTTGACAGTTTTCTCTCATACTTTTTTATTATCCTGAGATTTTCGTACCTTACCCCTTCTGATGTAATGCATAAATCTTTAATTCCTAAATCCAGACCTATATTTTGATTCTTATGTGGTAATTCTTCGTGTTCTGTTTCTACCAGTATTGACACATAGTATTTTCCACTTGGAACTTGGCTAACTGTAACAGATTTTATCTGACCATTAAATCTTCTATGTAATTTTACTTTTACTTTTTTTAACTTTGGTAACTTTATTTTTCCATTCTCAAAATCTATAGCAATATTTCCGTTTGAATAATTTGTTTTATATGATTTACGATTATTATGTTTGCTTTTAAATTTCGGATAACCAGCATGTTCTTTAAAAAACTTTTGATATGCAGAATCCATGTTATAAATTGCATTTGTCAAAGCGAATTTATCCACTTCTTTCAACCATTCATACGTATTCTTTAATTCCCTGTTGCAGTAGTTATTGCAGTCTATTTTGCTAACAGATTTTTTCTCTTGCTCATATACTTCTTTTCGATATGCAAGCGTCTGGTTATATACAAAGCGACAACAGCCAAATGTTTTAGCTATCTGCATTTTCTGCTCATTGTTTGGATATATTCTATATTTATATGCTTTTAACATTTGTTGTCATCACCTTTCTATCTCTGGTTTTCTATATATTTTCGGAACATTTCTTCTGAAACATTTCCTACACTATATAATATTAAGAACATAATAACATAAAATATTTCACATTTCACACATACAAAACCACAAAATCATATTGTTTATTTTTATATACTTTTTATATATTTATAAACAGAACTGCAATAAAAAACTCATCCTCCTATCTAAGATAAAATATCAATCTTCGTAAATTATCGTCAGTCCATAAGCGAGAGCAGTTTCATGTTCAATACGGCATCCACGGGCTTTTTCCCAACCTTTACAAAAATAAACGGCATGACACATGCTCATATTCTTAATGGACTTTGCAAGAAACCAGACTGGAATCTGTACTACGCCTTTATCTTCCAATCTCTCTTTGCTGTACCATTCGTCCGTAAACAGAGTGTTTACTATTTTGTAGCCTTTTGCTTCGAGAGCATCAATGGCGTTCTTTCTTGTAGCAATGATTTCTTCGTCAGTTTTACCGGCCATCGGCTGTGACAACATAGCTTTTTTACTCATTCAGTTCTCCTTCTTTGTCTATTATTACTTAACCATTTCTATCATCTGTTATCGTTATTCTTAACTCAATCTTACGTCCGTCTTTAAGATCCCATTCATATCCTCCGGTGGTAGCTTTGCTACAATCATAACCACCTAAACAGTCCATGACCATATATGAGACAACAGAATTTATAGCTTCGTCTGTACACTCCGTCTTGTTTTGCCACATAGATTTATTTTTATTATTTAGTGTCCCAGCATATATACCAAAAGCACCACATCCAACATGATATTCCGCCATTATTCCGCTTTCTCCTTTATTTAAGACTCTTTGTTTGCATCATTTGATAAATAAAGATAATAATTTCTTATTATTTATTATAATTATATAATAAAGATGTGAACTACCCATTGTCTAAAGCCAATGGGCTTCCTGCTTCCCTGACCTCGTAACCTACTATCTCCACAGGCGTTAATTCGGGCAGTTCCTGCCCTATGTTGTTATTCCTTTTATGCTATTTGTCTTAATCCTTCTTCCAGTATATTCTTCGCCGCATTGATATCCCTGTCATGATTCGTTCCACAGACGGGACATATCCATTCCCTTACTGTCAGATTTTTCGTCTCTGTATTTTGGTATCCACAGACTGAACACAACTGACTACTGGCATAGAAGGTATCTATTTTGACATATTCCCTTCCATTCCATTTTGCCTTGTATTCCAACTGCCTTGTCAGCTCATACCATGATACATCACTTATTGACTTTGCCAGATGATGATTTTTTACCATATTCTTTATCTGCAAATTCTCCGAGACTATCACTTGGTTTTCGCTGATAATCTCATGGGATATCTTGTGAAGATAATCTTTTCTGGTATTTGTTATTTTCTCATGGCATAATGCTATCTTTTTCTTTGTTTTGTAGTAATTTTGACTTTTTTTCTCTTTATGGGCTAACTGCCTTTGCAGTTTTTCCAGTTTCTTCTCGTTTTTTCTGATAATTTTGGGATTTTCGTATTTCTTTCCACCAGAAGTAATACATAAATCCTTAATACCTAAATCGATTCCTGTATTTTGGGTTGTATGTGGCAGTTCCACATGTTCTGTTTCCACTAAAACCGATACATAATATTTCCCACTCGGCACTTGTGATATCGTTGCTGATTTTATCTGCCCGCTAAACTTTCTATGCAGTTTTACTTTTACGCCTTTTAATTTAGGCAATTTTACTTTGTTTCCATCGAAATCTACTGTTATGTTGCCATTCGTAAAATTTGTTGTATATGATTTATGATTATCATGTTTACTCTTAAACTTTGGATAACCTGCATGCTCCCTAAAAAATTTCTGATATGAACTGTCCATGTTATAAATCGCATTTGTCAGAGCAAATTTATCCACTTCTTTCAGCCATTCATACTCTT
>OHVK01000602.1_pt1 | contig 13311 bp, 16 predicted proteins | sample 1579411 | NCBI WGS metagenome assembly OHVK01 (sample SAMEA3882524, study PRJEB24775) | human gut metagenome | biome: human-associated habitat; feature: intestine environment; material: feces | place: Netherlands | collected 2009/2010 | reverse complement strand
CTTGCATGTGTTAAGCACGCCGCCAGCGTTCATCCTGAGCCAGGATCAAACTCTCGTTAAAAATCTTTAATTCCGATTTGACTCGGACTTAAAATCAAGTTCGTTCCAGTTCAAGAAAACTACTAGCTTTCTTATCCCCTTTACTGTTTTAAGGTTCGACATTAAATGTCTGTTCTGAATAATTCTCTTTAGAATTTTCAGGGTTGTTGTCTATTGTTTAATTATCAAGGTTCTTTGTCTTTGCTGTTTGAAACAGCTTATTTAGATTATCATATTCATTGACGTTTGTCAAGAACTTTTTTTAATCTTTTTTCGACCAGCTTTTCAGCTGTTCGACCACTATCCTTTCGTCAAACTTTCGTTTGTCTCAAGCGACAGCTTATTAAGAATATCATAATCAGTTGTGTTTGTCAACTGTTATTTTATTCTTTTTTTCAGGAGCAATTCCTGAAGATTTCTGATTACCGTCTAGCATTGCCTGCCATTCTCTAATCAGTTAGCGCCGTCATCTGCTTCGACTCTGTTACCTCACGGCCTTGTCTAACGCGACAGCTAGATTAATATACCACAAGGGCGTTTGAATTGTCAACGTTGTTTTTATATTTTCTTCAATTCAGACAATTCAGACAATTTACCAATCTGTCTGACTTTAATACTTTTTTATAAAACTGTTGACTTTTATATGTAAAACTGCTATTATGATCTTGCAACAATCAATTAGCAAATATGTAAAGGAGAAAAAAATCATGTTTGAATTACAATCTTGTAAAATCACCGGGAGAGAAAAAAGAGGTGATGTAAGCAATATGTTTACTGTCCATATTGCATCTTATGAATCAACTTTTGTTGATGAAAATAAAGAAGAGTACGTTTATTCGAGTGAAGTTATTTATTTTAATAAAGTTCCATCATTAGTTGATTGCTTAAATGATGTAATTAGCGTATTTTTTATTAAAGATACGTTAATCCCTATTCATAAGAAGCCTATAACATTTATTGAAATTTGCAATATGATAAATTCAAAATATTTCGATCTGTACATAAACAACACTTTATATAAAAGGCGTCTTTGCTTGAATGATGTAAACTGTGTTTGTTCATTCTTGAAAAGAAATGGGTTGTTTGTTTATGATGTAACACAGTCACTCACAGCACCAAGTGAATATAATTTATTAGTAGAAAAGGAGAGTAAATAATGTTAAAATCATCTATCAAAATTACTTGCCGTCCTTATGATGGAAACAGTAAAACAAAAGCTTTTATTGAATTATGTCTCGATAAAACGCTTGTCATTAAAGGCTTGACGCTTGTTGAGGGGTCACAAGGGTTATTTCTTTCTTTTCCATCATCAAAGGGAAAAGACGGAAAATACTATAACTCAATCTACTCAACGGATAAGGAATTCACAGGTCAGTTAGAAGACGCTTGTATTAAAAAATACAATGATGCAGTTAATAAATCTGACGATTCAGACGAGAAACCTTTTTCATAAAACTTATAAGGTGTACTATTTAGTACACCTTTTTTTAGTAAAGGAGAATAAAATGAATATATATGAAAAAAACGGATGGTTAGACATTCCAAAAATCGTAAATACTTGTGAAAAAAACGAGATAAATTTTATCTTTATTATCGGTGCTCGCCGTACCGGAAAAACCTATGGAATTTTTAAACATTTTATCGAGGATGTTTTTTCAAAGGATGAAAAAGTAATATATATGAGAAGAAAAACAACTCAAATAGATTCCGTGTTAGTTGATACTATGAATCCTTGGATTGACATTAATCATGATCTTCATAGGAATTTCTATTTCAAAAAGGTAAAGGGGGAAAAAAGCCGGGTTTCGTTGCAAGAAATCAACGAAGCCGGAGAGGAGATTTATCATGGTGAAGCATTTAGTCTTACTAGTTTAATGAATAATCGAGGATTCTCAGGTTCTGGATTTTCAGAAGGAATCTATGATGAATTTATCCCGGAGAAACTTGATAAAAGAATTAAAGGTGAAGAGGATGCTTTTCTGAATGGAGTAGAAACTATTTCCGCAAACCGTGAGTTGCTTGGTGAAAAACCTTTTCGTTGGTGGATTGTTTCAAATAGTAACACTCTTGATTCCCCGCTTATTCAGTCTTTTGGGTTGCTTTCGAACTTGGAAAAAATGAAGAAGTCTGGACAGGAGTTTTCCATGTTAAAAGATCGCGGAATAATCATTATTTTGATTAACAAAAGCCCCATTTCAGAAAAGAAAAGAAAGACAGCTCTTTATAAAGCTCTTACCGGAAGTACAGATTTTGAAAAAATGGCTCTCGATAATGAATTTGCATATGACGACATGAGTTCTATAAAGTCAGAAGATTTGAGAAAGTACAGATTGATATGCATAGTTGGTTCACTCGGGATTTATGAACACAAAAATGAAGCTAAACTATACATAAGCGATCATATTTCAGGAACGTGCAAAGATAGCTTTCCAGACAGTGAACTTGGTAAATCACAATTTAAGTTTTACTATTCATGGGTATACAACTATATTATTAGTAATAGAATTTCTTACCAGAACCTGACTGTAAAATTTTATCTTGATAAAATTTTCAATATATGATATATATAAATTAAGGGAAAACGGCTACATCAACCGTCGGAAACGGATGCTATAATGGGATGATTACCCGTAAGTTTTCCCTTATTTTTTTAATCATTAGCGTTCGTTTCTTTTCTCAAGAAAGGAGAAAAAACAAAAATGAAAATTGAAGATTTAGTTGTGCTTGCAAATGCAGGTTTTTCAAAAGATGAAATCCTTGAATTCGCAGGGCAGAATCAGAACCAGAATCAGAATCAGAACCAGAATCAGAACCAGAATCAGAACCAGAATCAGAACCAGAATCAGAATCAGAACCAGAATGATATGGTGCTTGATGCTATCAATAAATTGACAGCCACTATTCAGGCATCAAATATTCAGAATACTGGAAATGGTGGGGGAAATTCACCAAGAACAGAAAAAGACATTATCAATGATATGATGAAGATCATGAATTAGAAAGGAAGTGTATTAAATTGGCTGTAAATAGTTTAACTCCGCAGGATGCCTATACTCTTATCAATTCCATTGCGAAACAGGCCACAGGGCGTTCTGACCTTGTAGCGACTGACACAAGTTCTTTTGTTTCCGTTGGGGGAACACTGTTACGTACAGGAGTAGAAAACACACTGAAAACTATGTCTACAGTATTTGCGGAAACGTATTTTGCAAACGAGTCTTATACTGGTAAATTAAGGACAGTCGAACAGACAAATGTTCGTTGGGGTGCTATCGTCAGAGAGATTACTTCCCTGTCAATGGATGCAGAACAGTCTGATGATTGGAACACAGAACAGAATCCAAACACTTTGGATGATGGAAAGTCTATTGACATGTATAAGATTCACAAGCCGAAACTGCTTGAACTCAAGTTCTACGGAACAAAGTTGTTACAGAGATCAATCACAAGATTCCGTGACCAGCTGGCACTTGCTTTTTCTAGTGAGGATGAATTTCTCAGATTTTACGAAGCTGTTATGATTGAGTTTCGTAATGATATTGAGATGGATCGTGAGAGTGAACGTCGTGCAACCATGCTTAACTATATGGCAGGCTTATCATCTCTTGGTATGGAAGTTGACCTTGCACATGAGTTTAACACAGAGAATGGAACACAGTACACAAGAAAGCAGTTACTTTCCGAGCACCGTGATAAGTTTATGCCGTTCGTTGTTGCTCGAATCAAACTTGATTCTGAAAAGCTGACAGAGAGATCAACTAAGTACAGATTTACTATCACAGGCTTTGAAGACCTTTTGAGATTCACACGGAAAGAAAATCAGCGACTTATGATGCTGTCAAGTTTCTGGATCGACTCTGAAACACAGACGTTACCGTATGTGTTTGATGACAAAAATTTACAGATCGAGAACAAAGAACTCGTAAACTGGTGGCAGTCTGCTGATAACGAATCAGCTATCCAGATTACTCCGTCCATCATTGGAGCAGATGGACATGCAAAACAGGCAGAAACAGAGGTCAACTTACCTTATGTTCTGGGAGTTCTGTATGACCGTCGTGCTATGGGGGTCAACTGGCAGTTTGATTACAGTTCGACAACACCATTCAACAGCCGAGGTGGCTACTATAACATGTTTGTACATTCCAGAAAAAACTACTGGAACAACTTCACACATAACGGAATCCTGTATGTGATCGGGGAGGGGGCATAATATGTTATCCGCATTATTAACTATTCCTCCCGGTGGTTCTATAGTTGTAAAATTTCCATTTAAAAAAATAGGTATAAGAAGATTAATAGTATCTTCTCCTCATAATGATGTTACATTAAATTATGACGGAATCCCAATTATTATGTTTAACAGTTCCAACGGATTAGTTGAATTGAATTTTGAAAGCTATTATGGATTTCCGGACTCGTCTTTATTTTCAATGGTTAATAACGGAACTACTTCTGTACAAGCGACAGTGCTTGTCGATTATGTCCCAGATGCACCTATAAATAGTGATTATTTTGAGAGGAGTTAGCAATGATGGACACATTTTTAACTATCTTAGGAAACTATGCGTTTCCAATCGTATGCTGTTGTGCTATGGCATACTTTGTGAAATACATGTATGATCAGACCAACGCACGAGTTGATAAACTCAATGAAGAGCATAAAGATGAAGTTGACACACTTTCAGAAGTTATCAAAAACAACACGCTTGCTGTTGAAAAAATGAACTCGTTAATCGAACACTTAGGAAAATGAGGTGAAAAGACATGACAGCTAATGAACTTGTTGAAAACGCAAAGGAATTACTTGGTGTAAAATATGTGTGGGGTGGTAATACCCCGCAGTCAGGGCTTGACTGCTCCGGATTGCTTTACTATATTCAGAAGAAAGCAGGCTCAGAGGTTGGAGATATGACAGCTTCCGGTTATTCTAAGCTTGGAATAATGATTCCAATTGGACAGCAAAAAGCAGGTGATTTTCTCTTTTTTGGGTATCCAGTCACTCACTGTGCTGTTTTTATTGGAAATGGCTACATGATCGAGAGTAGAGGCGGTAGAAAAAACACTGCTGACAATCCCGGTATTGGAGTTGTCAAAAGTCTTGTAAGTCGGAGAAGTGATTTATCCTGCATCCGCAGAGTATGGGATGAAAAAAGACCATCTTATGAAATAGGTAGAACCTATACTACTATGGTGGATCACTTACATGTACGATACAGTGTGTGGGATCAGATCAAAGAGTATGCCCAGCTGACAAGGGATGGTATGAAACACGCATATTCTGATGGTTGCCTGAAAAAAGGAACCATAGTCACGGTAAAAGATATCAAAAAGGATGATGCCGGAGCAACATGGGTCAGGATTCCATCTGGGTGGATCTGTGCAATCACAGCAAAGGGTGAGGTTTACTTAAAATGACAGAGATTATTTTATATCATTTTTCCAAACGAAAAAACAGCACAAAAAGACCAACAGAACAGGGGACTACGGTTCCCTGTCTTTTAAAATCTGCAACTACATTTCAAAATCCTACATTTATTTTACAAAGACCAATGAATGAGATGCTACAATTTAACTACGCAAAGTGGGCAGATCATTATTATTTTGTTGATTCAACTACTTCAATCAATGCAGGACAAACTGAAATTAGTTGTACTGAGGATATTTTGGCAACTTATAAAAACGAAATAGGTAGTTATACTTGTTTCATTGAGAGATCAAATCATCAAGATCCTTTGCTTGATGATCCGCTTTATTTGCCAACTGAGGACTGGCAGAAGCAGGACACTATAGTCGCACAGCCAGTTAACGTATTTGTTAATGGTTATGCAGGCAACTACATTATGCGAATCGTAGGAGCGGCAGGAGTTGAGACTTATTATATAACAGAGAAACAGTTAGGTTTACTTGTTAGCTTCATGTATACAGCTGATAACTTCCAGGAGTTGATTGATAATGCAACAACAAAGTTTCTTTTCGATCCTGCAAAATACATCATTGATCTGAAATGGCTACCGTTTCGGTCAAGTAATTTTATCTCAATAATGAATGCAGTGAATCTGGGGTACTGGGATTCCGGAGTACAGGCATTATTGATTGGTGGAGATTCAAATAGTCCGGTGGTTCATTTTTCCTATAATCTCGAACTGACTAATCCACTTTATTCTAATACAGATTTCCGATTTTATAACGGTAATTTCAGTCGCTATTTTGTACAACTTCCTTGTATTGGAGTAATCCCGATTGACATTACAAAGACCAATAATGGTCAGTTAGTAGCAGACTACTATTTTGATGCTTATTCCGGAATATCTGACGTTTGGCTAAAATCTGGAAGTTCTGTAATTGGACATTATCAATGTCAGATGACGGTTCCTGTGAACATAGCAGGTGCAAATGTAAACATTGGCGATGCATTGATCGGCGGTTTATCCACCGTCTCATCTGCTATGACAGGAAATGCACTTGGGGTATCTTCCGGAGTGCTTAATACTGTACATTCCATTTTATCTCCGGAAGTCACTAGTATTGGTTCAGTTGGATCAGTGGGGGGGATTCTCAATAATCTTGATGCATCCGTAATCTGCTATACAAGAATGAGCACGGAGCCGAACGGTGCAAGTGAGGGATATGCAGATGGAAACACTCGCAAGATTTCAACCTGTTCCGGCTATCTCAGATGCAGAAATGCATCTATAGAAATCAGTGGATTTACCGGAGATCAAGAAGCAGTGAATAACTACTTGAATAGTGGTTTTTATTATGAATAATGTTTCACGTGAAACATAGAAAGAGGTGAAAATATGTGGATTCCCATTGGATTCGATAAAATCAATATCATTTCAAATTACTTCCAACCGTCAGGAATCAAGGCAGACAGCATATATACTGACACGTTTGACCGTATGCTGTATGAGAGAGTTTGTTCTATTTTCGATATAACATACAATGCAAAATTTGACATTGACTATTTTAAGTTTTGCCTGCTTGGTGGGGGATTTATTGCGATCACATATACTCCTGCATATGGACTGATCGCTCAGTATCCTACAATCAGTGGATATGATATGTATTGCAAACCAACGCTTGCAAGCATTAACACATATGCTACCAATGCAAACATAAGCTTACAGGATTTAAAGATTGGTACAGATTGTAGCGTTATCTATTTACGTCCGTCAAGATGCGGGATATTTGACATTATCGGTTATTATAGTTATAAGCTGGCTCTGGTAGCTTCTGCTTTTGACATGAACGTGTTCAACAGCAAGTTAGCTTTTATGATAGCTGCAAAAAACAAAGCTGCTGCGAAAACATTGGAAAAAATCTATGACGAAGTGCAAGCAGGTAATCCGGCAGTTGCGTATAATGCTTCAATCAAAGAGAATGAGAACGCAAACATGAGGGGAAAAAGTTCAGATCCTTTTGAGTTTTTCAATAAAGATTTGAAAAACAACTTTATTTCAAAAGAGTTAATTGAGGTATTCGAAAAACTTCTTGACCAGTTTGACACAGAAGTTGGGATTCCGTCTGTCGGTTCTGATAAAAAAGAGCGTTTAAATATTATGGAAACTGAAAAAAACGACATAGAATCCGTGACACGACTTACTACATGGCTAGAAACAATGCAATCAGGGATTGACATGGCAAACAGTCTTTATCCCGCTTTGAATCTGAACGTAAAAATAAGAGACTACAAAAAGGCAGGTGTAACAAATGGGGATGTATAGGATTACAATAGCCGGACTTTATGAATATGATCAAACATTATTTGATAACATGACTTTTCCGGCAGAAGCTGACAAACAGAACTTTATTGACAGTTTACTTTTAAGCTATGGGGATTGCGAACCACTCTATCCGGATGGTGATTTTATGAAACACTCAGCTATTCCGGCATGGTCGAAAAAATGGCAGGATTCAATTGAACATGTTTTCCTTGCATTAAAGAAAGAATATAACCCAATCGAGAACTATGACAGACAGGAGACTTGGACGGATTCACCTGACATTGAACGAAACACTGTAACAGGTGGTAAAGACAAAAACACATTACAGGCAGGCAGAGGTTCCGTTACGTCAAACACAGGAGCCGACACTATGGAAGAAAAAGTAAGTGCTTTTGATTCAAGTAGTTATCAGCCATCAAAGGAAGATACAACAACTTACGGAAATAGTACAAAAATGGAAACAACCGGGCAGGATGTAAACGACATTGAATATGGGCGAACTGAAAAAAATACGGAAAAAGGGACTACAACTCACACTGGACAGATTCACGGAAACATAGGCGTGACTACTTCACAACAAATGTTAGAATCGGAACTCCAACTGAGAAAGCAATCATTTATAGATTATTGCACAGGATTATTTGCAAATGACTTACTGATTCTTGTTTATTAAGAAAGGAGAGAAAAATGATTAATACGTACCCTCACAGCTCCACACATGACATGAACTTAGACTACCTCTTAAAAGTGGCAAAGCATGCAGAAAAGGATCATGAAGAATGGTCAGACATAAAAGGGACTGCACAAAAGCAGATTGATGATGCAATTAAAGCGTCACTAGAATCCGGAGAGATTGGAAAAGTAGTTGATGATGCAACGAAAAAAATCTTGACGGATGAAATTGAACCATTAAAGAACACAGTAACCAAACAAGGCAAACTGATTTCTAATCTCGAAAAAAGAGACGGTTTATTTGATTTAAGCGGTAAAACTATCATTATCGGAGACAGCTACACAGTAGGCTATACTCCGGACGGAAATATTACTCCTTGGACAGAACACTTTTTAGATTACTGCTCTATAGATAACGTAACTATAAAAAGCAATGGCGGAGCTTCTTTTTCAACGTCTAACAACTCATTTCTTATGCTTTTAAATCAGATTGATGCTGATTCATCTGTAAAGCAGATCTTAGTAGTTGGTGGATATAACGAGTTTGGTACTTATTCAGAAATTGAAAATGCGATCAACGCTTTCTATGGAGTAGCACAAACACGTTTTCCGAACGCTAAAATTTTTGTAGCAATGGTTGCATGGTCAGCGGACAGCACACAATGGAACAGGTTTAAAATTGCAAAGAGTGTGTATAACACACAGCGGAAAAATTGGATCTATCTTAATGGAAGTGAATATATTTTACACGCTGACGGATTCATGGGGTCGGACGGTTTTCATCCAAACACGACCGGACAGGAACGACTCGCTACCTACCTTGCGGAAGCAGTAAAAACCGGGTCTTGTCATCCATCCTTTTATGATGTAAGCGCTAACTTTGAATCAGGAGATTTTACAGCAACTCCAGGGTCTAGTTGGACGTTCGTTACAAACTACAGCGAAAATGCTAGTAATATCATCTGGGGTGATTATGTTTGTTTTCCAAACAGCGGTGAACTTGTTTGTAATGGTACAGAATACTATCTCGGACGTATCTATTCTACCAGTTTTATTGGAGATGGAAACGGGTATACTTGCTATCCTACGACTGTGATCGTAAAATCTGGATCCGATTTTTATCACATTCCGGCACAGTTGAATTTCCGAGCTAGGCAGATTTATCTTGCTTTGTATGACATTAGTGATGACAAACATAACTACAGAACTCTTACAACCGTAACACAGGTACAAATTCACAGAGGATCCATTACAATGTAATGTTTCACGTGAAACAAAAAATAAAGGGATGCAAATTTGCATCCCTTTTAACTATATAAAACATCTTTTGTTTCAAAGGGCAACGGCAACCCTGTTTCCTTATCATATGGAATCGTATGATCTAATTCATATTCCGTATCGGATAAACGGATTGCACATCCATACTCTATTTTACACCCGTCAACAGTTATATTGTTAATTCCTTTGCTATAGAGATATTCCGTTTTAAGCTTCCAACTTGGGTCTTTTTTCCAGTCGTTCGCACGGCGGTAGTTTCTGCGATAAGTGAGACTATTTCTATATATGAATCCTTTTTCAAAGTTATTTATATTGTCATCAAGACAGTATACGCCGTCTTTTGGAACTCCTGCAACGGTCTGTTTCAGTTTTCCATTTTCTCGATAACAATATCGCTTACTACCCATAGTTTTAAACTCACTGTAAATTCCGTCAAACTCAGCAATTCCTAGCGTGTGTGATTCTCCATTAAAGAGTACCGTTCCAAGTCCTCGCTCCTCTGATTTTTTCATGATTTTTTCGTTATACTCAGCAAGTTTTTTCCTATCCCAGTTTGTACCCTTAACGGAATCAGTGTCAGAATATATCCATATTTTGCAACACTTCCCAAGTTCGAATAACTCAGCCTGTGCGTAGGCTGTAACCCATACCCCCCATTGATAAGGTAGAAAAGAATTTCTACTTTTGTAATACTTTTGTAACTTTTCCTCATATTCAGATTCAGTCAAAACATCATTCCATATTCCGGTTTCATAATCTTCTTCAAACATGGATTGAATCATCTTTTGTACCATCATTCCATAGATGCCGTTAAGTTCCCCTTTTGAAATCATATAAAGCACCGGGTCTGCATGTTTCAACGTGTTCTTATGTTCGAAAAGTTCTATCACATAATTAATAATCCAATCAGGCAAGTAGTCTTTCTTTGCACGTATGACGTTTGAAACGTCAGCCCATTCAAAGTCATAGGCTTCAAATATGACCTGTAAATCCGGATCAGTAAACGGATAGATTACAAGATCTGCATTAACGATTTTACCGTTGTCAAGATTCAATTCCATAGCTTTCTTTTTACTTATCTTATCTGCATCTGGAAACACGCAAACTTTTGCTTTATGAAATGCAAGGGGGGGCATAGGGTGATCTTTTTTCAAGCGTAGCTTTTTCAATCGTATATAGCCTGCAAAAGCATAATTTTCTTTTAGTTCCATGATATCCTGCAACGATAACTTTGTAGAAACAAAGTTTGTCATAGGAAACTTTTCATATACGATTCTGGCAGGATAAGAACTTGTAAAATCGTAGCACTCCACCAGTTCAGTAATTAACTGATTGACATAGTAGCGGTTCGCATGGGTATAGCCCCCGTGATAGCAGGCTGTGAGCAACTCATACTGTTCTAAACTAAGTTGCATTGACATAAATTTCTTATGCCATTTTTTGTCCTTGCGTGATCTTGACCTTGCTTGATTGCGTATAAACCCTGTATTTGTCAATGGGGCAGTAGCAACACTTACGCTTCTTTGCGTTAAATAGAGCCGTAAAGCTTTACACAGGCAAATAGTATCAACACAAACATAAGCTAATTCCTTTACAGTACGCCCAGATTCAGGGGTTCTTTTCTTTTTATAGTCCCACGTACCAGTAGCTTTCTCAAGCGTCCCCATGTCCTTACAGAGACGTTCAAGAGTACGTTGTGTAAGGATAGCACTATCACGGATTTCAATGCCAAAAGATTGCCATTGCATAAATACATATCTATGAGTTTTAACAGCTAATTTACGATCAGGAACACCAAACTTATCTAATAGATGATTACGCAAAAACATATAGTCATATGATAAGTTATGAATATAAAATCGCACTGTATGCTCTTTATCAGCATGAAGCATGTCACAGATCCGGTCAATCGTATTGATCAGATCACGTACATGATTACCGTACAAACAGCTATCATTTTCTATCGTTATAGTCCAATCAGTTATCCATCCAATGTCTTCATTCTCAGACACATAAGTTTCCGTGTCTATAGTTATGATTTTTTCATAAAAAGACTGATAATGTCCTGCATTACTTTTACGTATGAAATTACCGTCAAAAAGACGCATATAATCGTAGTCTTTAAATAATACCACTGGATATCCTGCTATAACCATTTTTTTTTTTTTACCTCTTGTATTTATATTTCAGTGCTTCTGCTTCTCCGGAGAAACCGAGCTCTTTTGCTACGTCATCCGCTCTATCTATGTCCGTGCGGTCTCTGAACTCTTCTAATTTGCTGATTATTTCATTCATTGTATCACCGTCTCGCAAAGCTTTTCCAACGAACTCTACGGCCTGTTCCGAAGAGTACAACAGACTTATAAGTTCAAAAGCATATGACTGAAAAAATGCACTCATTTCACTTGTATCTTTGAATTCAAGACCATATTCAGACAACTTCTCACGTCTCTTTTTTATGATGGACTTCCATCCGGGGACCGTAGAACTTTTTTCTTTTAAGACATTCTGCATCATTTGTACCTGCTTACGCATGGAAGAAATCTGCATATATAGGACGTTGCGGTCGCTGTAATCCAACTTTATTTTTTCTCTGATTCTTTTATTATACCCGAACTTTTTAAGAATTACATTGTAATCAGCGTATGCACCACCGGATTCAGAAGTGAATCCTGCTCTCTCTAAACGAACCATACGCTGATTTAGACGTTTAGCCAGACTTGTATAAAGTCTGGCTAATTCTTTTTCATTAAGTTTATAAGGGTTAACATCCTGCCCCTTATTTGTGATTCTTTCTGTACCCTTTAAAGCCATTGCTACTCCTTTCTGAATCTTGGGGCGATCCAATCATCACACTGCTCAAAAGTTCCGTCCGGATAAACCTCAATACCTTTTACCCATTTAAGAAACATTGTAGGACGTTTATAGCCGGACACTTTGAATTCATTCCAGAGACCGTTGTAATCCATAAACTCTGTGACTGCATCTGCTTTTTTCTTTGCGTAGTAGTTATAAATTGCATTAAACTGTGATTTACTTGTTTTTTTCATATTAACATACCCTCTCTTATTTCACTCTGTAATTTGATTATATAATGCTTAGCTCTGTGAGTATTATTTGATTCAAAATAGTTATAAAGAAAGAAAGAAACACCTCTATACTTAAAAGTAAAAGCAGTGTTTGCAAAATATTTATTTACACACCTAGCATTATAAACACAACTAACATCAGTGATATAGCTTTTATAAAAAACAAAAGGTGCATTAATTGAATTAGTAGCACATAGTGCTATATATCTCTTTACTTTATCCATAGTATTAAACTCTGTAACTTTCTTACTGTCACAATTTGACAATTGCAACTCATATACAGACAAATTAGTATCATTATAAATATAGTATAAATCATCTTGTGAACAGTTCAAAACTGTTTCACTATCAACAATTCCTCTTATTTTTTGCTTTACTATGATACCGTTTTCTTTTACATCTTTTGTAACTATAAATATTCTCATTTTTACTCTCCTGACTTAATAACACTATTGATTGTTACAACCTCATAATAGCAGTTTTACATATAAAAGTCAACAGTT
>OHVK01000589.1_pt1 | contig 13521 bp, 5 predicted proteins | sample 1579411 | NCBI WGS metagenome assembly OHVK01 (sample SAMEA3882524, study PRJEB24775) | human gut metagenome | biome: human-associated habitat; feature: intestine environment; material: feces | place: Netherlands | collected 2009/2010 | reverse complement strand
CCGCCGCCGCATCCCTGGGCGATGGGATCAAATCCGCCCAGCACCGAACCGATGGCAAACAGGTTCTCAATGGTTTGCCCCGCCTGCGACGGGCGTAGCGCCTCATCAGTGGTTACACCGAACTGCTGCCACGGCTGCGGCGCAAAAAAATCGCCCTTATACCATTCACCCCGCGTAGCGGTTTGTAGCACATCAAGGCCGAGAATCGGCTCGCGAATGCCGTCACGTTCTGCCACCAGTCCGCCGCTAAAGAAACTGCCGCTCGCAAGCACCACAAATCGTGGGCGCAGCGGGATATCGGCGTGATTGCGCGTCCAGATTTCATTCACCACGCCATTTTTACAGGTCACTTTTTTCACTTCATCGCCCGGCATCCACACACCGCCCTGACGCACAAACTGACGCTGCAACTGGTTTTGCAGACGTATCCCCAGCACTGAAGGTGGTAGTGTTGGCAGAAGCATCAGTGAACAAGGTAGTTTTTCATTCAGCCAACGCCACAGTTTGTCATCGGCCAGGCCGAAACAGGCGGGCATCAGGATCATTTCACAGGTATTGGCGACAGGGATTAGCGCATCAATTATCAGCGGCCAGTTTTCTTCGTTATCAAGGAAACGGGCGATATTCACCGCGCGAAACTCGGTGGCGTTATTGCGCAGGACATCCAGTTCCGGCAGTTCTATTTCTGCGGTTTCAACGGCAAGGTCGAGTTCGCGCAACGAAGCCGCCGCAAGATGCGCCTGAAAATCCATCAGGCCGCTAATTCCCACCACGCATATTTTCTTCGCGGGCAGCGGCCAGACAGGGACTTCTGGCGAACTTAGCCAGGTTGAGCGCAGAGTGCCAAGCGGTGTAATCCGCTGGTGAGCCAGCTCTACGCTGCCCTGCAATTGCGCACCGCTTTCAGCGATTAATGCCTGCGCCTGGCAAGCGAGATCGAGCACGCGTTGTGGCCCGAGAAGAGTGTAAGGATGGGCAGGTGCCTGCTGACGCAAAGATTCCAGTCCACTGTGAATGTCTGTCACCGGTTGACCATCCGGCAGATGGCTCAGCAAATCCAGCGATCCAGATGAGAAATGCAGCGCGCTTTGACCACGAGTGACAATGGCACAGCGCAGGCCGTGTTTTTGCAGTTGCAGGCCACAGAGTAATCCGGCGAGGCCGCCGCCCATAATGACAGTATCAAAGCGCATCTTTCTGCTCCTTCTCCAGACCACACAATCCCTGATAAACCCAGCGGGTAAATTCGCTTTCGCGCAGTGCATCTCCCCAGGCGATGGGTTGCACGCCTTTCCAGCGTTCGTTTAGGAAGGTGGAAAGTTGCTCGATAGATTGCGCGGACGTCGTGACGTTAAAACGTTGCAGCAGTCCGGCAGCGCGGCAGGCGCAGAGTTCGCCCTGGCAGGTGCCCATCCCCACACGGGTACGACGGCGTAAATCCAGCAGGCTATTAACGTTTAAATTTTCTACCGCGTACTGCACTTCACCCGCAGTTACCGCTTCGCACTCACATACCAGGCTACGGTGCAGACGGCCTTCGCTCAGCCAGGCAGGCGTGCGATCGCCATGACGATAAACCGCAGAACCGCGCAGCGGGGCAGGCAGGGAGATGACTTTACGCAAGGTAGCTTCAGCGGGTTCCTGTGAACCAGGAAGTGCCAGATCGGCGGTCGTACAGGGGCGCGTACGGCGTCGGTAGCCCATTCCGCCATCAGCCGATAGGTCATCAGTTTGCCACCGGTGATGGTGATAAACCCGTCCAGACCATCGCGTTCAGCATGGTCGAGCAGCACGATGCCACGGCTGACGTTACGCCCGCTCGGATCGTCATCGCTGGCAACCAGCGGGCGTACGCCAGAGTAGGCCCGCAAAATGCGCGTTTTCGCCATCACGGGGGCCAGTTTTTCCCCTTCACGCAGCAGAATATCAACTTCTTCTGCCGTCACTCGATTATCGTCAATCTCGTTGTAATCAATACGTAAAGAGGTGGTGCCAATCAGCGAAATGGTATCGCCAGGCACCAGAATATCGGCGTCGGAAGGTTTGCGGCAGCGGTTGATCACATGCTGATTAATGCGGTGATCCATGATCAGCAGCGATCCTTTCGCCGGGAACATGCGAATGCGCAGATCGGCATATTCGGCAATGTGTTGCCCCCAGATCCCGGCGGCATTAACTACGACAGGCGCATGAAGTGCCTGAATTTCGCCGGTGAGATGGTTACGTACACGAACACCGCACACCGTCGCGCCTTCACGAATCAGCCCCGTGACTTCATGAGCGGTAAGGATAACGGCACCGTGTTCTTTGGCATCCAGCATGTTTGCTGCTGTCAGACGAAATGGATCAACGGTGCCATCCGGAACTTTCACCGCGCCAATCAGTGCCGGGTTAACGGCAGGTTCGATAATGCGCGCTTGCTGCGGCTCAATGGCTTCTGCGTTGATCCCTGCTTCTTCGCAGGCGCGGATAAAAGTGGCCTGGAAGGAGAGGTCATCTTCCGGCAGGGTGATAAACAGGCCGTTGGTTGGTTCTACGCAGTGACGTGCAATGCGTTTCAGGATCTGGTTTTCACTAATACATTCGCGGGCCGATTCCGCATCGGTTACCGCATAGCGCGCACCGCTGTGCAGCAGGCCGTGGTTACGCCCGGTGGCACCGGTTGCGATGTCGTGGCGCTCAACCAAAATCACGCGCAGCCCGCGCAGGGCACAGTCGCGGGCAATCCCGGCTCCCGTTGCGCCACCGCCAATGATAATCACGTCACTTGATTGCGAGTCGCGAGTTTTCATTGTTATCCCTCTGAAGTTCGTTTTTTACCATTTAGCCATAGTAAAAACATGAATTGTTTGATTTCGCGCATATTCGCTCATAATTCGAAAGTGAAACGTGATTTCATGCGTCATTCTGAACATTTCAACCATCGTATTTAATAATGTGTGCGGTAATTCACATTTAATTTATGAATGTTTTCTTAACATCGCGGCAACTCAAGAAACGGCAGGTTCTCCCACGGAATCAGGCTGTTAATCATAAATAAGACCACGGGCCACGGAGGCTATCAATGTTGAGTATTTTTAAACCAGCGCCACACAAAGCGCGCTTACCTGCCGCGGAGATCGATCCGACTTATCGTCGATTGCGCTGGCAAATTTTCCTGGGGATATTCTTTGGCTATGCTGCTTACTATTTGGTTCGTAAGAACTTTGCGCTCGCTATGCCTTATCTGGTTGAGCAGGGATTCTCACGCGGTGATTTAGGTTTTGCCCTTTCGGGGATCTCGATTGCTTATGGATTTTCGAAATTCATCATGGGTTCGGTATCGGATCGCTCGAATCCGCGCGTTTTCCTGCCCGCAGGTTTGATTCTGGCGGCGGCAGTGATGTTGTTTATGGGCTTTGTGCCATGGGCGACGTCGAGCATTGCGGTGATGTTTGTACTGTTGTTCCTCTGCGGTTGGTTCCAGGGGATGGGGTGGCCGCCGTGTGGTCGTACTATGGTGCACTGGTGGTCGCAGAAAGAACGTGGCGGCATTGTGTCAGTGTGGAACTGTGCGCACAACGTCGGTGGTGGTATTCCGCCGCTGCTGTTCCTGCTGGGGATGGCCTGGTTCAATGACTGGCACGCGGCGCTCTATATGCCCGCTTTCTGCGCCATTCTGGTGGCACTGTTCGCCTTTGCGATGATGCGCGATACCCCGCAATCCTGTGGCCTGCCGCCGATCGAAGAGTACAAAAATGATTATCCGGACGACTATAACGAAAAAGCGGAACAGGAGCTGACCGCGAAGCAGATCTTCATGCAGTACGTGCTGCCGAACAAACTGCTGTGGTACATCGCCATTGCCAACGTGTTCGTTTATCTGCTGCGTTACGGCATCCTCGACTGGTCACCGACTTATCTGAAAGAGGTTAAGCATTTCGCGCTGGATAAATCCTCCTGGGCCTACTTCCTTTATGAATATGCAGGTATTCCGGGCACCCTGCTGTGCGGCTGGATGTCGGATAAAGTCTTTCGTGGTAACCGTGGGGCAACCGGCGTCTTCTTTATGACACTGGTGACCATCGCGACTATCGTTTACTGGATGAACCCGGCAGGTAACCCAACCGTCGATATGATTTGTATGATTGTTATCGGCTTCCTGATCTATGGCCCTGTGATGCTGATCGGTCTACATGCGCTGGAACTGGCACCGAAAAAAGCGGCAGGTACGGCAGCGGGTTTTACCGGGCTGTTTGGTTACCTCGGCGGTTCGGTGGCGGCGAGCGCGATTGTTGGCTACACCGTGGACTTCTTCGGCTGGGATGGCGGCTTTATGGTAATGATTGGCGGCAGCATTCTGGCGGTTATCTTGTTGATTGTTGTGATGATTGGCGAAAAACGTCGCCATGAACAATTACTGCAAAAACGCAACGGAGGCTAATGGCATGAAATTGACGCTGAAAAACCTTAGCATGGCGATCATGATGAGCACTATAGTCATGGGAAGCAGTGCAATGGCGGCGGACAGCAACGAAAAAATAGTCATCGCCCATCGCGGTGCCAGTGGATATTTGCCGGAGCATACGCTGCCAGCAAAAGCGATGGCGTATGCGCAGGGAGCGGATTATCTGGAACAGGATTTGGTGATGACCAAAGACGACCATCTGGTTGTTCTGCATGACCATTATCTCGATCGTGTTACTGATGTTGCCGATCGTTTCCCGGATCGAGCGCGCAAAGACGGTCGTTACTACGCGATAGATTTCACGCTGGATGAAATTAAGTCGCTGAAATTTACCGAAGGTTTCGATATTGAAAACGGTAAAAAAGTGCAGACTTATCCGGGGCGTTTCCCAATGGGTAAATCTGACTTCCGGGTGCACACCTTTGAAGAAGAGATTGAATTTGTTCAGGGGTTAAACCACTCTACCGGGAAAAATATCGGTATCTATCCAGAAATTAAAGCGCCGTGGTTCCATCATCAGGAAGGGAAGGATATTGCGGCAAAAACGCTGGAAGTGCTGAAGAAATATGGTTACACCGGTAAGGACGACAAAGTTTATTTGCAATGTTTTGATGCTGATGAGCTGAAGCGTATTAAGAATGTGCTGGAACCCAAAATGGGTATGGATCTCAATCTGGTACAGCTGATTGCCTATACCGACTGGAATGAAACGCAGCAGAAACAGCCGGACGGAAGCTGGGTTAATTACAATTACGACTGGATGTTTAAGCCGGGGGCTATGAAACAGGTGGCGGAATATGCTGATGGTATTGGTCCGGATTACCATATGTTGATTGAGGAGACATCGCAGCCGGGTAATATCAAACTCACTGGCATGGTGCAAGATGCTCAGCAGAATAAACTGGTAGTGCATCCTTATACCGTGCGGTCAGATAAACTGCCTGAATACACTACTGATGTGAATCAGTTATATGATGCTCTGTATAACAAAGCGGGTGTAAACGGGCTATTTACTGATTTCCCTGATAAGGCAGTAAAATTCCTTAATAAAGAGTAAATTAACTACCGGATGGCACTTATGTGCTATCCGATACCACTCTTCATTAAAGTCTGTGGGTTATCCTTAATTGCAATTATTTTGAGCGAGATGACTTGTTCCCGGCATAAGATACTCGTCAATACAACACGTATTATTAAGATTTTCCTCAGCTAAACATCTATAGTCATTGTCGTTAATAAAAAACGACAGGCGATAGGGTATGGCAGTTTCAGCAAAGCACGACGAATTTAATCACTGGTGGGCAACAGAGGGCGACTGGGTTGAAGAGCCTAACTATCGCCGTAATGGTATGAGCGGGGTGCAATGCGTCGAGCGCAACGGCAAAAAGCTGTATGTAAAGCGCATGACGCATCATCTGTTTCATTCTGTACGTTACCCGTTCGGCCGACCAACGATTGTCCGTGAGGTTGCGGTAATTAAAGAACTGGAACGGGCCGGTGTCATCGTGCCGAAGATCGTTTTTGGTGAAGCGGTGAAAGTTGAGGGTGAATGGCGCGCGTTGCTGGTGACTGAAGATATGGCGGGGTTCATCAGCATTGCTGACTGGTATGCCCGGCATGCAGTATCGCCTTATTCTGACGAAGTACGGCAAGCCATGTTGAAAGCAGTGGCGCTGGCGTTTAAGAAAATGCATAGCGTTAATCGTCAGCATGGCTGTTGTTATGTTCGCCATATCTATGTGAAAACAGAAGGTAAGGCAGAAGCTGGATTTCTTGACCTGGAGAAAAGTCGTCGCCGCTTGCGTCGTGATAAAGCGATTAATCATGACTTCCGCCAGCTGGAAAAATATCTGGAGCCGATCCCCAAAGCGGACTGGGAGCAGGTGAAAGCATATTACTACGCTATGTAATCGTTGTAGGCCAGATAAGACGTATAAGCGTCGTATCTGGCGTTAAAACCAATTCACATCTCGATTTCAATATCGCCTTTTGCCCGGCAACAACAGGGCAAAATTTCCCCCGGCTGAATAAAAGCTAACGGTTCGGCAATCCAGTCCACCTGGCCTGCGACCAGTCGGGTGCGACAGGAGCCGCAGTAACCTTCGCGGCACTGGTACTCAACCGCCACATTGTGGGATTCCAGCGCCGCCAGAAGGGAAGGGTGTTCATCCTGGCACAGCAGTTGTGTGCCAGTAATGCGCAGGGTAACGCGGGCCATCAGAGCTGGAAGTTACTCAAATCGTCGGTGTCCACTTCCGCGTCAATCTGCCCGACCAGATAAGAACTGACTTCCACTTCCTGCGGAGCAACCTGCACGTTATCAGACACCAGCCAGGTGTTGATCCACGGGATCGGGTTGGAGCGCGTCTGGAACGGCAGATCCAAACCGACTGCCTGCATACGGATATTGGTGATGTATTCAACGTACTGGCAGAGGATGTCTTTATTCAGACCAATCATCGAACCATCACGGAACAGATAATCCGCCCAGTCTTTCTCTTGCTGTGCCGCCTGGACAAACAGGTCATAGCACTCCTGCTTACATTCTTCGGCAATTTCCGCCATCTCCGGATCATCCGCGCCGCTGCGCAGCAGATTCAGCATATGCTGGGTGCCGGTCAGGTGCAGGGCTTCGTCGCGGGCAATCAGGCGAATAATTTTGGCGTTACCTTCCATCAGCTCACGTTCAGCGAATGCGAAAGAGCAGGCAAAGCTGACGTAGAAACGGATCGCTTCCAGCGCGTTAACGCTCATCAGGCAGAGATACAGTTTTTTCTTCAGCTCGCGCAGGCTAACGGTTACGGTTTTACCGTTAACGGTGTGGGTGCCTTCGCCCAGCAGATGCCAGTAGCTGGTCATTTCGATCAGTTCATCGTAATAGCTGGAGATCCCTTCCGCACGTTTCTGGATCTGCTCGTTGGTGACGATATCGTCAAAGACAACTGACGGATCGTTAACGATATTACGGATGATATGGGTATAGGAGCGGGAATGAATCGTTTCTGAGAACGCCCAGGTTTCTACCCAGGTTTCCAGTTCCGGGATCGAGATCAGCGGCAGCAGTGCCACGTTCGGACTGCGACCCTGAATGGAATCCAGCAGCGTCTGATATTTCAGGTTGCTGATAAAGATGTGTTTTTCGTGTTCAGGCAGTGCCTGGTAATCGATACGGTCGCGGGAGACGTCAACTTCTTCCGGACGCCAGAAGAAAGAGAGCTGCTTTTCGATCAGCTTTTCGAAGATGTCATATTTTTGCTGATCGTAGCGAGCCACGTTGACCGGCTGACCAAAGAACATTGGTTCTTTGAGCTGATCATTTTTCGTCTGTGAAAAGGTGGTATATGCCATGAATGTGTCCTGTTAGGAGTTTTATGCCGGATGCGCTTCGCTTATCCGGCCTACAAACCGCATCGTAGGCTGGGTAGGGCGTTCATGCCGCATCTGGGCATCCAGTGCCGGATGCGCTTCGCTTATCCGGCCTACAAATTGGACCCGTAGGCCGGGTAGGGCGCTCACGCCGCATCCGGCATCACAATATCAGATCTTACATGCGCCGCTTTCGCAGCCATCGTCCTGGATTGACGGCACCAGATCGTCCTGCGCGTCTTCTGCGCCGTCACGGGTGTTCTGATAATACAGCGTTTTGACCCCGAATTTGTAGGCAGTGAGCAGGTCTTTCAGCAACTGCTGCATCGGCACTTTTCCTGACGGGAAACGTGACGGATCGTAGTTGGTGTTAGCAGAGATCGACTGATCGATAAATTTCTGCATGATACCCACCAGTTGCAGGTAGCCATCGTTACCCGGCATTTCCCACAGCAGCTCATAGGCGTCGTGCAGATGCTCGTAGTCCGGCACCACCTGGCGCAGAATACCGTCTTTCGACGCTTTGATGCTGACGTAACCGCGCGGCGGTTCAATACCGTTAGTGGCGTTAGAGATCTGCGAAGAAGTCTCGGACGGCATCAGGGCAGAAAGCGTGGAGTTACGCAGGCCGTGCGTTTTGATTGACTCACGCAGTGCTTCCCAGTCGTAATGCAGCGGCTCATTAGCGATGGCATCCAGATCTTTCTTATAGGTATCGATCGGCAGGATCCCTTTCGCGTAAGTGGTTTCGTTAAACCACGGGCACGCGCCTTGCTCTTTCGCCAGCTCATTAGACGCTTTCAGCAGGTAATACTGAATGGCTTCGAAGGTTTTATGCGTCAGGTTGTTGGCGCTGCCGTCGGAGTAGCGTTTACCGTGCTTCGCCAGGTAGTAAGCGAAGTTGATCACACCAATACCCAGCGTACGACGACCCATCGCTCCACGTTTGGCGGCCGGGATCGGGTAATCCTGATAATCCAGCAGCGCGTCGAGTGCGCGTACTGCCAGAATTGCCAGCTCTTCCAGTTCATCCAGGCTGTTAATTGCGCCCAGGTTGAAAGCAGACAGCGTACACAGCGCGATTTCACCGTTCTCGTCGTTGACGTCGTTCAGCGGTTTGGTCGGCAGGGCGATTTCCAGGCACAGGTTAGACTGGCGCACTGGCGCGATGGCCGGATCAAACGGGCTATGGGTATTGCAGTGGTCAACGTTCTGAATATAGATACGACCGGTAGACGCACGTTCCTGCATCATCAGCGAGAACAGCTCAACGGCTTTCACACGTTGCTTGCGGATGCTGTCGTCTTTCTCATATTTGGTATACAGGCGTTCAAACTCTTCCTGATCGGCGAAGAACGCGTCATACAGCCCCGGTACGTCGGACGGGCTGAACAGAGTGATATCTTCACCTTTCAGCAGACGGGTATACATCAGTTTGTTGATTTGAACCCCGTAGTCCATATGACGCACGCGGTTGCCTTCCACACCACGGTTGTTTTTCAACACCAGCAGGCTTTCCACTTCCAGATGCCACATCGGGTAGAACAGCGTTGCCGCACCGCCGCGCACACCGCCCTGAGAGCAGGATTTCACCGCTGTCTGGAAATGTTTGTAGAACGGAATACAACCGGTATGGAACGCTTCGCCACCGCGAATCGGGCTACCCAGCGCACGAATACGCCCGGCGTTAATGCCGATCCCGGCACGCTGGGAAACGTATTTAACAATCGCGCTGGAGGTGGCGTTGATGGAATCCAGGCTGTCGCCGCACTCAATCAGCACGCAGGAGCTGAACTGACGAGTCGGGGTACGCACGCCGGACATGATTGGCGTCGGCAGCGAAATTTTAAATGTGGAAACCGCGTCGTAAAAACGCTTCACGTATTGCAGGCGCGTTTCACGCGGGTAGTTCGAGAACAGGCACGCGGCAACCAGAATATAAAGGAACTGGGCGCTTTCGTAGATTTCGCCGGTCACGCGGTTCTGTACCAGATATTTGCCTTCCAGCTGCTTAACGGCAGCATAAGAGAAGGTCATATCACGGTCGTGATCGATAAACGTGTCCATCTGCTTGAACTCTTCTTCCGTGTAGTCTTCCAGCAGATGATTATCGTATTTGCCCATCTCGACCATTTTCACCACATGGTCGTACAGCGCAGGCGGCTCAAACTGACCGTAGGCTTTTTTACGCAGGTGGAAGATCGCCAGACGTGCGGCGAGATACTGATAATCCGGCGCATCACGGGAGATCAGGTCTGCGGCAGCCTTGATAATGGTTTCGTGGATGTCAGAGGTCTTGATACCGTCATAAAACTGAATGTGGGAGCGCAGCTCGACCTGGGAAATCGAAACGTTATGCAGTCCTTCTGCCGCCCAATCCAGAACGCGATGGATTTTGTCGAGATTGATGCGCTCTGTGCTACCGTCGCGCTTTGTCACCAGCAGATTCTGATTCATGTATGTCGTACCTGTTTTTCAATAGCTTCATGCAGACTACCTGTAGTGAGGGAAGCTGCTAAGAACACTATATATAGGGGGTATGTTTGGGATTCACTGCAAGATAGTGTGAAACTGGCCCTCTTGCAAGTGCATAACTTTGTGGATAACTCAGGAAGGAAAAAGTGGCTTCCGCGCACCTTAGGTCAGACAAGGTGTCCGGGAAAGTCAATGGGAAGAGAAAAATTTGTTAAAAATAACCGTTCGGTGAATTCTTGAACGGTAAAATAGGATAGGTAAATTGATATAGATGGTTTATTAATCTTGTTGCTAATGATTGCCAAAATTGATCTAGGCACAAGTCGTCACATAATCTGATGTATCAGTTGTGGTCAATATATAAGCGAGTGTAAGCGATTGTTGAGTCGGAAATGGTTGTTTTATATTCGGTTATTGTTAAATACTAAGCCAATTTGTTACTTTTGTATTTATTATAAGAATATTATTTATTGCTTTAATTCAGTTTAAATATAACCGATTTACCTTAAAGTTATTAATTTGAATTGTGATGCATCTAAATTAATTATCAGATAATAACAAAATAGTTATTACATCAGGGGCAGAATTTACAAAAGAAAAATACCCTATATCGCATAATGCGATTAAATACGCCATCTTATAGAAAATGATGGTTAGATGAATATGCGGATTATCTCTCTACGCAAGGAGTATTTATCTTTACTCCCGTCAATGATTGCATCTCTTTTCTCTGCTAACGGTGCCGCAGCGGTCATTGATTCATGCCAGGGATATGATATCAAAGCGAACTGTCAGGCCAGCAGGCAAAGCCTTTCAGGCAATATGCAGGACTGGAGCATCGCGGATGGGCAATGGTTGATTTTTTCGGGTATGGCCAATAATGCCAGCGGTGGCGCAGTATTTTTGCAGCACAGTGCTGAATTTACGATATCACCACAAAATGAAACAGGGATGACCCTGTTTGCTGATAACTCGGTTAGTGGCGAATATAATAATGGTGGGGCTATCTTTGCTAAAGAAAACTCAACGATAAATCTTGCGAATGTTATTTTCGACAGTAATGTTGCAGGAGGCTATGGCGGGGCAATCTATTCTGCCGGTACCAATGATACCGGTGCCGCCGATTTACGTGTCACTAACGCCGTATTTCACAATAACATCGCTAATGACGGCAAAGGCGGTGCAATTTATACCATCAATAATGACGTCTATTTAAGTGATGATGCTTTTAATAATAACCAGGCATATACATCAACAAGTTATAGTGATGGGGATGGCGGCGCCATTGATGTTACGGATAATAGTACGGATAACACACATCTTTCAGGAAAAACGATAATTAATAATACCTCCTTTACCAATAACTATGCAGAAGGTTATGGCGACGCAATTTATACCAGCAGCACCACATCCCCGTATCTTATTGATATTTCTGTTGATGATAATTATGACCAAAACAATGGTGTGATGATTGATGAAAATAACAGCGCCTCGGGATATGACCATTCGGCGACGGCAGCGGCGGGGGGCTTTATGTATATCGGTCATAGTGTGGCTGAATTTAACATTGCCGCCGATAAAACGCTGGTAATAGGCAATACCAGCAACGATGGCGCGATTGATTCTCTTGCCGGAACGGGAGTCATCGTGAAAGAGGGAGCGGGAGAGTTAGTCCTCAATGCCGACAATAATGCGTTTACCGGCGAGATGAGTATCCAGAATGGCGAGGTGACGTTGGGGCGCAGCGATGAGTTAATGAATGTCGGCGACACGCACTGTCAGAGCGATCCGCAGGATTGCTTTGGTTTGATGGTCGGCAGCACTGTTCATTCTGAGTATCAGGCAGAACTGAATGTTGGCAATACACAACAAACGTTTGTGCACTCATTAACCGGTTTTGCTAATGGCATTTTGAATATCGACGCAGGCGGCAATGTTACAGTAAACCAGGGCGGTTTTTCCGGCTCGATTCAGGGTGAAGGACAGTTGACGGTAGCGCAAGATGGCAGCTATCTCCTGACAGGGGCGCAGTCGATGGCATTAACCGGCGATATTGTGGTGGAAGATAACGCCGTATTGTCGCTGGCGGGGAATCAGGCCGATTTACGGGCAATGCAGAGCGATCCGCAATCGATCGTGCTAAATGGCGGAGTATTGGATCTCTCTGATTTCACCACCTGGGATGGCGATAGCTCATACAATGACGGTCTGCAAATCAGCGGCAGCGGGGGGACAGTGATTGGCAGTAATGATGTCGTTGATATCAGCAGTGGCGATGATTTACATATTGGCGGCAGCGATGCCAGCCAGAATGGCGTTTATGTCGTCATTAATGCGGGGGATCAGCGCGTAACGCTGGCGAATAACAACGGTTATCTCGGTAATACGCAAATCGCCTCCGGTACGCTTGAAGTCAGCGATAATTCGCAATTGGGGGACACAAGTTACAACCGTTCAGTGATCTTCACAGATCCCCAACAACACAGTGAAATGGATGTGACGACTGATGTTGACACTCGCTCGGCTACAACAGGTCAGGGCAGGAATATTGAAATGCGCGCTGATGGCGAAATACACGTTGAGGATGGCGTAGATACGCAATGGGGCGGGTTGATGGCGGATAGTACCGGGCAACAACTGGATAGCGTAAGCACGTTGACTAAAAGTGGCGGCGGTACGCTGGAGTTGACTGCCAGCGGCACTGCGACGTCTGCGGTACGTGTGGAGGACGGAACGCTAAAAGGTGAAGCGGAGAATATTATTCCTTATGTTTCTTCACTGTGGGTGGGGGAAGACGGTGTTTTTGAAACCGGGCAAAATCAGGATATTCGTTCAATCGATGCCACCTCTGGCGGCGATATCGACATAACCGATGGTACTGTGTTGCGATTGACGCAGCAGGATACGAACCAGGCGCTGGATGCCTCGCTGTTTAGCGGCGACGGTACGCTGGTGAATGCCACCGATGGCGTGACGCTGGCAGGTGAGCTTAATACCAACCTTGAAACTGACAGCCTGACTTATCTTTCCGACGTGACGGTTAATGGCAATCTGACCAATACGTCCGGTGCGATTAGCCTGCAAAATGGCGTCGCTGGCGACACGCTGACGGTAAATGGTGATTATACCGGCGGCGGTACGCTACTGCTCGATAGCGAATTAAACGGCGATGACTCAGCAAGTGACCAACTGGTATTGAACGGTAATACTGCTGGCAACACGGCCGTGGTAAT
>OHVK01000585.1_pt1 | contig 13574 bp, 9 predicted proteins | sample 1579411 | NCBI WGS metagenome assembly OHVK01 (sample SAMEA3882524, study PRJEB24775) | human gut metagenome | biome: human-associated habitat; feature: intestine environment; material: feces | place: Netherlands | collected 2009/2010 | reverse complement strand
CCTGATTGTCCTTCCGCAGTATCAGTTGCGGGTATTTCACTACCCGTAGAAGTGTCAGCCTCAGTGTTAGATAATTCTTCATGCTTAGGCATAACGGATTTATCCACCAACCAATATTGACGGTCTTCAATATTCAATCCAAAGACATCTTCACGATGATAGATGCGTGAATAGTTTCCTTCTTCACCGAATGCTACGTTGAATTCCCCATTGTAACAATACTTTTGAATCGTGTTGACAACAGCATCACGACTTGTTATCATTGGTTTATCATCGTATTGCAGGAATGCTTCGTACAATGCTGTTACATTGATTGGGCTGTCGATAGTCGGATACAGACGATTCGTTTTCAGTGTTCCTATACCTATAGAACGTATCAGCCATTCTTCTTCAATAATGGCATCCAGCAATTTTTCAGTGATTTGCGTTTGCATATCGCGAGCAAAGTCACGCAATTCAACAGCTTCCAATCCGTCTGTCACTGAGTAGCGCATGGCTATGTTATAGACAGAGATGAGCTGTGCATTGGCTTGTGCATTGGCTTCGTTCTTCTTATCTGCAATGTCCCGTTTCTGATCTGTATCCAACTGACCACTGTATTCGTGTTGCACCCGTTCACAAGCCAAATACTCTGTCAGCTTGGATTGCAACAATCCAAGTTGGCTTTCCGAACAAGTCAAATAGAAAATGGTGTTGCGGAAAATACGTTGACTTGTACCTTTCTTCGTAGCTATCTGCTCTACATGGTTTTCAACCTTCTTGCTGATGGAAGTCGCTTGTGTGGCATAGTCAGGACTCAATATGACCAATGTCAACGTCTTCTGTTCAGGAACATCACTGGACGGATTTATCAATACTCGAAGTTGACTGTTTCCATTGATTTGGCTATTCAAGCGTTTCAGTATTTCGGCCTTTACATCGTTGGCAGAAACTTCTGACTTGGCACTATTAATTAATATATTAATGTTAGGCTTGGCTTGGAACCAATAGCTCTTAGTGCCAACGTTTGTGGCATATAAATAATAAGCGACTCGCTCCAATTTGTTGAGTGCATTATTAATTTCACTATGCTGGAATGCTGATGGACGAAGCATACAAAGTTTTAATTGTTCGATGCTTAATCCTTTGCTTTGTGAGCCACCGATGCTGCCCATTAATAGTGTTGTTGCGATACCTTGTGCTAAATTGTATTTGAAAGTATTGCTTTGTGGATCTTCATTGTCAATTTTATACGCATTGCTTGATGTTCCGATGATATCAGCATGCATCACCGTTTCCCACTGGCTTCCCATCAAGCTGGTAATTGTACTCGTCAATGTAGGCAGATTGGTCAAGTTGACATCAGAAGTATGTATCAATGCTTGTGAACCACTCAATGAACCTCTGCGATTCCAAAGGTCTTTGATGATAGACGCCAACAAGCGCAACACACCACGAGTTCGTTGGAAGCGCGAGTCGTTACCCCATTTCAAGCGGAACATATCTATCAGTTCGGGATGGAACGGGTATGCCTTGCGCATTTTGTTGATGTAATCCGTGCGGTCTGCTTCGACTGGTAAGTCCGAACGTCTGTTATGATACGTATTCTTATATCGTGTCAATACCTGTTCTATCACCTCTGGATTACCAACGTTTTCAAATAGGCGACGGCGAACCACTTCAAAGATTTCTTCGTCATCTACAGGTTTTATACCAGTACCCACACGTACAATGCGGTTTTCAAGGGACGAAAGAATTTGTTGTCCGATTTCTGATGATGCCACTTCAGTTGCACTGGCTGGCAGGGTTGCTATTAATACACATTTGGGAACTGCTGCAACCGATTCGGTCAATGTCTGCAAGAAACTTACAGTCTGTGTATAAAGTGTTCCTTTGCCCACAATCGTTCCATTGGCTTTGTTGCAATAGTCGGCCAGCTCATCCACCAATATCAGCGAAGGAGTATGCTGTTCTAGGATAGGTTTGAAAATGGAAGATGTCGGAGCCGTCCTGCTTTCATCATTGGCACGTACCTTATTATATCCTTCCACTCCTCCCAACTGATAGGCGAGTTCTCCCCATAGGGTATAGATGGTGATACCTTCGTTGGTAGTGCGCCCTTGTACTACGTCGGTTGTATTGTTCGTGAATACAGCAACCTTGGCGTTATCAAAATTGGGAACTACACCCTCTTGCAACAAATTGGCAGTATAGGCCGAATTCAGCAATGAACGTCCTGCATTGGCTATATGAAAGAGTGAAATCAAGGTATGTGTCTTACCACCACCAAAACCCGTTTGGAGTGATACAACCCGGTTTTCACTTTCTTCACCATTCAAAGCGCGAATAACCCGGTTTGCAATATCGCGAAGTCCGGCTGTAACGTAAGTCTTTTCAAAGAACATCGTAGGATTGCTATAGACTTCCTGACCGATTCCCAAGGCCACTTCGCTCAGGTTTGCTGCAAATACCGATTCATCCAAAGCACTGTTACGAATATCATAGTGAGGATATACGTTGGTAAACCAGGCTGGGATAGGTGCATCCTCACGCAATGCATTTACCTGTATGTTGGTGACAGGTTGAGGTATAGTCGCGGTTGGTTGGACTATCGTTTGTGTCTGTCCCTTGATGTTATCTATCTCCGTCACCAGTTCGTCCATCTTCATTAACTTGGCGGCTTGTTTGATGTAGAGATAGGCACCTTCTATCTCTTCGTTGTCCAAGGCTTGGTAATGGTTACACTTGTTACGGATGTCCTTTAGTTCTTGCAAATAGCTGATGAACTTGTTGGCTTTGTCGAGATTTTCAAATTCCAATCCTAATTCCCGTTTGAATCCAATGGCGAAATCCGGCAAGTTGTTGTAGTCAATGAAATACATGCACGATTGGTTTTCGCCTTGTGCTCTCATGGCTTGGTTCCAAGTAGTTTGTCTTGCCGGTTTTAATCTGGCAAAAAACAATCCTTCCCATGGTTCATTAGGGAAATGTTGCTGTAAGAAACTTACCACAAATGGACGCATGGCATCCAAAAATATGCCTAATGCTTTATGTATCTTGTCATTCATAACTTTCAGGTATTAACGGGTTATTCAAATAATGTTCCTTGGGTATAGGTTATTTCGTCACTACAATGCTGTATCAAGTCGGCAGAGTTGGAAATCAATCCTTGTACTTGTGTCAAATCATCACCTTCGGGAAGCAGTTCTTTCAATGATGCCAATACTCGCCAGAAAGGACTGCTTGCTTCGCTGCCAACTATCTTGATGTGTCGTAATATTTTGCCTCGGTCACCACTATGCCAATTGTCCATAGCCCGGTGTACTTGGTCAATCAATGGGTCGCTGGCTTCTATACCGAGTTTGTCTTTCACTACACGCTCTTTGTAGGTTGCTAAATGTTGCTTGTTGCCTGTACGGATAAGTAGATGCTTGTCAAAGATGTCGCTGATATTTACGCTCATTCCCACACGAGCAAATTTGGCGGCATCGTCAAAATCTGTATCGCCCATGCCATTCATCTGTAGCCAACCGATGTAGAAACGGGTGTATTCATCCAAACCTTCGAAACCTCGCAAAAGAGCATTGAAAGCGGATAATTTAGCAAGTTCTAATAACTCACCCACTGTAACTTCACTGCCGTCAGCTTTTTCTACTGTTTCATATTTACCAAATTCGCTTACAGCTTGACCAAAGCAAGCGGTAAGCAAGTCTGCACCACGGAAACCAAGTTCATAAAGTGCATTTACTTCTTCGGTAACTTTGGCTTCAATAGCTTTTTTTACTCGTTTAAAACTTTCAAAGCCATTGCGTTCAGAAGGACGACATGAAACCGTGACAGAACTTTCCAGATAAGCCATTTGCGATTTTAATGCTCCTGTCATTTCTGTGTCCATAGGCCAACTTCCCGTTATATTCATCTGAGAACCAATGATGGAATTACATAAAGTTGTCCATGCTTCCGTACTTTGATGAGCAAACATAATGCTCACAATATCATTCGTTTGATATTCTATAGTTCTAAATATATCCGTCAGTTTCCTTTCAAAATGTTCTTTTGCCTTGTCAATGCTATTACCGTGATGATGCTTTAAGGCCGTACATTCATCGGTTTTGGGAGTCTGAGGAGTTGCAAAATTTAAAGGATACAAAGTTCCTAATGTTCTTTTAAGCCATACATAGAAAAATTCTGATATATCAGCGTATGCTATCGCATCGTAATAAGGCGGATCAGTTACGACTGCATTTAATGATTTTTTCTCAAATTGTGATTTCTCTCCACTAGATGCATTTTTCAAAATAGCGGCAAAAGGATAATCACACTCAGATTCAATATAACGTGTTAACCATTCTAATTGATTCAATGCACTTCCAGAACTAGAACAAAAAGGATTTGATTCTGGATAATCAAAAACCATTGGAATAGCTTGTCTTCCCATTGGACGTTCTAATTTTTCACCTCCTATATGCCACACACCAAAAGATGTGTTGGCTATAGCTATTCTATCTACAAGAATTGCTAATAGAGTGGCTAAAGCTTTATCGTAAGATGTGTTTCTCTGTATGGATAATAGTTTTATTTGACGAACTAAATTGTTCAAGAAAAATATTTGTCTTTCAGAAAACATTTCACCATACAATTCAATTCCCCAACCAGGAGTATTAAAGTTTCGATTATTACCAACCTCCATACGTTCTGTTGGCCGTTCTTGGTTCTTAGGAACGTACTCTAGAGATTCAAATTCCGCTCTGTTAGGCAAACGATAATCTTTTCCTATTGGTGATTCAGTTATAACGGCAAGAAGTCTTTCACGTGTCTTTTTTGCCTTGAACTGTTCTTTCAATTGTTCCGTTGTAGTAACACTTCCACAGCAAGGACAAGTTAAAACACAACGATTATTCCATCCAGGTAAATTTTTCTCATCATATTTCCCATGCTTTATTTCAAATTGAATGTCCGTTCCATTGATAATAGGATTCAGATATACCTTTTTTGACTTGGTATTGGCCAAATAGAATTGTTTCAAAAGAGGCACCTCTGCCCTACAAGATGGATTGGAGCAAGTAGCAGTACGTGCCCAATAATAAGCGACAGGTTTATTACCCTTTTCATCTGCAGGATAAAGATGACCTACTTCAGCCTCTGTCGTAGCCAATAATTTCTTGGCATAAAATTCCACATCAAACGAAAGGCGGTTTGGTATTTCCACATTACCTGTAGGCATAACGCCAAACTTCTCTGTATAAAGCTTTACTCCTTCCTTACCGTAAAGAGCCATAAACTCTTCGTGGGTATAAGTGATGGGCTTGCCATACTTTTGCGGGAATTCTACAGAACCTTTCTCTATGATATGTGCCACCGGATTAATGTCGTTACCATACGAACAACATCCCAGTCGGGCTGCTTCCAATGGGATGGCACCACCGCCAGCAAAGGGGTCGAATACGCTTGGCATCCGATTTTGGAAACTCTCTATAGCGGCTTGCAAGGCCGTTTCTTTAACTTCTACATCTGCCGAAGCAAGATGACGGTTAGGGGTGTTATACAAATTATTTTCAGCTTCTTTGATAGCATTGAAAGCCAAATCAAACTCTGTGGCCAGTTCTTTGTAAGATGCCTCCGGATGACGCTCGGCATTATAAGCCACCCATATCAGCAAACGGGCCAAGCGAAGCACAACTGGGTCGTTCTTGCTTTCCCATTTGATCAAACAGCCTTCTTGTATTTGGTCTTTGGATGGTGTTGATTTTCCAGCCAACATATTCAGTTGACACTGGTGTGAGAACTTACCAATAAACATCAATAGACGGTTGCGAAGTGTATCCGGCATCGGGTCATAGATGGCAGTATAAGGAATATCAGGATAAGGTGCATAGAGCAAATTGTTTGCCAACATATCTTGTACGGCATCACAAAAAGCTTTCGGACAGTTGGCGTCCAAAGGGTCGGGTACCAAGCTGGCAAATATGACCGCACGACATACAGGCAGTGGACGGCGTGCCCACCACAGGTGCAAAGTTGATATATGTCCGTGACGGATAGATTTGTCTCGCACGCTCTCTGCCGAGATTTCCTTAATCGGCAAGGCAACTTCTATGAGTTTTTTGGCTTTTGTCATAGTATGATGTTTTTCTTTTATTCCTTTATGTATTTTTGTTGCCACTCTTCCAATGGCAAGTAATATTGAACTCCCTTCGACATCTTTTCAAACGATAGACGTTCGGCCGGGTTCTGTATGCGATATAGTGTAGGAGTGGTTTTGCAATTCACGACAATGTAGAGCCATGCTTTGTTTCCCAATTGAGCCAAACGGTTCCATTCATTTTCAGAAAGTATGACACCATCGGTAGTTGCACGACCTTTCACCTCGATGTAGCGTTTCATTTCGTAAGCATCGATGCTCTTGATGTCGTAGCCCAAATTCTGTTCCGACACATCTTCGGGAGTACGTCCTTGACTCGTTTCATATTCCATCGCAAATTGCATGGCAATAGCTTCTACCTCTTCATCACGCTTCATGTGGAAATGTTGTTCGTATTCCACTTGCGAAAGCGGCACCACGTAGGCACATCCAATAATTTCAGGTTCTTTGGGTGATACCTCGGTCATCTGACCCATTTCCACAATACGCTCTTCCCGTTTGTGCATCAACTCCTTTTTCCGCTCAATCTTATGCTGTAACTTTTCTTGCAACTTCATATCCCCCATGAATGCCTTCATCTGCATTTCATTGATGGCAATATCCAAGTCCATGATGATTTGACTGAAAGCCGTTCGGAGGTATTCCTGACGTTTGGCTGAGTCTTCCCCAACCTTCACTTTCGTTTCTTCAAACAAAGGTAAGGTAATATTCTCGAACGCCCAACTCATCACTTCATGACTTTGTACTGTTTCGGGTGGCAATATCTCCTTGGCAAATTGCGATGGAGCATGCAAATCGAGGAACTTGGCCGGAGAAGTGCTATGGTAAGAACCGTCAGTCGTCTGATAAATGAAGCTTAACAGTTCGTTGGCAATACTGTCGTCTCCCTTGTTGGGACGATTGTCTGTAATCTGGTTCTTGACAAAGAAGGCAAAATACTCTTCGGTGTCTTCCGGTGACACCAATATGGTACCTTTCAGCATCTCTTCCTTGAATTCCTTACGCACACAATCCACCAAAGCATCAAATAGAGCATTACCTGGATTGATGTAATGTACTTTGCCCAAGATGGCAGCCGTATTCTGATAGTCAAGGAATATCTGTTTGTCGAAACAGAATAGCAGCTGGCTGAGATTATCGGCCAATATATTGTAACTTTCCTTCAACTGTTTGCTCAAGATGTCAGGAATGGATGTTATCTTGTAGATTCCTTTTTGCACAGCTTCGTATTGACCACCTAAATAGCAGAATGCCCGTTCAAAGAACAATTGGATGTAGATAGGTTGCAACCGTTTTTCATCAGAATCCTCTTTCAGTATGCGGGCATCCTTGTAATCGACTTCACTATGTGCTATGGCATTCTGTTGCTCTTCGATGCGATTCTTGAACTCAGATTCCAATTGTTGATTGTTCTGATTCAGGAATAGGTCGAGGTCGGACTCCTTACCATCGAATACAGAAGAAATGATAGCTTCAAGGCTTACATCTTTCAATACATCTTGAATCACATCATACACACGGTCATCTCCCATACTCTCACGGATAACATCCAGCTTGGTAAGCAACTTGGAGAGCACTTGACCTTCGCGTGTATTGTCTGCAACCATATTGAATACAAGCACATCCTCCTTTTGTCCATAACGATGGATACGTCCCATACGCTGCTCCAAACGGTTGGGATTCCATGGTATATCCCAGTTGATAAGCAATCGACAGAATTGCAAGTTGATACCTTCGCCGGCAGCATCGGTTGCAATCAATATCTGAGTATCGGGTGCCATGAACTGCCATTGTGCGGCACGGCGGTCATCGACCGACAAACCTCCATGAATGACTGCCACCTTGTAGCCGTTATTGGTGAGGCGTTCTTGCAAATAGAGTAGCGTATCTTTATGCTCTGTAAAGATAACGAGTTTCTGTCCGTCAATGACACCTTGACTTTTCAGCAACTCTTTGAGTTGAATATATTTCTTTTCTTCTTGATTCTGATTGTAAAGTTGGTTGGCAATATCATACAGACGTTTAACCTCTTGGGCTTCATTGGCTATCTCAATCAAACTCTTTGATGTCGTAAAGAGTTTGAACTTCTTCGGATCAGAAAGAATGTTGTCAAGTGCATCCTTTTCATCATCTTCCAAGTCATCGTACTGGTCCATGTTATCCACATCCACCAATTCCAACTTCTGACGCTGCTTCCAAATGTTCGGATTCTTGTTGACTTCATCCACAATACCCTGCAACGCATTCCAACGTTTGAAAAGTGTGTTTTTGATGGCAAAGATGGAACTGACCAAACGGCGTTGCATCACGGCCAAGGCCAAAGTTACATGAATATTCTTTTCCTCGGTGGCTTCTTCCTTGCGTTGTGTCAAGTAATTGGTCACTTGGTCATACAGGTATTTCTCTTCGGGAGTCAGTTGGTAAGAAATGGTTTTGGTAAAACGATTCTTATAAAGCGGATTACCATTCCAGTCTTTCATATCCTCCTTCAAACGACGAATGAAGAACTTGTTCAGTCCATCCTTGCTAAGTTCCTTTACACGTTCTGTTGCCACATCGTCTGTAGCAAATATATCTTCATCCAATAACTGAAGTAACTTTTTGAACGTATCGGTACGTCCTCGGTGTGGAGTAGCAGTCAGCAACAACATGTGCTCGCATTGTTGAGAAAGTACGTAAGCAGCTTCGTAGCGTTTGGATTTATAGGTTTTCTGTCCATATTCGTAAGCCGACAATTTGTGCGACTCATCAAAGATAACCATATCCCAACTGGTATTGCTTACTACAGAAAGTACATCCTCCCGACTGATAAAGTCGATAGAAGTAACGATTTTGTTGGCTGTACGGAAAATATTAGGATCAGCAGTAAACAGACTGCGATTGACAAGTGTGAAAGGTATATTGAACTTGACACCCATTTCGTCTTCCTGCCATTGTTTGGTCAAGCCACCAGGAGTAATAATCAGAATACGTTCAACAATACCACGCATGATAAGTTCCTTCAAAAGAAGGCCTGTCATAATCGTTTTTCCTGCACCGGTATCGTCAGCCAACAGGAAACGAATCTTAGGCTGGGGTAACAAGAACTTGTAAACAGCTTCCACCTGATGGGGAAGAGGGTCAACCACACTACAGTTGATGGCAAACAACGGGTCGAACTGATATGCTGAATGTATACGCTCGGCCTCAGCAAACATCACAAATTTTTCAGGATTACCCTTAAAGTTAAATTCCCCTTCGGATGTCAATACTTCCAAATACTCGAACTGCTCTTTGGTAATCACTTTGGTACTAGTCTTGTTGGTAGTAACACCCGTGTATTTGATAGAATACATGTTTCCCAGTGCCTGTACTTTAATGACAGTTACAGGCTCAGTTGGTATCAGATTCTTAATGATTTGGTTGACTTCTATCATAATTATTTCTTCAATTCAATATTATCAACCAATAAATCCTTCGCTTCAACCCCTAAAAGGGAAGCAATCTCATACAATAATTCAATACTTGGCTGTCTGCGATTACAGACATAGGCATTGGTCTGGCTAAAACTTTTGCCTATCTTTTCTGCCAGCCAAGTTTGTTTAATGCCTTTTTCTTCAAGTACTTCTTTTATCCGATTCATATTTATTACTTATTTGTGAATGCAAAAATATGAAAAATAATGCGATAAAAAGAAGAAATGAGAGAATATGTTATATTTGAAGTATCATTTTATTGAATATCTATGTTTATATCCTTCTCATACTTCCCCCTCAACGACTTCTCTCGAATAACCACAACATGCATGTTGGCTCTTAGACGGTCAAAGGTGCGAAGTCCGTATTTGGTTTTGATTTCTTCCAAAGTCAGGTTGGTATTGGTAACAAGTAGAGTCCCGTGTTTCTCTATGCCATCGACAATTTCGGAAAAAACGATGTGAGAATTTCCATAATCGTAGAATGTTCCTTCAATACCGAAATCGTCTATGGCAATGAATCGTTGACGCAAAGAACTACGATATGTCGCTTCGTTGCAAAGTTCTGTTGCTTGGTATCGTGAAAAGACTTTGTGTAATGCCATTCGGAATATTAAAGGGATAACTTTCATACAGATTTCGGATTTCCCGACTCCTGGTGGACCAATCAGCAATAGACCTTTTCCTTGATTGTCAGTTAGCCAATTTACTATTTGGTCATAATCAGCAAGCCATTCCACTTTGTGGTGCATGACTTCTTCAAGTCCAGCAATTAAAGCTTCTTTGGCATTAGGGATTCCAAAACGAAAAGGTATTGATGCATAGTCATCATCATTCTTCCGTGCCTCTGAAATAGCATGTTGAAAATCTTCTCTTGTCAATCTCATCATTGCCATTGTTCGATAGGTTTGTATTTATCTAATGAATCATCTGCAAGTATAAGTCCCTGTTGCGACGTGTTTTTACGCAGCGACATAGACGGCTTACAGTTTCCTTGTTTGCATACCCAATTAACGAAATGCCGTTTGGTGTCTTCCTCTGTTTTTCGATTGACACCACTTGCGTGAAGATAACGAAAGAATTGTGCCAACAAGGTTGCCATATCGGTTGATGATGCAACCATATTTTTACCAGACAAGTATTCTTTTACTTTTCCCTTCCATTCCATATCAAGCGAAAGCACTTCTTCCAATTCTTCAATAGAAAGCATAGAATGTTCTTCGTGTGTGCGTTGACTTATAACTTCTTTGTCTATATCTACTTCTTTATTATTGAGGGTCAAGTCTTCCGTCAAGTGTACAGACAAGTCCTCCGTCAATTCAAGTAGCAAATATTTGGACGGTTGAAAGCGAGTTGTTCCATTGGTAAAACTTATCAGTTTTCTTTTCGCCAATCGTTCTCTGGCTGTTACCAATGTTTGTTTCGACATCCGAAGTCGGTTGCAAACATGAAAGGTAGGGCAAGAAAAAGGCATTTTCCAATGAAACTTGTTGCACTCGTTGACAAGAAAGGCATAAAGAGCGACTTCGCTTGCAGCAAAGGATTCGTAGGCCGCCAGTCGCCAAAATTGGTTCATGTAGTCAATATACGTCATAAGCAGACCCTCTTTTATGCAAACTTTGTCAACAGTTCACGGTCAAGAATTGTATCGTCAATCTCCATCCGACTAAAGTACAACCGACTGGCACTTCTATGAAATGGAAGCTGTCCCCGTTGACATCGCTTGCGCACGGCATCTGTAGATATGCCAAGATAATCGGCAACCTGTTTTATATTCATCACGTAATCTGCCTTCCGTTGTAAAAGGATGGCAGCATCATCTACAATGCGAGAGAAATTCTCTCCATTCGCTTCTTTTTGTTTCTTCGTCAATGTCTTCATACGCTTAATTTTTGAAATTTTGTGTTGCGAAGTTACAGACGAAGACACAAATGGACGAAAGTACAAAAGAAAATCAGTCAGAATTTAGGTTTTATTGTGTTTGGGCGAAAAATCATACTCTTATTTCATACTCGTAAAACAATGAACCAACCCCAAACAGCCGTTTGAGATTGGTTCGATTATTACTTTTAATATGCAATTCAATTATTGCAAGGGTCTCTATAAAAATAGGTTTCCCCATTTTGATTTTCGACAATTTTAGAATAAGAGTATTTATCTATCATAATCGTATAACAACTATGAAGACTCAAAACTGCATCGTTTAATGAAGGGAAGTCTTCCAAATCAATAATATTTAAACCGACTTCTTTACAATCATCTTTTGATAATCGTCTTGCATGAGAGTAGGTCGTTTTATGATTTAAAAACTTGTCTCTAATTTTTTCTATATCTATATTTGGATATACCTTGGGAATCCATTTATCCATTAATTCATTAGACCACCTAATCGCATTTTCACATTCATGAATAATCGTAGCACCTGGATATTTTGCAATGAGAGTTTGCCACAAACCTATGGTATTTGGATTTTCTGCAATTTCTTCTTTTGCTTTTTCAAACTCATCAATAATGGCTTGGCATGCGACACCGTTATATTGAGGATCAACAGGCCCCAAGCAAGATTGTTCTCCCATTAGTATTGCTTTAGAAAATAATGCAATCATAGTTCCTGCAGACATTGCAATTTGTGGAATAATAACACGAATATCTCCATTAAAAATTTTATGTAGATAATTAATTAAATTTTCCATTACAGCCAAATCACCTCCGGGTGTATGTATTATTATGTCTAAACCCATACCTTTGTCTAATGAATGAGTTATAGACATAAAAGCATTTTTATCCAATTCATCAATCATGGTATGAACTGTAGGTTGTTTCAGCCACCCAGAATAATAAGAAATCACATTACGGCCAGTCTCACGATGAATAATCTCGAAATACTCTTTACGCATTCTATCAAGGGCATTTACTTGGTTTGAGGCTTCAACCTCTGTTAAGATTTTGTTCCAGTTTGGCATATCTATTCTTTTTAAAAGTTAATATTATATCTGGTTAACAGAATAATTACTAAAATGTTCATCAAATAAAACAGTCATTGCATTTGTAGATGTTTTATTCCATTTGTTGCTCATGAGTAGAATTTATTTTGTACCTTTGCATTGTGGTTAGGAATAACATCGAAACCACATGCGAGTTAATTAATGTGTTACACTTTTTGTGTTACATCCTAATAATGAACCCTTTTATGACAGGGCATAGGGCCTTGGAAAAGAAACAGATAACGCAAGGAAATAACCGAAAGGTACAAAATCCAAGCGGATCACCAAAGAATCAGAGAGTTACACCAAAGTAACTCTCTTTTTTTATGCCTTAAACGCGCCGGTTTACATGGTTCAGTTAAACCGAGAGTTAAACCAAGAATGGATTTTCCGGATCAGTTTTCCAAAATATTCTTGGCGTATCAGCCTTTCCCTTCAGCTCCCACTAGAAAGTTCGAAGCATTTATGCCCTCATGCCCTCACTGCAAACATAACAAGCTAACTATAAACTATTTATGCGCCAATGGTAAAAATACTTGCTCTCACTCATACCCTCATGCCCTCACTACATTTTCAAGGAAAATTTCACATAGCATACTGTTTATCAATCATATACTCTCTTTTTTATAAACTATTCCAGCTTGACACAAAGTAGAGCATTCCAAGTCTTTTTTGCGGAAAAAGCACCATAAAAGATTTGTACCTCCAAGGAATGACGGCTTACGATGCATCGGCAGAGATAAAAAACACCCCTGCCCTGATGTGGATTTTCATTCTGAACGTATGGAAGTTCATATACATACATATAAGAATGAATATAATATATGTATAACCCTGTACATACACCGGATTCATCACTAAAAGATTTTACCTGTATCCCCAAACCTTTCCCGCCGTATGATTAAAGGTTTTCTTCCCGTCTGTTTTATCTCCGCAAGCCTTTGGAGTTATCTCCATAAGCTTTGGAGTTATCTCCCAAGGCTATGGAGTTAACTCCAAAGGCTTGCGGAGATAA
>OHVK01000584.1_pt1 | contig 13605 bp, 10 predicted proteins | sample 1579411 | NCBI WGS metagenome assembly OHVK01 (sample SAMEA3882524, study PRJEB24775) | human gut metagenome | biome: human-associated habitat; feature: intestine environment; material: feces | place: Netherlands | collected 2009/2010 | reverse complement strand
GTAGGAACAAAATAATACGACAATTCAATATAAACTAATTTTGAACACCTACTTATTTCGCATTGTTGAACAAGAAGAACTGCGGACGTCCGTAAACACTGAAATCTTTGACGCAGCCCGGCATGTTCGGGTTGCGTTGCTGGATTTCGATGCCCGTGATGGTCTGGATTTCTCCGAGGTCGATGATGATGCGGTGTGGGAAAGCCGTGGTCGGCTCCTTCTTCCACTGGGAATGCCAGTAGCTACGCGCTGACTCATCGAAGAGATATTCAGCCGGACCTTCGTCGGCCTGTTCGGTGTTGACGTAAACAACGGTCCATGCGTCCTTGGCAACTGGTTTGCCGTTTTCACCGATGAGGTTAATTTCGGCCAGGCAGGCGTTTTTGTCATCGTATGAAGAGTTGACTTCAAGGAGCAGGTGGCGCATGGTGCTGGCGCCCTTGAAGTTGAAGCGCTGCATGCCGCCTTCCTTCTTCAGCGTGGCCTTCAGGAGGCAGTCGCCTTCTTCAACGATGGGCTGGCCTTCCGGCTGCGTGCGCTGTTGAGATTTGTGTGCATTGTGGTCGGTGCCCAGCGTGTTGAGGATGGGTTCCGGCAGGCCGGCAAAGGTGTGGTTGCCCTTATCTTCGAGGTCTAACACGATGATTTCGTTCTTGCCCTTCTTGACCCACGGCCCAGGCACGTAGAGCGTTTGCTGCGGACCGATTTGCCAGAACTTGCCGATGCTGCGGCCGTTGACCCACACAGCACCCTTGCCCCAGTTGCTCATATCAAGGAAGACATCTCCGCGCTCGCTGAGTGTGAAGGTGCCACGGTGGAAGCCCACACCTTCGAGGTTGCCGTCTTGCGCTTTGCCCTTAGGCATCTTCTTGAGGTTGTAGAGCGGCAGCGGCGTGGTGGTCCATCCCTTCACTTCCTTGCCAGCAATGGTCACGTTTTCGGTGATGCCCTTCAGGTTGTCGAGGAGGTCGGGACCATAGTTGATGCGGCCGACGTTTTCAACCAAAATCTCCAGTTTGGCACCAGCGGGGATGTCCACCTGCATCTTGTTTTGGCGATGACGGCGGTCAAGCGTACCGATGCGTTTGCCGTTGACAAAGACGATGGCATAGTCGCGAACCTGGCGAATGACCATCAGACCTTTGACGGCGTCTTTGATGGTTGTTTCGTAATGGATGTAGCCAAAATCTTGGTCAACATCTTCCATCGTCAGCGGACGTTCCGCTTCGACGCGGCGCTTAAAGGCGGCACCCAAGGGAGCCGTTTCCGTCAGTTTGACAGGCGCGAAGGTGGCGACAGGATTTTGTGCCGGCACTTCTGGCAGGGTTTCTCCCTCCGGCAGGTTTTTCTGAATCACTTCGCGGAAGGCCAGATATTTCGGCGTGATGTTGCCATATTCACCCAGAGGAGCATCGTAGTCGTAGCTCGTTGGTTGCGGTTCATAGCCGCTTCCGACGGTGTTGGCGCCATTGGTGAAAGCAAAGTTGGTGCCGCCGTGGAACATGTACATATTCACAGAAATACCGTGTTGCAGCATCCAGTCGATTTGCTTGGCAGGGCTTTTATAGTCGCGCTTCGAATGTGGGGTGCCCCACACGTCGAACCAGGCAGGATAGAACTCAGCCACGAAGTAGGGGCCACCGGGATAGAAACGGTCGATGGCGCGTTTCACTTCTTCGCCAACAGAACCATTCACGGTTGGCAGGACATCCTTCATATAGCCGTTTGGCATCTGTCCGGCACCATCGCAGGTGATGAAAGGCGCGTTAAAACCGGCTTTCTGCAGCATGTCTTTGAGTTTGCCAAGATAGACGCGGTCATTGCTGTAGGAGCCATATTCGTTTTCAACCTGCACCATGAGAATGTTGCCGCCGTTGTTGACGGTGTATTTTCCAACCTCCTTGCCCAGGCGGTTGATGTATCTTTCGCAGGCCGCCAAAAAGTCGGGGTCGTCGCTGCGCCAAACCATGTGCTTGTTCTTTTGCAGCCAGTAGGGGAAACCGCCGAAGTCCCATTCTGCACAAACGTATGGGCCGGGACGGAGCACAACGTAGAGGCCCAATTCCTGTGCCGTGCGGATGAACTTGGCGAGGTTGGCCTCGCCCTTAAAGTCGAAGACACCCGGCTGGCGCTCGTGGATGTTCCAGAAAACGTAGGTCGAAATGCAGTTGATGCCCATGGCTTTGGCGCGAAGCATGCGGTCGCGCCAGTATTCTTGCGGGATGCGCGGATAGTGCATCTCTCCGCATACTAAGGTGACGGGCTTGCCGTCGAGCCAGAACTTGCCTTTTTCAATTTTGAAGTCGTGGGCGCTTGCTGCTGCCAAGCCCAGGACGAAGGCAAAGAAGATGGAAAGAATCTTTTTCATGATAAATCAAATAAAGCTATCCAGATGATTGTGTCGTGTGGCCTCATCCGGATAGCTATTGGTTATTGGTTAAGTGTCTTTTAAGCCTTGGTTTAGCTGAGTCCGATGATTTCTCCGTTGACGTAGTCGATGTGGTTGGCTTGCGGATCGCGGGGAAGTCCCGGCATGCGCAAGATGTCGCCGGCAATGGCCACAACCATTTCTGCCCCGGCGTTGAGCACAACGTCGCGGATGAGGAAGTCGAAGCCTTCAACCGCGCCATAGCGCTTGGCGTCGGCAGAGAAAGAGAACTGCGTCTTGGCGATACAAACCGGACAAGTGTTCATGCCTAAGGCCTCGGCCTGCTTGATGTGGTTGAGGGCCGGTTTGGCAAAGGTGACGCTGGCAGCGCCGTAGATGGTTTTTGCCACCTTCTCGATTTTCGTGCGCAGGTCGTCGTTGTCGTCGTAGGTGAACTTCAGCGGCTGCGATGGGTTGTTTTCGATGGTGTCGACCACGAGGTGTGCCATTTCTTCCGCGCCCTTTCCGCCTTCAGCGTAGGCGTTGTTGATGACGAATGGTGCCTTCAGCGTTTCTTCGCAATGGGCCTTGAGGAGTGCCATTTCTTCATCGGTGTCGGTGGCAAAGCGGTTGAACACCACCACCACGCTCTGGCCGAAGCTGCGCAGGTTCTTCACGTGGCGGTCGAGGTTGGCCAGGCCAGTGCGAAGTCCTTCGAGGTTAGGCTCCTTGATGGCGTCGAGCGCCACGCCGCCGTGCATCTTCAAGCCCTGTGCGGTGGCAACGATGACGGTGAGGGCGGGTTGCAGACCGCTCTTGCGGCAAAGGATGTTATAGAACTTCTCTGCACCGAGGTCGGCACCGAAGCCGGCTTCCGTGATGGTGTAGTCGCTGTGTGAGAGCGCCATGCGGGTGGCAAAGAGAGAGTTGCAACCGTGTGCGATGTTGGCAAACGGACCACCGTGGACGATGGCAGGCGTTTGCTCCGTGGTTTGCACGAGATTGGGCGCCATGGCGTCTTTCAGCAACACCATGATGGCACCAGCCACGCCGAGGTCTTTAACGGTGAATGGCTGGCCGTCGTAAGTATATCCCAACAGAATCTGCTCGATGCGGCGACGCAAATCCTTCTCACTGGTGGCCAAACACAAGATGGCCATGAGCTCGGAGGCTGGCGTGATGTCGAAGCCAGCTTGCTGCGTAAGGCCGTTTGTGGCCGGGCCGAGTCCCGTCACGATGCTGCGCAGGGAGCGGTCGTTCACGTCGAGCACGCGACGCCACAAAATCTCTTTCAGTCCGAAGCCGTCTTTGGCATGCTGATAGAGATAGTTGTCGAGCAGGGCGCTAATCATGTTGTGGGCAGAGGTGATGGCGTGGAAATCGCCCGTGAAGTGCAGGTTGATGCGCTCCATTGGCAACACCTGTGCGTGGCCGCCGCCTGCTGCTCCGCCCTTCATGCCGAAGCAAGGACCCAATGAAGGTTCGCGCAATGCCACGACTGCTTTCTTGCCAATGCGGTTGAGGCCCAGGGCCAGACCGATGGAAACGGTGGTTTTGCCGATGCCTGCCTTGGTGGCTGTGATGGCGGTGACGAGAATGAGTTTGCCTTTGGGCGCTCCCATCAGGCTGAGAGGGAGCTTAGCAATGTGTTTCCCGTAGTGTTCCAGTTCATCGGGAACAATGCCCATGTGGGCCGCTACGTCATCGATGTGGGCAAGTTTTGTGGCGTGTGCAATTTCGAGATCTGTCATTTTCTTGAATTAAAAAATCAAACGATATGTTTCGGGGATGGCCTTCTATGGGATGGGCTGCCCCCTCTGTTTCTTTGTTGATGGATGGCTATTGCCGTGTTTGGCAGTGGCCAGTGTGCCATTGGCATGATGCGGCGCTTGCTGCTCTTGGGGCGTTATCCGATTTTGTCGACCAAGGCTGAGAGGTTGACCGTGAAGAGGCGGACCGAGATGATGCCGAAGAATTTGCGCAGCAGATAGATGGCGCTGGCGCTGAGAAGGCGTTCGACTTTGTCGGTGGCGCGAAGAACGCAGTAGACAAAGAGCATGTTAAGGGCCAACGCGATGAGGATGTTGACAGAGGCGTATTCGGCCTTCAGGGACAGCAGCGTCGTAAAGGAACCTGCACCCGCGAGAAGAGGAAATACGATTGGAACCAGCGTTGCCGCTTTGATGGGTCCCATGTTCTTGAAAATCTCAACGTCAAGCAGCATTTCAAGGGCCATCAAGAAAATGACAAGTGCTCCAGCGACAGCAAACGACTCGATGTCGACGCTGAAGAGATGGAGCATGGCGTCGCCGGCAAAGAAAAATCCAACCAGCAGTGCTGACGAAATCAGCGTGGCGTGGAGGGCATTGACGGGGCGGCCTTGTTGCTTGAGGTTGATAATGATAGGCGTTGATCCTAATACGTCGATCACGGCAAAGAGAACCACGAATGCACCGGTCATCTCTTGGAGGTTGAACCGGCTAAGGAGGTAATCAAATGACATAGATGAGATAGATGTTTTAGGGCAGGCCAATTATGAACATCTGCCAGTTTGTAAAATGTGTGGGGAATTTTTCTGCCGCTGCAGAAAACTTTCCGTATCATACTGCAAATTTACTTTTTTTTTAGGGGCTGGACGCATTTTTCGCCTGATGTTTTGCGCGAAACTGGTGTCGGATGGTTTTTTCTGATGGGAAATCGGGCGGGCGCGTTGGAAATGGAAGAGGGGAATAACAAAAGACAGACTTCTGCAAGCGTTGTTGCGTGGCTTGCGGAAGTCTGTCTTGAATGGTCTCATTGCTCTATGGGGACAGCATCGGGCGATGCTGTTTATTTCTTGGGATTGCTCTGGCGCATGAGGGCGGAGAGAATGTACATGCGCATCATTTGTATGGCGCGCTCGTTGTCGCCGCCGTTAGGGATGATGATGTCGGCATACTGCTTTGTCGGTTCGATGAACTCATCGTGCATCGGTTTGAGGATGTTGCGATATTTCGTGATCAACATTTCCAACGGATGTCCGCGTTCGGCGATGTCGCGCTCAATGACGCGCAGAAGGCGTTCGTCGGGCTCAGCGTCAACAAAAATCTTGAGGTCCATGAGGTCGCGCAAGTCTTTGTCGTAGAGCGTCATGATGCCTTCAACGATGATGACGTCGCAGGGTTCCACGTGTACCGTTTCTTTCAAACGCGTGCAGGTGATGTAAGAGTAGGTGGGCTGCTCAATGGCGCGTCCGGCACGCAGCTCGGCAATCTGGTGGGAAAGCAACGGCCATTCAAAAGCGTCGGGATGGTCGAAATTGGTTTTCTTTCGCTCTTCCAGAGGCATGTCTGTTTGGTCATTATAATAGGAGTCTTGCGGGATGACCGCCACAGCACCTTCCGGCAGGCTTTCTCGTATTTTCTTGACGACGGTGGTCTTACCAGAACCAGTTCCGCCTGCAATTCCGATGATAAGCATAACGTGGTATATAAATTTAAAGTTATTGTTTGATGTTCGTTGCAGCGCCCTTCTCTTGACGGGCGATGGGGACGCTTGGAAAAAAAACAGACAGTTGGTGGGGACATCGAGCAATATGAGGTGCATCGGGTGGCATGCGGTGCCACGGAACAGTTCATCGCGCTCGTCGTGTTCCCCCTATTCCTGTGCAAAAATAAATAAAAGCCTTGGATTTCTCAGTGTAATCTTCGGAAAATAGTAACTTTGTCTTGGCTTAATATTGAGAACAGTCCTAATAATTTTTACTTGACCATGACAGCAGAAGAAATCATCTTTAAATATTATCCTGAGGACAACGCTTTGCGCCGCCTCTTGCTTCACCATAGCCACCAGGTGGCCGACATGGCTTTGGCGGTGGCCGACCGTCATCCCGAACTGCATCTCGACCGCGACTTTCTTTACCGCGCTTCTATGTTGCACGATGTCGGCATCTTCTTGACAGACGCGCCGGCCATCCATTGTTTTGGCAAAGCTCCTTATCTGATTCACGGGCGGCTTGGCGCCGAATTGATGCGAGAGGCGGGGACGGGGTTGACGGCTGAGAACATCCGCACGCAGAATCTGCCGTTGCCTCCCGGCGATTATTTGCCGGAGACGCTTGAAGAGCAGGTGGTTTGCTATGCCGACAAGTTCTTCTCAAAGAGCCATCCTGAGCGTACGCGAACACCAGAGCAGGTGGCTAAGAGCCTTGCCAAATTCGGCGAGGCTGGCGTTGAGAAATTTTGGGAATGGCAGCGCCGCTTTGGTTAAAGGGCGTTGTCTGTTTGACGGTGTGGCCGATTTCTCACGGGGATATTTCCGCCGTTCTTGTTTTGTTGGACAAACAATTTGGCAGGTGCCCAACATGTTTTTTATTGAACACCTGCCAACAAGAAAAAGGAGAAGCAAAGAGACATCGAGTGTCCTTGCTTCTCCTTATATTTCTGAGCAACCTCAGCGGCTGGGTTTATTTTTTGCCGTGTACTTCGTCAGAAACGGTCAATTTCTTGCGACCCTTGGCGCGACGAGCTGCTAATACGCGACGACCGTTAGCGGTCTGCATGCGTTGACGGAAACCATGTTTGTTGTTTCTCTTTCTGTTGTGAGGTTGGAATGTTCTTTTCATTTTTATTATGCTGTTTTATTTTTATATTTCATGGGGTGACGTGGTACTCAGTGTGTTTGCTACACTATAAAGTCCACAATTCGGGTTGCAAAGTTAGTACTAATTTTTTAAATGACAAATTTTTAGCGTCATTTATTGCAGAACATATCCTTGCTTTTTATTGTTGGGGCCTTGACTATCGTTGCAAAGCTGCTTCAGCTGGTTTGCAGGGTATGGCCCGTTGTTTGCAGCGATAGGCTTTGCAATTTGCAGCGATAGGGCTTGTTATTCGCTGAAGCGTTTGGCCTGCTCCTGAATGAGTGCGGCATCGTTGAAGTAGTCAATCTTCATGGCGCGGCGTACGTCGGCCAAGGTCTGCGCCGCAACTTCGCGGGCTTCCTCGCAACCCTTCTTCAGCATGTCGTAGATGGCGGGAATGTCCTTTTCATATTCCTTTCTGCGGGCGCGGATGGGCTCGAGTTCTTCCTGCAGGATGTTGTTGAGGAAACGTTTCACCTTCATGTCGCCCAGTCCGCCGCGTTGGTAGTGGGCTTTCACCTCGTCGAGGTTGGCATATTCGTTCCAGTAGCGTTCAAAGTGTTCCGGACGGCAGAAAGCATCGAGATACGTGAATACGGTGTTTCCTTCGATGTGGCCGGGGTCGGCAACGTGGATGTGTTCTGGGTCGGTGTACATCGACATGACTTTTTTCTGTACCTCGTCGGCCGTTTCAGAGAGGTAGATGCAGTTGCCGAGGCTCTTAGACATTTTTGCCTTGCCGTCGGTGCCCGGAAGACGGAGGCATGCTGCGTTGTTTGGCAACATGATGGCCGGTTCCACGAGTGTTTCGCCGTAGATATAGTTGAAGCGGCGCACGATTTCCGTTGCCTGTTCAATCATCGGTTTCTGGTCTTCTCCCGCAGGCACGGTGGTGGCGCGGAAGGCCGTGATGTCGGCAGCCTGGCTGATGGGGTAGGTGAAGAAGCCTACGGGGATGCTGCTTTCGAAGCCGCGCATCTGGATTTCCGACTTCACGGTTGGGTTGCGCTGCAAGCGGCTTACGCTGACGAGGTCCATGAAATAGAACGAGAGTTCGCAGAGCTCAGGAATCTGGCTCTGGATGAAAAGCGTTACCTTTTCAGGGTCGAGGCCGCAGGCGAGGTAGTCGAGCGCCACCTCAATGACATTCTGGCGCACCTTTTCAGGGTTGTCGATGTTGTCGGTGAGGGCTTGTGCGTCGGCGATGAATACGAACATCTTCTTGAAGTCGCCTTCGTTTTGGAGTTCTACGCGGCGGCGCAGAGAACCCACATAGTGGCCGATATGGAGGCGTCCGGTGGGGCGGTCGCCCGTGAGAATCACTTTTTCTTTAGTCATTATATTTTGTCTTTTTTGTTTCAGTGTAGATGGATATGGGCTGTCGTGTCAGGGAGGGGGCTTGGAGCGGGAGAACCGTTCCGAGCGTCTGTCGGCAGCCTTGTGGCGATGCCAAACGGCGGTTTCCGTCTGTTCAGCCTGTGCAAAGTTAGCACAAAGCCTTGAAACGGCCAAACTTACTTCCACCTCACTTTGTCAGGAAGGTGAGAATCGCCTTCATGGCTTGTTGTCGGACGTGGGCCGACGTGATGGTTTCAAATGGGAAGCCCATCACCAAAAGGCGATAGTCATTGCCAGGGTAGGCGATGCCTGCACTGCCTCCAGCGCCGTAGGCAAAAGCCGTGAAAGCCTTGGGGTCTGCTGGCACGAGCTTGTCGCAGTTTTGCAGCAAGTAGCCTTCTTTGTCGAAGGTCTTGCGGACGGGGAGCGAAAGGTTGAGGCCGCGTACATAGTCGGTGGAATCGTTTGATGCCGTGCCTGCAAAATCAAATTTCAGGTAATTGCGTGCAAACGTCCTTTCGCTTTCCGTTTTCAGGTCGCTGCCGAGATAACAGCCGCTTAGGAACATGTTGCCGCCGCTTCGGAGATAGGCCGTCATGCGGTTGCGGACACTGGGCGGCAACGCTTTATAGGGGCGCAGATTCTGCGGTGCGTCGCGCTCCATGCCGCAGATATAATCGAGCATATCGTAGTCTGCAGCGTCGACAGTGCCATCGGTGAAAGCCTCCCGTGAAGCCGACACAAACGTGTAGTCTCCTGCTTTCGCAATGGCGGCGCCGTGGAGAGAGGGATAGTCAAAAGTGTTGCCCATAACCTTTTTGCCAACCAGTTCCTTACCGCAGAAACCGAGGGCATGCGTGTCGTCGAGTCCTGCGGCATTGCGGTTGAAAATCTTTTGAGCTCCGGCAAACGCCGTTGTATATTCATAAGGCACGCCGAGGTCTTCGCGAAGGTCAAAGCCGAGGCTGTCGTGGCGTTCCACCCAGGCGGGACCGCTCAATCGTTCGAAGCCGTTCACAATTAAGATGCGTTTGCTCCCGGCAGTGCCTCTGCGCAGTGTGAGCGTTTCCGAAGGGAAACTCTCGCCGCCTTGGTTGATGGCCGTCACCTTATAGCTATATTGCAAACCTTCGCTGACGGGCAGTAATACGCTTGTGTTCCCGTCAACAACCAGTCCGTTGTCGAAATCCTCGTCGCCGATTTTCGTATAGACCACGTAGCCCGTCGGCGCAGCTTTCTCGCAGAGCGTGTCGGCCGTTGCCCGCCAACTCAGCAGGGCTTTGCCTTCTGGCGTAAGAGTGGCAGAAAAATGATGAACCGGCAGCGGTTGCACCTCATAGTTTTTGATGCCGTGTTCATAGCAAACAAATTGCAGGATGGATTTATACACTGCCCGCGACAAGGCAAATTTGAAGAGCGGGTCGTGCCCGTATTTCATGTCGGCGAAATTCTGGTGAGAGAGCATTTCGAGAATGGCCGAAGGCACGTTCGGCGTTCGCGACTCCCCATAGTTGCGATCCCAGAGTTCGCGTCGTGTCCAAGGAATGTTGAAGAGGCGCGAGAGGTCGTCGGTCACGTTTGTCATCGTCATACCGATGAAATCCGAGGATGCTTGTCGCGAGAGCCCCGATGGGTACGTGGTGTTCTTTTCGTCGTCGACGGTGGTGCAGATACCCAGTGTGCCATAGATGGAATTATCGTGGCGTATGCCAGCGTCACTGTGAACAGCCAGCGCCAGTTCGAAAGGCACCCCTTTCCCCGTTTTTCCCGGCATGTAGACACTGCCGCCGCCCAGATAATTGAGCAAGAAAGAGCGCGAACGGATGTCGTCGTTGTAGTCGTTTTGTCCGCAGTCCTTATTATATAGCGAGTCGGGCAGACCGCTCCATTGTGCTTGATAGCGAGCCCCTTCGAGAAAACGCGGCAGTCCGCTCGTTCCGGCGTTGCCGCGCTCCGTCTGTCCCACACCGCCGCCAAATCTCACGGCGTCGGCAGTCACCACGCCGCGTGATGAACTCTGATTGGTCAGAACGACCCTTCCTTCGCGGTTCTCCCCCTCGTCAAATTCAAACGAGCCGAGATACACCCACGTTCCGCCGCCCATCTGCTGGTTGACGCGGAATTGCGTTCGCCCTCCTTTGTGGTAGACAATGTAATGCGCGTCGCTAACGCTGTTGGGGCGTGAGGCATAGCTCACATAGACAGCGTAACGTCCCGTCTTGGGAATGCGTGGCGTCCAGGTGGCTTGTGCCAGACGAGAACGGCGGTTTGTGACCGCCACCTGCCTGCTCGTGCCAGAAGAAAACGGAAAAACACAGTCGTTCAGCAAGCCCGACGGCATGGCAAACCCCACAGAATCTGGCGTCGTCTGCCATGCGAAGTCCTCCTGCTCAATCTCCGTGTAGCTCCCCTGCCGTTTGGACGCATCGTTGTCAATCACGGCCTCAAACGTCTGCGTGTCGCGCTCGCGCCCCGTCGCCACCACAGCTCCAGCGTTTTCGAGCATCGGGATGAGGTAGGGGAAAACGAACGACTGCGTGAAGAGGTCTTCCGTCGTGCAGAAAATATACGGGCGCTGCCAGCGCCATTCCCCGTTATGGTAATAGCGTCCGTGGCTTGCGTTGATCATCAGGTGCCGACCGTTGAGGCCGCGCGTGATAGAAAACGGGCGCGAGGTGTTGGCCACCCACGGCGCCCCAGCATAATTGATGTTTCCCCACAGGCGCGTTTGGTCTTCGTTGCCTTCGCGCAGCATATTGGGGATAAAGTCTTCAATGCGCCGTCCGTCGCCAGAGAGAATGCTCAGCTTATAGGTGTTGAACGGTTGCGGCAGACTCCGGCTGAGGTCCTTATAGATTCTTCCCACTGATTTAGGTGTGAACGGTTGCGAACAAAACGCCTCGTTGACGTAGACCGTGACGCTTCGTTCCTTCTCGTTGATCGCGCAACTGTCGCAGCGCATGGCTTCGCGCGGCACGTAGCCTGGTAGACTGTAGGAAAGAAAATACTGACTGATAACCTCTTTTGCGGGGCTATAGTCAGTATGTTCTTGGGCAACGATGGGGGTGAATGAGCAGAGCCCTAAGGAAAGGGCTACACAGTATAGCTTTTTTCTCATTGCTTCGTTGAAAGCCTTTCGTCGCAAGTTGTCTGCGCGAAAGGAAATGTCATTGTAATTGTTTGGGAGGACGTCTTGAAAAACGTTCTGACGTCCCATGTGTTTTTTGCCGGATAACCCGTAACTCCTCAGGTAAACTTCTGTGTGTTCCCGTCGTTTCGGTCGGCACTTATTTCTCGTTGGCAGACGGAATATCCTCCACTGCGAATTTGCCAGGATATTTTCCTTTGTACGGGCGGTAGTAATCCATGATGAGACGCATGTCTGCGTCAACGTCGCCCGAAGGCATAATCGTCTTGTTGCAGATGACCGTTTTATTGTCGTAGTCGATGGCGTAGAGCATGATGGGCAGTTTCGCTTTGAGGGCGATGAAATAGAATCCCCTCTTCCAGGTCGTCACGAGTGAGCGTGTGCCTTCAGGCGTCACGGCCAGTTCAAAGCGGTCCATGCTTTTTGCCTTTTCGGCCAATTGGTCCGTCAGGCTCGTTTTCTTGTTTCTCGTCACGGCAATGCCTCCCATTCGGCGGAAGATGCAGCCCAGCGGCCAGAAAAACCATTCCTTCTTCATCAAGAAGCCAGCTTTGCGCCCGATGGCGTGGTAATAAAGTTCAGCGATGATGAAATCCCAGTTGCTCGTATGTGGCGCCACGCAGATGATACATTTGTCGTGGTGCGGAACAGTGACATTCACCTTCCATCCGAGTACTTTATAAAAGAGAGTGCGGCTGATTAAATGCGACATTAGTGGGTGTTTTACGTGTTACGGCTGAAGGGCATCGGAGCTTAGTAATGGCAAAATTTGTCAACTTATTCTTTCACCATTACTTACGTCAGAAATTTGAAACCCCTCTAAAAAGAGACATCGGACACCTACGTCAGTAAGCACCCAATGCCTCAATTATACATAAAGTCAGGCTTCAACGATGCGATTGCTCAAATCGTTGACCTTCTGTGTGAATTCGTCACGGAGCTTCTTGAAGAACTTCTTCTCTTCGCCCTTTTCCACGTGGCTCAGTCTTGCCACGAAGTCACTGTGCAACGCCAGCACTTCAACCATCAGGCCTTGCAGTTTTTCGCTGTCGCCCTGTCCGATGTGTGCCAATGCTACGCAGTCGGCAAAAAGTTCGCCAGTAACAATCTTAATGCTCTTCTTCAGTCGTTTGCGGTTTGCCATAATATGATACGTTTAAGTGTTATTGAATGGCGGTGTGGCTTCAGACCCTCCGCCTTGATTGCTTATTGTTGGTCCTTTCGTGGAAACGTCCTGCCGATTCCGGCAGAAACCTTTCCCCTTATTTGCAGATGATTTCCATGCCCTTCAAGATGGCCTGCTCGTTGAGCGGCAGCAAGTCGTGGTGGCGTTCAGGCAAGGTCTTTTTCAGAGCCTTCATCACGCTTTCAAGACTTACGATGGGGTGGATTTTCAACAGTCCGCCGAGCACAAACATGTTGAAGCACTTCATCATCTTCATTTCGGCGGCAGTTTCCATCGCCGGGATGTGGTAAGCCTCGATGTCTTCGCGCGTTGGTTTGTCGAGAATGCCGAAGCTGTCGTAGATGATGTCGCCCCCGACCTTCACCTTCGGTTGGAACTTGTCGAGCGAAGGTTGGTTGAGCACGATGGCCGTGTCGTATTTGCTCAGAATCGGCGAAGAAATCTTTTCGTCGCTGACAATGACCGTCACGTTGGCCGTTCCTCCTCGCTGTTCAGGGCCGTAGGCCGGCATCCACGTCACTTCCTTGCCTTCCATCAGTCCGGCATAGGCCAAAATCTTGCCCATAGAGAGAACGCCTTGACCGCCAAATCCCGATATGATTATTTCCTGTTTCATTGTGGAATGTCTTTTGATGCCCGGGAGCGTTGTGCAAGCATTTGCCAGTCAGTCAGGCCCAGAAGAGCGGGCCCTGTTGCGGCAGAAAGCGTCAATATCCGCTTAGCGCCTTTTTGCTTCTTGGCAACTATCGTTTGCAGAAAAACTCCCGTGGTTGGTTAAAGAGTTGAGAGGTGTGCAACCCCTCTTATTGGGCGCAGGCGTCCTTCAGGTCGCCAACGTGGTAGAAGTCGAGCATGTGTTGCGCCATCCATTCGTTGGCTTTCACTGGAGACATCTTCCATCCGGAAGAGCAAGTGCCGACAATTTCAATCAAGTTGGACCCTTT
>OHVK01000576.1_pt1 | contig 13798 bp, 9 predicted proteins | sample 1579411 | NCBI WGS metagenome assembly OHVK01 (sample SAMEA3882524, study PRJEB24775) | human gut metagenome | biome: human-associated habitat; feature: intestine environment; material: feces | place: Netherlands | collected 2009/2010 | reverse complement strand
CACGTTTTCTTACGGCACTTTCGGTTCCAAAAGTGCCTACCTGTGAACAGTAACGCCTGTTTCCCTGCCTCAATCACATGAACCGACACCTTGTCCCTGCCATCCAGCATCCAGGAAAGCGTCTGCCATCCCATGATGCACTGGCAGGAAATCGAGGAAAAATCAAAGCCCAGCGCCGCCACACCCAGAGCATAGACGCTCAGGCGCATCCAGGCGATTTTTCCAACGCCAAGGGCAGAAAGGAGGCAATACACAACGATTGCAAAGGAGGCGCCAAAAAGGAAGTCCATATAAAAAGAAAAATAAGGCCGCTCCCAGACCGTTTCCCTGAAAAACACCCGTTTTCTCAAAAACCGCCCGATCGCCAACAGGCTAATCAGATACACCGCCGACACCACCATCGGCAGAAATACCACATGAATCCAGGAAAACACCAGCACAACCGCCGTCAGCCAGTACATCCGGCTGCGTCCGCGCTTCAAAAGCGCCAGCCCCCCAAAGATCAAGACTGCCAGAATCGCAATCTCCACATACATCCGTTTCGATTCCGTGAAATGAATGTAATCTGCAAAAAAACCATTTCCCGTAAACAGCGTTTTCGCCGGAATCAGAACCGCCGCCACACAGAACAGTACCAGAAAAAGACCAGCCATGCGCACGGCTGCGTCTGGTCGTCCGTTTTGTCTCTGATTCTGCATGTCGATGGTTCCTCTCTTTCTAGTTTATGTACTCCCGAGCCACATTCTATATACGCCCGCCTAAAATTCCGCGCACCGCATCCAGCAGCGTCTCCGCATACGCATCATAACCGCCCGCCGGGCAGCTTCCGTCCTCTTTTATAAGTCCAGCCGCCCTATCTTCCGCATGTTCTTTTGCCCCATAGCCGGTTCCGACAAGGACTCCGGTCACGCCGAAGTTTTTTCCTGCCTGCGCGTCGATGCGCTTGTCTCCGATCATATAGGAATGCACCTTATCAATGCCCTCCGGCAGATCGCGCTCTGCCATCTCAAACATTCCCGTCTCCGGCTTGCGGCAATGGCATTTTTTCTTATAAAGTCCAATCCCATGCTCCGGGTGGTGCGGGCAATAGTAGAACGCATCTACGTGTGCTCCGTCACGCTCCAGCACCTCATTCATATAATCATGAAGGATTTTTACATCCGCCTCGGTATAGTAACCTCTCGCCACGCCTGCCTGGTTGGTGATGACGATCACCTTATATCCGGCCTCGTTCAGGAGACGGACTGCCTCTGCGGTACCGTCAATCAGCTTCAAATCTTCTTTTCGGTGAAGATAATTGACCTCCACATTCATCGTGCCATCACGGTCAAGGAATACTACTTTACAGCTATTTTTACACATGGAATGTATACTCCTTATCCGGCATCTGCACCTGAATATCGCGGTAGTCCCAGCGGTCCTCATCGCAGATCCAGCTCTGAGCGCCGCGCAGTTCGAAATTCCAATCCATCAGCTGTCCGCCTGCCGCTTCCAGACGGCGAGCCACCTGATGTCTGACGTTGTATGGGCAGTACACAAGAAGGAAGCCGCCGCCGCCAGCACCTAAAAGCTTTCCGCCGAGGGCGCCCGCTTTTTTCGCCTCGTCATAGAGCATATCAATCTGCGGATTTGTGATCTTGCTGCTCATCCGCTTCTTGCTCTCCCAGCCGTAATCCAGGAGGCGGCCGAAATTGTGGAGATTTCCCTTTAAAAGCTCGTCCTTCATCGCATAGGAAAGCGCCTTTACCTCGCACATCGCCTGAAATGCATCCGGTTTCTTATAGTTGCTTACCTGATCCTTGATAATATTCGCGGATACATGGATATTGCCCGTGTAGCATAACAACAGGTTATACTGCAGCTCATTGATAATATCGCGGCGTATGCGGAGCGGGTTTACCACGACGTTGTTGCGTCCGTGAAATTCAATAAAGTTAAAGCCGCCGAAGGTCGCCGCATACTGATCCTGATAACCGCCGGAAATCCCCAGATCGATCCGCTCCACGCCGTAAGCCAGATCCGCCATCGCATAATTATCCAGCGTAATTCCTTTCCAGCGCGCCATCGCGGTCAGAAGACTTACCATGACGGTCGAGGAGGTTCCAAGTCCCGAACCAGCCGGAGCATCACACTGTAAATAAACCTCGCATCCCTGCTTGATATCCATCGCTCGCAGCGCTGCCGTGACAAGATCCAGCCGTCCATCACAGACGTAATTTTCCTTCGCATTGTACTTGACTGTCATATCAAAATCCAGGGAATGAACCGTGATCTGGTCATCATCCCTCGGAATGATCGAACAATATGCATATTTATTGATAGTACTTCCGATAATGGCACCGCCCTGTTCTACACAGAATGGTTCTACATCCGTACCGCCGCCGCCAAAGCTCACGCGCAGCGGCGCTCTTCCTCTGATTACCATGTAATGTCTCCTTTTCTTACGTCCTCCTGAAACCGGAAATAATCCTCCGGCACACCGATATCAATAAAATAGCCGTCATTTACGATGCCGCCGAGACGTCTTCCCTCCTGCATCCACCTGGGGATGCACTCATTTTCCAGCGAAACTTTTCCCTCCGGAATCTCATCCAGCAGCGCCCGCTTCATCAGGTACACACCGCCGTTGATCGTGCCCGCCCCAGTATTGCCGTTTTTCTCATTAAAAGCGGTCAGCAGCCCGTCGGTCAGGCGCGCCGCCCCATAACGGGAAATATCCGGCACACCGCGCAGAACCAGCGCCATCTCCAGATTTTTTTTCTGCTGGATCCGGCTCAAATCACCGAAATCCATCTGATAAAATGTATCGCCATTCAGGACAAAAAACTGCTCGTCCGTCACATATTTCCCGGCATTCTTGATCGCGCCCGCCGTGCCGAGCAGCTCTTCCTCATACGCATACCGCGCCCGGATGCCAAACCGCGATCCGTCTCCAAAATATTCTTCCACCATGCCGCCCTTATAACCGACGGCAAAAATAATATCATCAATTCCGCTTTTTTTCAGCCCCTGAAGCACATACTCCAGAAACGGCTTACCCTCAACCAGCGCCATCGGTTTCGGACGATCGCTTACCACACTGCGAAGCCGCGTCCCCAGTCCGCCAGCCAGAATGATTGCCTGCATACTGTACTTCCTTTCTGTCTGTTGTTTCCAACTCAATTTTTACTGTTTTTATACTGAAAGATACAATTTTTACTTTTGTCAATCTGTCAACCGCTATTAAGTCCAGTTTAACTTATATATCTTACCACATTTCCCTAGTGATTTCCACTAGATAGGGCGGTTTTATGCTGTTACTTTCCTTGCGTAAATTGCAACAATTTGTTGATTTTTTATCATGACTCGACGGATTTTTTTATTTGGCAGACACTCTGTTCCGTGCTACAATCTTAGTTATAAATTGGGATTTGGAGGAAATGCATATGGCACGTGATATGACAAAAGGAAATATAACCGGACACCTGATTGCCTACGCGGTTCCGCTTGTTTTTGGAAATTTATTTCAGCAGCTCTACCATACGGTCGATTCGGTGGTTGTCGGACAATTTTACGGAAAAGAGGCATTGGCGGCGGTCGGCGCGGCAGGTCCGATCATGAATATCCTGACTTTTCTGATTGTGGGACTGTCACTCGGCGCATCGATTTTGATGGCAAGCTACTTTGGAGCAAAAGATTACCAGCATTTGAAAGATGAATTTGCGACCTCTGTACTCTCCGGACTGCTTTTGACCATCGTGCTCTCCGGAATTTCACTGGCCGGAAGCCGCCTGTTTATCCGCCTGACGCAGACGCCGGAAGAGATATCGGCGCAGGCGTCCTTGTATTTGCAGATTATCTCGCTGGGTCTTATTTTTACCTTTTTTTACAATATTTTCTCCGCCGCCCTGCGCGCGATCGGAGATTCCAGAGCGCCGCTCTATGTCCTGATCCTGACGACCATTGTCAATGTATTTCTGGATGTATTCCTGGTTGGCATCTGCCGCCTCGGTGTTCCCGGTGCGGCAATCGCTACAATCATCTCGCAGGCAGTCTCTGCGCTCGCCCTCTTTGTCTATATCTGGTCGAAAGTGCCGCTCTTACGGCTCGGCATCCGGGATCTGAAACTGAAAACCTCGATGCTCAAAAAAACGATCGATTTCAGCTCCATTTCCGCCGTTCAGCAGACGATTCTCTACATCGGCCGCCTGCTCGTCCAGTCCGGCGTCAATGCACTCGGTGTCGATGCAGTTGCCGCTTTTAATGCCGTCTCCATCATCGACAGCTACGTGCTCGCCCCGGGCGACAGCCTCGCGGCATCTATCACGACGTTCTCCGCACAGAACCTCGGCGCGAAAGAGTATGACCGGATTCCGAAAGGGCTTCGGAAAATGCTGGTGATTGCAGAAATTTATATTATTTTGACAGCGGTGGTCGTGCTGTTCTGCCGTCACCCGCTGCTCGGCATTTTCTTGAAGCCGAATGAAACGGAGGCGCTGCGTCAAGGCATGTCCTATCTGGTGCCGATGGCTAGTTTTTACTTCATCAGTGGTATCACCAATACCTTTCAGGGATATTACCGGGGAATCGGGCACCTGATGATCACCCTGTTCGCGACTCTGGTGCAGATTCCGATCCGCGTTGTGATCAGTTATGCGCTGTTTGGACGGCTGGGAATTCAGGCTGTAGCGATTGGTACGACGATTGGATGGGCTTGTATGGTGGTATTTGAGCTTTTGATGTATCGGAGGTATGGACGGGTGGAAGCGCTGCGGAAGAACGATCGGTAATATAGAATGCTCTACCCGGTAGTCCAGGAAAGAGCCTGCAGCATGCCGGCGTAGCTGGCTCTTTCCTTCCTTGGATAACTTTAAATTATCCTTACGCAAGAAAACGATCAGAAGCACATTCCCCTGATCGTTTTCTTTATTATATATAATTTTCTATCTTTTACTATTTTTTATTCAAAATCTTCCTTAATCACATCCCAAGCCGCATCAATACTGAAATGCTCGCGGATATAAACCTGCGTTTTCTCTGCCAGGTCTTCCAGGCGTTTTTCGTCTTTGTAGAGCTCTACGACTGTCTCGGCAAATTCGTCCGGCTGATCCTTGACGAGGAGAACTTTTTCTACCTCCGGGATTCCCTCACTGCCGACGGAGGTGGTGACGATGGGGGCACCGTTATAGATGGCTTCTACCACCTTGCCCTTAACACCTGCGCCGTAGCGGAGCGGTACCACTACAATCCGGCAGTTCCGGTACAGGTCTGCCAGTTCTTCTTCACTTACAAAACCTTTGACGATGATGCCGTTTCCAGGCTGTTCCAATGCTTTGATCTCGTCGGTTACTTTGGAACCTACGATGTAGAAGTTGACCTTGATCTGTTCCCGGATCTTCGGGAATACTTCTTTCGCGAACCAGAGCACCGCGTCTGCGTTCGGCGGATGCGCAAAGCCGCCGACAAACAGGAGTCCTTCCCGTTTGGCGAAGTCTTTGTTCAGATTCTGTAAAAACTCCTCATAGACATATGCCGTGATCGCCTTGACCGGAATCGTCTCATCAACGGCGTGGATCGCCTCTTCTTCGACGTAGGACGGATAATAAGACACCGCTACTTTGTGGAAGAGTGAAAACTCGATCGATTTCCAATATTCGGATTCCTGACGCTTCTTCACATCGCCGGTCAGCTCATACTCGCGGAACTCACGCATAAAATGAAGGTCGTGACCGTAATAAATCATCTTGATATCCGTGTGTTCTTTGATAAAATCCACATATTTCGTCGCGATATGCGGACGGTTCAGATATGCCACGTGGATATCTTTTCCATTTTTCACCAGCCAGTCCCAGATACCGGTCAGGTATTCCTGTCCGTAGAGGACCTCGATTCCCATCTGCTGCAGCGTAGACGTATACGGTTCCTCATGGAGGTAATTATCTCCGATAAATTTAACAACATACCCCTTTTTCAGGAACATTTTCAGGTATTGGAACGTTGTCTTGGAACCAGCGTCTTTGTCAAAGGTCGGCACATAGTGATCGATCACGACAATGATCTTTTTGCCCATGCTGCGCTCGCGTGCGCGGAATGGATTCGGATTGCCGTTGTTGACGCACTGGTTCTTAAACTCTTCTTCCCATTTTTCTTTGAGCTTCTCGCTGTTTTCCACCTGATACCGTTTCAGACCGGTTCCGTTGACATCCGTTCCGTTGGAAATGCCTTCGAAATGGATGACCTTGGATTTTGGCTGGTAAACGACGCGGTAGCCCGCTTTCCGCACCTCAAATGCCAGATCCGAATCTTCGCAGTACGCCGGGGCAAACCGCTCGTCGAAACCGCCGATCTGCTTCCAGAGTGCGGTGGATAAAAGGATCGCTGCGCCGGAAATATAGTCTACATCCTTGACGTAGTTATATTCTGCCTTGTCCGGATCGTCGAGACGGCCGTAATTCCAGCCGGAACCATCGCTCCAGATGATGCCGCCTGCCTCCTGTAAACGTCCATCCGGATATACCAGCTTAGACCCTACCATACCGATGGTGGAGTCAGATTCAATGAGCTTTACCAGGGAGCTTAGCCAGCCTTCTGTTACCTGGGTATCGTTGTTTAAAAACATCACGTATTTGCCGCGCGCCGCCTTCGCCGCCTGGTTGCAGTTGCGCAAGAAGCCCTGGTTCGTCTGGTTACGGCAGATCACCAGGTTATCGGCAAACTCTGCCAGATGCTCGGTGGCATCGGTTGAAACGTCATCTGCGATGATAACCTCATAGCTCACATCCTTCGTATGCTCCAGAATCGACTGCAGGCATAGATACGTATAGTGAATCTGGTTGTATACCGGAATTACGATGGAAACCGTCGGATTTTCTTCCTTCGGAAGGTGGATTTTTCCGTAGGTCAGATACTCCTCACCGATCTCAAAATCACCTTTGATAAGGTTCTTTCCTTCCTCGGTGGTGTACATCTTCATCATTTTACCCGGATGGAGAATCGTCCGTTTCCAGTAGCCGAGCTTCTTGCGGCGTAGCGTGCCCTTTGGATAGCACCGGTTAAATGCCTGTCCGAGCTTGCGGCGCACCTTGAAAATGACCGCCTCATGACCATTTAAGTAGGTCAGCGTCTTGCCAAGCTCTGCATTTTCATGGCGCAGATCAGAAATGATAACGTCCAGATTCGCCACGTGGTTATTCGTCAGGCGCTGTACCTCCTGCACTTTGCGGAGTGCCGTATCTTTTTCCGAATTTTCTGCCCGGAGCGCATCCAGACGTTCGTTTGCCCTTGCAAGTTCTCCGTCCACATGGGAAAGATCGGCTAATGTCTTCGTCTTTACCATGTAATCTTCCTGGTAGGTGCGCTGGTTTTCCCCGTGCACGTACTCCTGGAAGCCGCGTTCCATTGCCTCATAAAGCGAAAGCAGCTTCTCATCCGCCTTCACATACTCCGGGAACTGTCCGATAAATTCCCTCTCGGCCTGACCGCCCAACAGACTCTTATAACGGCGGTAGAAATAAACCAGTGTCCTGTATTTCACAAAGCCAGCCGGAACCGGGAATAAGAAGACCCACTCATAGTCGATCGCATAGGTTCCGTCCGCCGTCACCAGCATATTTTCAAAAAGGGCGTCAATGTTGGAGGCGCTGTAGCTCTCGTCCGCAAGAACTGCCCCTAAAGAAGCCCATCCGCCGCCATTTTCTGTCTCTTTATCCCGATAGGAATCCAGCTCGCCCAGCGCATTAAATACCTTGATAAATTCCGGTGTCACCGCAAATGGTTTGCGTTCCTCCGGGCGGATGTTGTAGATCTCATCCATCGCAGCCCGGATCGCGGAAACCTCCGCATCCGCGCCCTGGGCAGTCAGAATTTCTCCCAGAAGTTCCGCCCGCGTTTTTCCCTCTAAATACGGAAAGACCGCTGTCATTCCCTCGTCCTGAAGCTCCGGTTTTGCCAGTTTCAGGGACGGATTCTGACGGTCAAGCACCTGATATTTTTCTTCGAAGGACTGGATGTGCGCCTTTCCCTCCGGATAGAGCGCCGTCTTCCAGACCTCGCGGGTTCCATTCTTTTCACGGATCTCTGTCCGGATCTGGAAGCAGTCTTCGCGGGTGCGGTTGTATTTCACATAGATAACGTCCTGTGAAGCATTCTCAGCTTTCGGCGCAGCCTGTCTCTGCCAAAAAACTAGAAATGCATTCGCAAATTCCGGGAACCGTCCGTCCTCGCAGGCTGCATCGAGCGCCGCCCCCATATCCATCAGCATATACTGCGGACAGTCATAGACCGGTAACACGCCGGTCAGATCGCCTTTTTTCGGCAGATAGGCATCTGAAAAAATCTCTCCCGCCGTCCGGTAATCCGGCATCGGATAGTAAAATTCCCCGCCCGGAAGCAGCTGCTTCATTTCGTTCCAGGAAAGTGCACCCGTCTCCCGCTCTGCGCCTGCCATGTATTTCACGCCAAACCAGTTGGACGCCGCCGCAATCAAGGTTCCATGAGCAGAAAGAAGCTGTTTTGCGGCTGTCATCTGCGCCGCGCGTCCAGCCCTATCTGCCGCCGTCAAATCCCCGATCAGCACTACATATCCATATGTCCCGCCGCACTTTTCCGCTTCCCTCGCATACGTCTCCACATCCGCACAGACATAGCGGATCTTCGCCGCCAGCTCCGGCTCTGTCTTGAAACGACGGCGTACTACCTCCAGATTTTCTTCGGAAACATCCAGCACCGTTACCGATGATAAACGTCTGGCAAGCAGCCCTGTCAGCGCGCCCGCGTCCGCCCCGATCTGCAGCGCCTGCTGTTCCGGGTCAAATTGGTACCAGTCCAACAGGTTTTCCCGCAGATCTGCCAGTGCGTACAGATAGGAAAGCTTCTTATTTTCCCGCAGCGCCCGACGCCGGTCACTGCCGTATTTATCAAACAGAGCGATCAGCTCCTGATTGATTTTTTTCATCTTAATCTCCTTTTATCATACCTGCAGATCTTCCTGTGCCGCCTCGTCCGCACTAAGCGACTCCGCCTGCTTTGCCGCCTCTCCGGCTGGCGATAATCTGACTGCTACATCCGGCTCCATGTCGTAGACACCGACCGTATTTTTATTGGAAATAACGGTAATATTGGCCACATCGTAGAGACGGTGGTACACCACGTGCTCGCCGCCCTCAAATCCGGTACAGCTCATGGACAGCAGGTATTCGCCGCCCTGCAGGGTCATCTTCTGCGTAAACGCGACATCGTAAATATCGCCCTCCTTGACCGGATGGACATCCGTTCCCTCAAACAGGGTGTTCGTGCCGGTCAGATCGGTTCCCTTCTTATCCTTGATTGTATAAGTAAAGATCGGCGCCTGAATCGGTGCATTGAAACGGATGCGCTCGCGGATGGTAAACTCTTCGCCTTTTAAGAGCAGGTTAGTAATATTGCCGCGCGCGTCCACCAGTCCCAAATCGAAGATCTGCGCCCTGCCATCGCCGTACTCCTCGCGGTTTGCGTTGATCGTCAGCTTGTCGCGCATCAAGCCCGGCTTTTTCGCCGTTTCTCCGTTCAAACCAGCCGGATTTCCGGTGCCGTCCGATGCTGAACCAACTCCATTTTCTGCGGTGCCATCCACTGCCCCGGAGCCGTTTACATCTCCAGCATCGTTATTTCCAGCCTCATTTCCAGATGCACCCTTCTCCGCACTTCCGGCTCCTGATTTCTCCGCTTTTACTACCTTGTCCCCGGAAAAATCGTTCATCACTTCCAGCTCGGCGCGCAGCGCGTCCATCTGTCCTGCCAGAATCTTTTTGTAGAGATCGACCATCTTGCCCGCCGAACCCTGTGCGATAAATTCTCCCTTATTGAGCAGCACTACCTTATCGCAGTATTTGATGATACTTCCCATATCGTGGGTTACCATGATGATCGTCGTGCCGTTTTTGCGGATCTCCTCCATGCGGCGGTAGCACTTGGACTGGAAAAAGACATCCCCGACCGAGAGCGCCTCATCAACGATCAGGATCTCCGGCTCGACGTTGATCGCAAGCGCAAATGCCAGACGCACGAACATACCGCTCGAGTACGTCTTGACCGGCTGATAGACGAAATCGCCAATCTCGGCAAAATCGAGAATCTCCGGCAGCTTTGCATCCATCTCTTTTTTGGTATATCCCATCATCGTACCGTTCATATAGATATTTTCGATACCGGTGTAGTCCTGGTTAAATCCGGCTCCCAGCTCCAGCAGCGCCGAAATTTTGCCGCGCACCGTCACCTCGCCGGTCGTCGGCGTGAGAACGCCGGTAATGATCTTAAGGATCGTCGATTTCCCCGAACCATTCGTACCGATGATGCCGACCGTCTGACCTTTTTCAACCGTAAAGGAAAGATCGCTCAACGCGTAGAAATCCTTGTGGTATTCTTTATGGCTGACGCTCAGCGATTCTTTCAGCCGATCGATCGGTTTATCATACAGCCTGTATATCTTAGTCACATTTTTCACTTCGACCGCGTACTTCTCTGCGTTCTCCGCCTCTTGTGCCCCTGTGTTTGTTGTATTTTCAGCAGACATATATCTTTTTCGTTCCTCCTGTTCCACTATTCTCGTAGTATAGCATGTTTTCTATGTTTCTTGCAATTCCTGTACGCAGAAAAACACACCTCTTTCTATGTACTCACGAAAAACATTCGTATTTTTTTGTGAAATGTTTTGTATTTTCTTGACAATATCCAGATGCTATGCAAGAATCATGGCAAAGGAGGATGATTTTATGGATTTTTTAACAATGACCATTCGAAAACAAAAAAATATTGCACTCATCGCACACGACAATAAAAAACGCGAACTCATCGACTGGTGCGAGGCGAACAAAGAGATCCTCAAAAAACATTTCTTATGCGGAACCGGCACAACCGCCCGCATGATTACGGAATATACCGGGCTTCCGGTCAAGGGCTATAACAGCGGTCCTCTGGGCGGCGACCAGCAGATCGGTGCAAAAGTCGTCGAGGGACAGGTTGATTTTATCATCTTCTTCTCCGATCCCCTGACCGCCCAGCCGCACGATCCGGATGTCAAGGCGCTTCTTCGAATCGCCCAGGTTTACGATATCCCGATCGCCAACAATAAAGCGACTGCCGATTTTATGATTACCTCGCCGCTGATGGATGAGGAGTATGAGCATGACATCATCAACTTCCACCAGAATATTAAAGAGCGGGCCAAGACGCTGTAAAAAACACATTCTCCCTTGTATTTATTCTCATTCTTCGGTACAATGGTCGTTACCGTTTATGAGAACAGATACAAGGGAGATTTTTTATGTTACAGAAATTTTTTAAATACATTTTCCAAAGCATGGCGGGCATGCTGGGAATTTCCGTCTACATCCTCGCAGACACCTATTTTATCTCGGTCTACTCCGGTGCAGATGGTCTGGCGGTTTTAAACCTGATTTTACCGGTTTACGGGCTGATCTATGCGATTGGAGCCATGATCGGGATCGGATCGGCAACCCGTTATGCAATCGACCGCGCGCGGGGCAAAAGCGCCAGCTTCTATTTTCTCTCCGCCGTAACCTGGGATATTCTCATCAGCATTCCGCTGGTGCTGGCAGGCATTTTCATCCCGGATAAAATCTTGCAGCTTCTCGGCGCAGACGCGGGGCTGACCGCGCTCGGAAAGCAGTATCTCCGCATTATTCTGGCTGCCTCGCCGTTTTTTATGTCCAACTACGCATTCACGGCGTTTGCGCGCAATGACAGCGCTCCGGCGATCGCGATGCTCGGCTCCATCGCCGGAAGTATGTTCAACATCGTGTTTGACTACGTCTTCATGTTTCCGGCAGGTCTGGGACTGACCGGCGCGGCGCTGGCGACAGCATTCTGCCCGCTAGTGACGATGATCATCTGCAGCACGCACTACCTGGGAAAACACAATCAGGTCGGATTTCATTTCCGCGCTCCATCCCTGCGCCACCTGATCGCCTGCTGCCAGCTCGGCGTATCCGCCTTTGTCGGCGAAATATCCTCCGCCGTGATCGCGATCGTCTTTAATTTCCTGCTTCTGGGGCTCGCCGGAAATGTCGGTGTCGCCGCTTACGGCGTCACTGCCAATCTCTCCGTCGTTGCCATGTGCCTGTTCAACGGACTCGCGCAGGGCACGCAGCCGCTCATCAGCGAGAGCTACGGAAAAGGCGATCACACGCAGAGCCGCCAGTTCCTGACCTGGGGCGTCATCGCCTGCCTGATCGTGGAAGCGCTCATTCTGGTGCTGACCTGGAGCATGACCGATCCACTGATCCAGATCTTCAACCAGGAGCAGAACGCCGAACTTCTGCATTACGCCCACAGCGGGCTCCGGCTGTATTTCCTGGGCTTTCTCTTTGCTGGCATCAACATCCTGCTGGTTGCCTATTTTTCCGCCGTCGCGCAGCCAAAACCAGCCATCGCCGGTTCTCTGCTGCGCGGGGCCGTCGCTATCATCCCCTGCGCTGTCACACTGGCGCGCCTGTTTGGGCTGAACGGTGTCTGGCTGTCTTTCCTGGCATCGGAAATGATCACTTTCTTCGCTATTTTGCTGCTGGCAAGGCTGGGACATACTTCCAAAGAATCACATAATTTTAAAAAAATTTAATTTTTTCCCAAAAAATATTTGACTCTTTACATCATCGTAGTATATTGATGAAAAATCAAACACACCAAAACCGTTGAAGCGGAGATGAACGCAGCATATGCGCGCACAGAGAGTCCGGGAGGCTGAGAACCGGGTCGAGATGCAGGCTGCCAAATGGACCGCTGAGGGCGCAGCCAAAAGCTGGATATATTTTCAGCCTAGTACTCTGCGACGTAGGGCATACGTTAGTTGCCGGAGATATGCAGGTATCTCGCAAAGCGCATGGAATCACTCCATGAATCAAGGTGGCACCGGCGTCCGGAGTGAGATCACGACCGATATCGGCGCGATGGTAAATCTGGTAAAAGAAGAAAGCGATATCTCGTGTGCCGTATATGGCAGAATACGTGAAATCCATGAAAGACGCAATTCGGTAAAAAAAGAAAACCGTCTGTAAAAGAACCTTTCATTCTTTCTCAGACGGTTTTCTTTTTCTGGCTTCAGAAGCCTTGTTCTGTCGTAAATGCTTTAGGTTGGTGGTAACTCATCCAATTCTGCCGGATGGTTATAAGCTTGCGAGCAGATTATCCATTACATTTCGCACAGAAACTCTTTTTCTACTTCTGCCTCAGACTCAGTATAACCTAACTGTGCAGCTAAACGATGTACCAGTACCGGCATTGCCTCCTGCTCTAAGGACTCGGAAACTACATGCTTTTCTGCTGGTGTGTTGTAATATGCCTGATATAAATTCTCCTGATATAAATCGTTATTGGATGTTCTTGTTGCTTTCATCATGATAATTACCTCCATCAAATAAAATTATATTTTTTCATATGATAGGCGGAAATCCATTGCAATATTCTTATGATGCTATTACGATATCCGTCTGTGAAAATCTCTTGTTTCTTTCGATGGCAATAATATAACACTGTCAAACAAAAAGTACCATCCCCGGAAGTGGTATAAACTTATAAGTCATTTGCAATTATATAAACATAAGTTAATATATGTAATAAGTACCAATTTTGACACCCTGACTATGTACAAAAGTTACAAAAACATCCATACTTGAAATATAAACAAAAACGTCCGGCGGCGATTTGCGGATTTGTGCATCCCGCCTAAAAAAACTTTGCATTCTCATTCTGCCCGGACATCCGGCACCTCATCCCGCCAGACAACCGTCTCCACATCCTCAAACAGCTCCTGGTTGCGCTCGACCGT
>OHVK01000574.1_pt1 | contig 13804 bp, 21 predicted proteins | sample 1579411 | NCBI WGS metagenome assembly OHVK01 (sample SAMEA3882524, study PRJEB24775) | human gut metagenome | biome: human-associated habitat; feature: intestine environment; material: feces | place: Netherlands | collected 2009/2010 | reverse complement strand
CCGCCGCAGCCTGTCCGCCCTCCTTGGGTGCAGCCGCATTGCTGCTGTTTTTACTTTCCGCAAAGTGCTGCTCCTCAATGATAACCTCCGTTGTCCAGTGCTTTTTGCCTTCCTTGTCCTCCCAGCTGCGCACCTGTAAACGCCCAATCACGCCCACCAGCTGCCCCTTCCGGAAATATTTTTCCGCAAATTCGCCGCTTTTCCCGAATGCAACGCAGGGAATAAAGTCCGCCTCAGGCTCGTCCTTTCTCTTGAAACGTCTGTTGACCGCCAGTGTGTATCTTGCCACCGCCACAGGCTCACTGCCTTGGCTGTATCGCACCTCAGGGCTTCTCGTCAGCCGCCCCATTAAAATCACTTTGTTCATTTTTCTAACCCCTCCGCTTTTTAAACAAGCAGAACCACTTCGCCGCTGTCAATATTTTTTTCCAGCTGCTCCGCCAGATAGTTGTAAATGTTCTTCTTTGCCTCCAGCTTCCATGCGCCGCCGTCTGCCTCAAAAATGGCACATCTGCCGCCCTCTCTCATGCGGAAAATAAATCTGCTTTCCGGCTGTTCCACCTCAATGAACGTGCGGAACGGGCGCAGGGAAACAGGGTTCGGCACCTTCACATCTGCCACCGTTGCAACCCCTGTCCGCACTGCCGTCACTTGGCTCACACCGTCGTCCGTCATCGTCCGCACCGCGTCCTCCTTCAGATTGCCGACCACCTGCAAAATGGTTGCCTTGTCCTCTGTGTCAAGAAATTTGCTCTGCAAAGCAATGTTGAAGCTCTCCGCATCGTGAAATTCGCCATATTGAAACTTCGGCACCTCCGCCGTGGCCAGCACCATGCAGTCCCTCTTGCCGTCCCCCACGTTCGCAATGTCCTTCAGTGCCACGCAGGTCGCACTTTCAATGTGTATGATGATAGGCTCTGCGGCTTCGTAGTTCTCACTCTGCCGCTCGTCCCCAATCTTCTGCACATAGCGCACAATGCTTTCCAGTGTGTTCAATTTCAACGTGGGAAAATCCGCCTTTTTCATCTGGTACAAAGGCTTGTCCGCATAAACGCCGCCGCCATGTCTCACAGTTTCCGGCTTGTTCAGCCCCACAATATATTCCAGTGCTGCTTTAATCATTTCTTATTCCACCTTTCTTTTCTGCGCCTGCAAATCAATCACGCCGCCGCTTGTCTCCTGTGTCTCCGCATCCTCCCGGTCAATCTCCAGCTGTCCCTTCATGGCTTCCCTGCGCCATTCGTTCCCCTGTACGTTGCCCCTGCCGTCGCTTTCCACAATCATTCTGCTGCTGATTGCCTTCTCCGGCTGTAAGCTCGTCTTAACGATGGCTGTCACGTCAACGTCCGTCCTGTCGTCCTTGTCCGGTTTAAAGGTCAGCTCAATCGTCAGCTTTCTTGCCTTCTCTGCGTCCATGTTCGGGTTCGCAATGTTTTCGTAGACCCTCTGAATGGCACTGCCGATTCTCTCCGCAACTGCCCCTCCTGCAAAGTCCTCCAGTAAAAATTTTTCCATAATCCTTTCCTCCTTTTTCTTATCTTCGCCGCAGCCTGTAAAGCCGCGCCGCCTCCTGCGTGCAGTAGTCGTCATGCAAACGCGCCCTCCGGCGCTGCTCCGCCTCCCGCTCTCGCTGCTCCGCCTGCTTCATCTTCCTCTCCCATACCCAGCATACCGCCGCCATCTCAAGCAAAGCCGCTGCGGCGCTTAAAAGTAAAAATGCCTGATCGCTGTACATCCTTATCTCACCCTCTTAACCTCTATCCAGCTTCCTTCTCTCCTTTGCAGCATGCTGTAGGCAAAGCATTCCTTCCACTGCGCCCCTGCCCATGTAATGCGGAAAATGTGCGCGTAAAGGTCTGTTACGGTTCCCTTCCGCTTTTTCCGTATTTTCCGCAATTTTTCTTCCCCCGTCCCAATCACTGTGTAGTGAAAGACAATCTCGCACCCCGGAGTAAGTCCCAATTCCTCCGCGGCCGCCTTCGTTATCTGGGGTATAATCGGTTTCCGGCGGCATCTTGTCCCTGCCGCATGTGCCGTCATTTCCTTTCCTGTCATTGAAATCAACTCTTTCTCCTTGTTGCCGTCAGCTGCTCATGGGCTTCACCTTTTGCTGCTCCGCCCAATTCATGTAATCTTCCTTGTTAATTCTCCATTCCTTCCCCAGCTTGTATGCCGGCAGCAACCCCTTCGCACAGTAAAGCTTCAGCGTGTTTCGGTTGTATCCGGTCAAACGGGAAAGATCCTCGATGCTCAAAATCAGCGGCACCTCGTCCCAATTCATATATCTGTCGCTTTTCCGCCTTTCAGCACCCTTCGGATATATGATTTTCATCCTGATCCACTCCCCTCTCCATCCTCTTTCTCCTTCCTCTTGTATATATAAAGAAACAGGGCGAAATCATTGAAAATGTATGTATTAAGGGGGAATCAGTCGACTTCTGTTCGCCCTGCTTCTCTATATCCGCTTTGTTTAAACCTCGCTCAGCATTAGCAGTATCCCTGTCAAAGTGATAAACGCCATTCCCAGGCATCGCCATTGCCACAGCTTGCGCCGCAGCCGCTGAATCTGCATATCCCTTGTCCGGATCATCGCCTGCAGCGTCTTGTCTCTTTTAATCGCTTCCGTCCGCCGCAGCTCCTCCTCCGCAAATTTTGATACTTCCATCACACCACCGCCTTAATAGCTGCATATCCCAGAAGGTCAACCGCAACCAGAAACAGGAATATAAGAAGCAGCACAATCACCCATTGCAGGAATCTGATAGAAATCTCCTTCACACGAGAGGGCTTCTTTAGATTCCATATTTTTTTGTATGCCCATCTTTCCATCATGCAGCCAATCAGAACGCCGACAATGAACCCTGTTATCCTTTTTACGATTTCCAACACCGCCGCCATCCGCACCACCTCCCTCCCCTTCCCTCCTTGCCAAACCTTCTTACTTAGACTAATTCTTCCACTTCTGCCATAAGCGTAAGAATATAAAGTCTTTTCTCAGGGGTGCCGAATACCGAATGTAATCGCCATCCCTGTTTTAATTTCCGGTTTGCATCCTCTGCGCTATGCGCTTCGTATATCTCCACAACTCTTCTCATCTTCACACCTCTTTTCATTTTGTATAAGAATCATTTTCTTTGATTAAGTTCCCATCCATATCCCAGTATTGGCAAATCAGCCGTGCCGGGTCGGATGGAGTGCCATCACCGGTTGTAAATACAACTTTTATCACCTGTTCTGTTGTAACAGATTTAATAATCTCCATCCGCACCACCTCCTCCCCTCGTGATATCCTTCACCCCGTAAAGCCGCCGCTTGGCGGCTTTCCCTTTTTAAACCACTGTTAAAGAAAACCCTGCCGCTGGAAAAAATTTTGAATCTGCTTTCCTCCGGCATCAATGCCGCCCAGCTCCTCCAGAATTTTCTCGGCTAATAATTCGCCGATGCTTGTCGGCTCTGCATCTGTCCCTTTGATTTCGGAAAAAAGATGATCTGCCAATCCGTCAAAATTAGTTACGAAGCTGTCCAGGCTCCGCGGCTCTGCCCAGTAGATTACCCTTTCCCCGTTATGTGCATCGCCTTCCTTGTGCGGCTTTTCTCTGTAGCCGCACAAATCGTTTCTGTATTTGCCAAAGTATTCGTCTCTCGCCAGCCAGCGCAGCCCTTCTGCATACATTCCTGCAAGTAGAAGGATTTCCTGTTGCCTTTGTGTCATTTCCTTTTTCTCCTTTCCCAGAGCGACCAAATGTAGTCGCCAAGCAGCACGCCCAGTATTGATGCTGTTAACCATAATGCAAAATCTCCGGCCGCCGCCATCCGCACCACCTCCCTTTCACCTTCAGCAAAGAAGGACCTTCGCCAACGTCAGCGCAAATAATATCTCGCCGATGTGTACCATCGCATCGGCTAATTTTTCTAAAAAGTAATCTCTTCTCATCCTCACACCTCCATCCCCTTCTTCTCTCTCCATTTCCATAAAATCTGTAGCAGCAATCCGTTCAAGGTCTGCCCGCTGTATCCTGCCGCATCCTTCAGCTCCTCGTATAGCTCCATCGGCACGGCAATCCCGATTCTCTTTTTGTTCGTCACCTTTGCGTCACCTCTCTTTTCCTGCATTATATCATTGCGTCACTTTTGCGTCAATATGTTTTTTGACGCTTTTTTTGCGTTATAATGACGCTATAATCATTCCAACCAGAAAGGAGGTTTTCCCCATGGCTTCTAATCTCCCTCGCTATACGCTCCGCATCCCCCAGCTCCTGCTGGATAAAATTCGCTTCATTGCTGCGGAAAATGGTCGCTCCGCAAATAAGGAAATCGAATGTATGATAAAGCAGCGCATCAAGGAATATGAATCCCTCAATGGCGAGATTTCCGCCAAAGATTTAGAATCTTGAGTATGTATTGGTTCATGCTCTTCCCTTCTCGGCGCGCTTCCTCTTTGACCCAGTCCGCCATCTCGCCCGGCGCGCGCATCGTCAGGCGGATGGTGGTCTGCTTTTTCTCCATCCGCACCACCTCCCTTCCCCGCCGCTTGGCGGCTTTGCCTTTTTAAACCTCTGCCTTGCCAAAATAAGCCCACCCCTCTATAATGAAATTGTCACATTTTCCGAATAGAAAGGAGTGCCTTCAATGCCACAAAGTTTCATTGATATTTTCTACCAGCTCTTTCTGTTGGCAGCCATCACAATTATTTCAAAAATTGCAAAAGACTATTGGGAAAGCCTGTCAACCCCCGATAAAAAACCTCTGAAATCTCTTTCAGACCTAAGGAAAGCCCGTTCCCAGTTCAATTTTTCTTTGCTGCTTCTGATTGCGTCCATCCTTGCCTTTGCAAATGCAGAAACACAATTTTTCAAAGCTGCATCAGTTGTGGCGCTTGCCTTCGCCATCATCCTTCTTTGGGGTGCCTTTGATGCTGTCTATCTTCCGCTTGAAAAAATCGTAAATAAAAGAACCAAAGACATACCCGATGATGACCTCAAGGATAAAACATAAATGTGCCATCACACCACCTTCTCTCTTTTTAAACCGCCTTTTTCTGTTTTTCCTTCATCAGCACCATTCCCTCGCCAAATCCCAGCAGATAGTTCTTCTGGTATTCAGTCATTTCCGGCAAAGCCTTTGCGATATTTTCTAAAATCTGCTTTTCCTGCTGATTCATATTGTCACCCCCTTTGTTTTGTATCGGTATCACTTTTCTTTTTTGCAATTTGTATTATGGCTACATATTACACCATATAATTTGTATTGTCAATACAGAATATACATTTTTATATTTTATTTCGTATTGACAATACACTTATATATTGCTATTATTTGTTTAAGCCAATAGAAAGGGGTGAGAAAATGAATGAAAGAATTAAGCAAATCAGAAAAGCCCTGCATTTATCACAGGACGATTTCGGGAAAAAGCTTGGCGTGACAAGAGGCGTTATCACAAATATCGAATTAAACAAAACAGAACCAAAGCCATTGTTTATTAAATTGATTTGCGAAACCTTTGAAGTCAATGAAAATTGGGTTGTGAATGGAACCGGAGAAATGTTTATCCAGAAAAGCAGAAGTGACACTATTGCAGATTTTTTTGCAGATGTATTGAAGGAAGAGGACGATTCTTTTAAACGACGATTTGTAGAAATGCTCGCAAGCCTTTCTGTTGAAGAATGGAAATTTTTAGAAAAGAAAACAATGCTTCTAACAAAAAAAGAGGAATAGGATTTTTCCTATTCCTCTATGTATTTTCTGATAAATCTATAGATGATTCTTAATTTCTCTTGATTTTGTACTTTGTCAATCAGCCTTTTTATTTCCTCTCTATAATCCATAACATCCCATCCCCTCTGTTCTCTTTCCCGTACAAAAATAGGAACATCCGTTCGTTAAAACTATGTTATAACTTTCCGAAACATTTGTAAAGGGGAACACGCAAAAAATTTTTGCCACTTTTTGCGATTCCCCCTTCCCCTTTCCGCCCCCCCTGTGTTATGATTCGTGAAGATATTGTTTCGTTTCATGAAGAAATAGGGGGAAATAAATATGAAAAAATTATCTACGCGAGAAGTATCCACAGCACTTTTTCTTTCTTCGTATAAAACTGCTAAATTGGTGACAGAAAATGAGGATATCTTTCCAAAACCTGCAACGATGGAAGATTATGAAAAGCTAATGCTTTATGCCCTTGCTATGTTCGTAGTTCATGATGAAGTTCATGATAAATTGCTGAATGATAAAATAATTTATGATGCCACAATGGATATATATACTTCCATACTGAAAAATGAGGTACTTCCTCCGGATGAAGTTTATGATTTGGCAAAAGATTCAAATGCTGTTCTTAATGACTTTTTAAAAGAACATTGGATTTTCATGCATAACAACACCGATTCACATGATTTGATTAAATATGTTTCGACTATCCTGTCTAAAATTCCATCCTGCAAGGACTACAATGGCTATACTCTTGCCGGCGTAACATTTGCATCCTTGCTGCCGCAAATCATTGAAACAGTATCGCAATACTATGATGAAATTATTTCCGCTTGGGATAAATCTCTGGATGAGCATGAAGAACCCCCCGCAGACACGCAGGAGGCAGCTGCCGAACCCTCTCAGCCAACCCCTCCGCCGACCGCGCAGCCAACCTCGGAGGTGCAACCTGAAAAAAAGAGTACACCCTCTCGCTCTTTCATAATCTGCATCCTTGTTATATGCGTAAGCCTTTGCACAAATGCTTATCTGGCTTATCAATGCTCCGCCCTGAAAACAGAAGTTTCAGATAAGGAATTTCTTCTGACGCAGGCAGAGTATAGAGAACGCAGAAAGCTCGAAGAAATAAAACGCTACCAAAATAATTTAGGTGCAATCTCGGATGAGTATCACTTTTATCATGATCATGCCGTTATCGTTACCGAAAGCGGCTCTCGCTATCATAGCTACGGTTGTTACCATCTGAATTATGATTCTTTTTGGATATATAATGTTGAAGCCGCAAAAAGCGAAGGCTATACTCCTTGCAAAGATTGTAATCCCCCTCAATAAAACACAACGCAGCACCCCCTTCGGGTGCTTTTTTATTTCCAAAATAAAAATAGCCCGCCTTGGGACAGACGGGCCAACATTGAAAGAATAATCCCAATGACAAGTCAGGATCATCTTTATTCTACTCTACTCCGCCTTTTCTGTAAATAAAAAAAAGAGACTTTGTCCCCCAGTCTCCTTAATTTCGGTAAATTTTCATCGGTTGTTGCCTGTCGGCGGTTTCCTTCTCAAACCCTGACTTGATATGTGACTTGAATTTTTTAGGCTTTTTTCTGTTCCCATTCGCCTGTTTTCGCTAAATCAAGCACAAAAAAAAGAAAAGAAAAAAGAGCTAAAACCCTGTAAAATTCAGTGTTTCCGCTCTTTGTCATAACCATCGAGGCGACAGGATTTGAACCTGCGACCTCTACATCCCTAATGTAGCGCTCTACCAAGCTGAGCCACGCCTCGATATTTTTTACCGCTTTTGTTCAGCGACTTTTACATGTTACCACAGGATATTCTTTCTGTCAACAACAGATTTTATATTTTTTCAAAATGTATCCAAAAAAATCCTTTTTTATAGAAAAATCCACCGAATCTTCCGCAAAATCATTCGGTGGATTTCTGTTTTTATAACAAATGCAGCCGTCTGCAAACGCGAATCAGCTTGCCGCCGCCGGGTACCGTCTGCAAGTCCTCCTCCACGATACCCTTGATGAGCAGCATCACCAGACCATACACCGCAACCGCAATGCAGATTGCAAGCAGTGTCGCGATGGTGTTGCTCTGCAAAAGCTGATAGAACACATGATAGCTGCCAAGTGTTGCCGCCGCCATGGCAGCAGAGCCGATAATCGGCTTGAGAAAGCTACCCATGATATCAAATTTCGTTCCCGTCAGTCTGCTCAGCATGATTACATCAAAAACGCCTGCAACCAGATAGCAGCCCGTTGTGGAAAGCACCGCCCCCAGAACGTTAATAGAAGGAATCCGAATCAGAACCATGTTCAGAATCACCTTTGTAATGGCACCCAGAATCGCACCGACCACGGGCACCTTAATATGTCCAATCCCCTGCAAAATCCCCGTAGAGGTCTGGCAGAGCGCAAGGAAGATAATCGAAACACCGCCAACCGTCAGCAGTGTACCGCCGTCGCTTGCACTGGGGAACAGCATGTGGATAATCTGCGGCCCAAGCGCACTGATACCAACCGCCGCAGGCACAGAAATAATCATGGAAATGCGGTAGGTCAGTGCCATTTTTCTGCGCACCTGTTTTTTCTCCTTCAGCTTTACCGATGCGGCAATGCTCGGCAGAGCCGCTGTTGCAACCGCCGTAGAAATCGTAACGGGCAGTGTTGTCAGCGTGACATATTTCCCCGAAAGCTGTCCGTACAACGCTCTTGCATTCGCTTCGGAAAATCCAATCTGCTGCAAAATTCTTACCACCATCCCCATATCAATCAGGTTGGTAATGCTGAATACCGCCGTACCTGCGATGATGGGCCATGCCGTCTGCAAAACTCTGCCCATCAGCTCACGCTTCGATTCCTCGTAGGGCTGCTTGCATCGCTCTGCTCTCCAAAGCAGATACGGGCGAATCAGACAGTAGGCAAAGACCACTACAACCAGACCTGCCAAAGCGCCAATGCCCGTCCCCATCGTACCACCGGCAGATGCCAGAGGAATGTTTTTCGTCATCCCCTCCGGAATATTGATGCTCATAAACACCCATGCCAGATACACACTGAAAAAGGCGTTGAACACCTGCTCTACAATCTGAGAAATCGCGGTCGGCACCATGGTACGCATCCCTTGGAAATATCCGCGGAATACGGACATGATAGCAACAATCACCAAAGTCGGGCAAAGCGTCAGCAGGGAATAATAGCTGTCCGCAATATCAATCATATCTGCCAGTCGGTGTGCGCCAAGTCCCATCACAATCGCAAAGAACGTCCCAAAGCAGGTGGAAATCACCAATGCCGCCTGAAAGACACGATGCGCATTTCGGTATTGCTTCAGTGCGATTCTCTCGGAAACCAGCTTAGAAATTGCTGCAGGCAGCCCCGCCGAGGATAAAATCAGCAGGAAGGTGTAAATATAATAGCCACCGCTGTAAATCGCATTCCCCTCGTCCCCAATCATATTGGTTAAGGGTAAACGGTATATAAAGCCCAAAAAACGTACCAGCAGGCTGGCTGCTGCCAGAATTGCCGCCTGTTTTACGAAGCTGCCGCCCTTTTTCTTCGCTTTTGCCGCCATGGTGCACCTCTTTCCAAAAAATCCTAATCAGAACCGCTTCTTAGCTGTTTGCGCGGTTTTTCGCCTTTCTGCGCTGGGTATTATCCAGAATCTTTTTCCGCATACGCAGATTCTGGGGGGTTACCTCCAGCAGCTCATCATCACTGATAAATTCCATGCACTGCTCCAGAGACATCGTGATATGCGGTGTCAGCTTCAGCGCATCATCGGAGCCGCTCGCACGGGTATTTGTCAGCTGCTTTTTCTTACATACGTTGATATCCATATCATCCGCACGGGCATTTCTGCCGACAACCATGCCCTCGTAAACCTTTGTGCCTGCGCCAATGAACAGATCCCCACGTTCCTGTGCATTATACAGACCATAGGTGATTGCTTCGCCGCTTTCAAACGCAACCAGAGAGCCCTGCGAACGGGTCACGATATCCCCCTTATAGGGTTCGTAGCCATCAAACAGGGAATTCATAATGCCGTTGCCCTTGGTATCCGTCATAAATTCACTGCGGTAACCAATCAGACCTCTTGCAGGAATAGAAAATTCCAGTCTGGTATAGCCGCCCTTTGCAGGATACATATTTGTCATTTCGCCCTTTCTGCTGCCCAGCTTTTCGATAACATTGCCGACAAATTCCTCAGGAACGTCAATCGTTACCGCCTCCATAGGCTCGCATTTCTTGCCGTTAATCTCTCTGAACAGCACCTCCGGCTTGGAAACCTGAAATTCGTAGCCTTCTCTGCGGAGTGTTTCGATCAGAATGGAAAGATGCAGCTCCCCTCTGCCGGAAACCTTCACGCTGTCCAAATTATCCGTATCCTCTACCCGCAGGCTGACATCTGTATTCAGCTCCTTGAACAGTCTGTCACGAATCTGTCTGGAGGTAACATATTTCCCCTCCTGCCCTGCAAAGGGGCTGTCATTTACGGAGAAATTCATTGCCAATGTGGGTTCGGAAATCTTCACAAAGGGCAGAGGTTCAGGCTTTTCGGGGGAACAGATGGTATCCCCAATCATGATATTTTCAATGCCGCTAAGCGCAACAATATTGCCGACGCTCGCTTCCTTTACCTCCACTCTCTGCAAGCCCTGAAATTCGTACAGCTTTGTGATACGAACCTTTTTCTGTGTTTCCGCATTGTGCATATTCAGAACGACAACCTCGTCATTGACGCGCAGTACGCCGTTTTCAATCTTACCGATGCCGATACGACCCAGATATTCGCTGTAGTCAATCGTGGAAATCAGAGCCTGTGCCGGTGCATTCACATCCCCCTTGGGTGCAGGAATGTGATTGATGATTGCTTCAAACAAGGGCTTCATATCCCCTTCTCTTGCATTAGCATCCTCGGACGCATAGCCGCCTCTTGCAGATGCGAATACAAAGGGAGAATCCAGCTGGTCTTCGTTTGCATCCAGCTCCATGAACAGCTCCAGAACCTCATCCACAACCTCATCAGGGCGTGCTTCGGGTCTATCCACCTTATTTACGCAGACAACAACAGGGTGATTCAGCTCCAACGCCTTGCGCAGAACGAATTTTGTCTGGGGCATAGGACCTTCAAACGCATCCACCACCAGCACAACGCCGTCTACCATTTTCAGCACACGCTCTACCTCGCCGCCGAAATCGGCATGTCCGGGGGTATCAATGATGTTGATTTTGGTATCGCCATAGTTTACGGCTGTGTTTTTGGAAAGAATGGTAATCCCTCTTTCCCGTTCAATATCGCCGCTGTCCATGACTCTTTCCTGTACCTCCTGGTTGGAACGGAAGATACCGCTCTGTCTGAGCAGCTGATCCACCAATGTGGTTTTGCCGTGGTCAACGTGGGCAATAATCGCTACGTTTCTGATATTTTCAATATTCTGACTCATTTAGAATTACTCCAATCGTTTCAAGTTTTCCTTTTACATTATCTTCTGTGTGACACTTAATTGTAGCACACCATTTTCTCGGATGCAACGATTCCAAAGAAAAAAACGCCCTCATCTGCCGATAATTCCAAAAAAATACACTTTTTCGGCATAAAGAAAGACTCTCCTGACGGAGAGCCTCTTTGTTGCATAACCAAGCTCAAATATATGTCTGAATGCTTTCGCACTTAGGTCAAATAAAGAAAATCGATTAAGCACGTGTTACGTTTGCAGCCTGAGGGCCTTTTGCACCCTGTACTACTTCAAATTCAACTTCCTGGCCTTCTTCCAGTGTTTTGTAGCCTTCAGCCTGAATTGCGGAGAAATGTACGAATACATCGTCTTCACCAGGTACGGAGATGAAACCAAAACCTTTTTCTGCGTTAAACCATTTTACTGTACCTTTTTTCATTCTTTAAAATCCTCCTACTTGAGATAGATAAAAATTTGTTACAGTTTGATATTAGCATAAATTTCCGTCAGTGTCAATCCGATTTCCAGTGAATCACTTGGGATTCGCTCGACAAAGCATTACATTTTCCCATAATTTTCGTCCTCCTGCAGGGCTCCGTTCTGGATTGCCATCCGCGCCAGTTCGTCGCATCTTTCGTTGCCGGGGTTGTCCGCATGCCCCTTCACCCAAAGGAAGGTCACCTGATGCTTTTCCAGCAGCAAAAGCAGCCTCTCCCAGAGGTCAACATTTGAAGCCTTCTCCTTTTTGTTCCGCATCCAGCCGTTCTGCCGCCATTTCACAACCCAGCCCTTTTCTATCGCATCCACCACATACTTCGAGTCACTGTAGAGGTTCACCCTGCAAGGCTCCTTCAATGCTTCCAGTCCTTTGATAACCGCAAGCACCTCCATGCGGTTGTTCGTTGTCAGACGATAGCCTGCGGAAAGCTCCTTTTTCGCACTGCCATACAGCAGCACAACACCATAGCCACCGGGGCCTGGGTTGCCCGAACATGCGCCGTCCGTATAAATCGTCACTGTTTTCATTCGGTTTCCTCCTTCAAAAATGCCGCGCCAATCAGCAAATCCTCTTTTGTCGTGATTTTGATGTTGCTGTAGCTGCCCATGATAACCCGCACAGGAAAGCCGCTGTGCTCCGCAACAGAGGCATCATCCGTTCCCAGAAAGCCGTCCGCCTTCGCTTTTTCGTATGCCGCAAGAATTTCCTTACGGCGGAAGGTCTGCGGAGTCTGTATCTGCCGGAGAGTGCTTCTGTCCGGCGTGGCAATCGCAAAGCCCTCCGCATCGCATACCTTAATCGTATCCTTCGCAGGCACGCCTGCCACACAGCCGCCTGTCTCCTTTGCCGCCGCAATGGAGCGTTCCAGAATTTCCTCCGTCACAAACGGACGCACACCGTCATGAATCAGCACAATTTCCGTATCCTGCGGCACCTGCTGCAAGCCAAGGAATACAGAATCCTGCCTCTCCTTGCCGCCCTCCGTTACGGAAATAATTTTCTTCCAGCCGTATTCCTGCGCCATCTGCCACACATCCTGCAGGGCATCTCCTCCTGTCACCAGAATGATATCCCGAATACATGCCGCCTTTTCAAATTTTTCAACCGTATGTGCAAGAATTTCCTTTCCGCAAAGGGGCAGAAACTGCTTGCTGATTTCCGTTCCCATGCGTCTGCCCTTTCCTGCCGCCACAATCACAGCCGTACTGATGCTCATCTTTTTTCCTCCCGATTCAGCAAAAATGCGAAATCAAACAGGCTGATTTCGCACTTTTGCTCTCTTTATTTATGCCGCAGCAATCATTTTTGTAAAAATCATACGACCTGCCGCTGTCTGCAATACGCTCGTCACAATCACCGTAATCGTCTCACCGATGTGCTTACTGCCGCCGTCCACCACAATCATCGTGCCGTCGTTCAGATACGCAACGCCCTGTCCTGCTTCCTTGCCGGCCTTTATGATGGTAACCACCATTTCCTCTCCCGGCAAAACCACAGGCTTCACCGCGTTGGAAAGCTCATTGATATTCAGCACACGCACGCCCTGAAATTCCGCAACCTTATTCAGGTTAAAGTCATTCGTCACCACGAAGGCATCCATGCTGTCCGCCATTTTCAGCAGCATGGAATCCACCTCCATCTGCTGACCGGGATGAAAGCTCTGAATTTCTACAGGAACTGCCAGCTGCTTCTGAATTTCGTTCAGAATATCCAGACCTCTGCGCCCTCTTTGACGCTTCAGGCTGTCCGCAGAATCCGCAATATGGCGCAGCTCCTCCAGAACAAAATCAGGGATGATGATTTTCCCTTCGATAAAGCCTGTTTGCAGCAAATCCAGAATTCTTCCGTCAATGATAACACTGGTATCCAGAATTTTCGGTCTGCCGTAAATGGAATCCTCCGCCGTGCTGGGAGGGGTTGTCATCAGCACCTCCTTCAGCGTGCGCACGTTCACATCATCCTTCTTTCTTCTGGCAACGCGAATCCCCAGAATCCCGAACAGGATGTTCAACAGCACCACGATAAACGTGCCAAGTGCGCCAAAGCCATTGAATGCCATGCCGATGAGATTCGCCAGAACCAGCCCGACAATACAGCCGATAACGGAAAGCGAAAGCTCCTTCAAATTCATTTTG
>OHVK01000551.1_pt1 | contig 14217 bp, 9 predicted proteins | sample 1579411 | NCBI WGS metagenome assembly OHVK01 (sample SAMEA3882524, study PRJEB24775) | human gut metagenome | biome: human-associated habitat; feature: intestine environment; material: feces | place: Netherlands | collected 2009/2010 | reverse complement strand
ACAGCCGCCGCCGAAATGGCCCCGCAGGTACCATTCATGCCGCCCATGCCAAGACCAAGCCCCTCCGTCACCTTAAACAGCGCCACCTTGTCCAAATCCACCTTATCCGCAAACGCACACGCCACCGACTGGGCACAATTATACCCCATTGCATGAAACTGAGCCGCCTGCTGCTGACGCGCTGAAATCTCTTCTTTCGTCATACTGATACCTCCTGAAATTTTCTTAATCTGCTGAATTTTTTATATTGTACTATTTATGCCAATTATAACATACATTTCCACTTTTTAAACACCCCAAAAAGCATACAACATACAGCGCCAGAAGCCAAATGCCCTCCGTTGCATTTGCAGGAGTCTTGGTAACTCTTGGCTCGCAGAGATTTGTGTTAGAGTTCAAAATACACCTGTCTGAGCGAAGCGAGTTTGTATTTTGGACTCTGCTTTTAACAAATCTATGCAAGCCTGGTGTTACCGGCTCCGAAACCGCAACGGAGGGCATTTGGCTTCTGGCGCGTCACCTTGCCATTTTTATGCATTTCTATATATTTCTATTTCATCAGCGTAACCATAACCGCCTTCTGGGCATGCAACCGGTTTTCTGCCTCTTCAAAGATCTCTGACGCATGTTCTTCAAAGATCTTCTCGGTAATCTCCTGTCCACGGTAAGCCGGCAGACAGTGCATTACCATCGCCCCCGGTTTTGCCGCAGCCATCAGCTCATCATTGATCTGATATCCCTGGAATGCCTGCTGGCGGATCTTCTTCTCTTCTTCCTGACCCATGGAAGTCCATGTATCTGTGATGACAACGTCTGCATTTTCCACTGCCTTGATCGGATCATTTACCAGTGTAAATGCGTCATTGCCAGCTGCGAAATCCAGCACTTCTTTCGCCGGACGGTAATTATCCGGAGTTGCGATAGATACCTGCATATCCGATTTCAGACCGCCTACGATCAGGGAGTTCGCCATGTTGTTGCCGTCGCCGATGTAACACATCTTGAGCCCTTTCAGTACGCCGTATTTCTCACGGATCGTCATCAGGTCAGCCAGTACCTGGCACGGATGGCAGAAATCCGTCAGACCGTTGATGATCGGGATAGAACCGTATTTTGCCAGATCCTCCACTTCTTTCTGCTCGTAGGTACGGATCATGATGCCGTCCAGATAACGGGAGAGTACGCGTGCGGTATCCTGTACCGGCTCACCGCGTCCGATCTGTAAGTCGCGGGAGGAAAGGAACAGTGCCTGTCCGCCGAGCTGGAACATACCGGTCTCAAACGAAACTCTGGTACGGGTGGATGACTTCTGGAAAATCAGACCGATGGATTTGCCCTCCAGAAGACGATGTGAAATGTGATGTTTCCGCTCATATTTTAACTGATCTGCCAGATCCAGAATCGAGGTAATCTCCTCCGGTGTGCAGTCCAACAGCTTTAATAAATGCTTCATGTCTAAAATACCTCCCTCATAGCAGCGATTGCCTCGTCCATCTCCTCTTTCGTGATGACAAGCGGCGGAAGCAGACGGATCGCCTCTGTACCGGCTGTCAGGACCAGGACGCCTTTTTCCATCAACTGACTGACCATCGCAGCTCTCTCATCTTTGTCCACTACGATGCCTAACATCAGTCCCATGCCGCGAACTGTCTTTACCTTCGGAGAACCAATCGCTAAAATCTCCTTTTTCAGGTACTCACCCTTTTCCTGAACCGCTTTCAGAAATTCCGGCTTATTTACGATATCTAATACAGTATTGGCAGCCGCACAGCAGAGCGGATTGCCGCCGAAGGTTGTACCGTGCGTACCGGCGCCCAGTACATCCTGGCATTTCTTATCCGCCATGACAGCACCGATCGGAACACCGCCGCCGAGTCCCTTTGCCATACTGATGATGTTCGGCTGAACGCCGTACTGCTCATAGCAGAACAGGCTTCCGGTACGTCCGATGCCCGTCTGAACCTCGTCAATCAGAAGCAGGATGTCCTTCTCCTTGCAGATCTCGGCAGTTGCCTGTACAAATTCCTTATCAAGCGGAAGGACGCCGCCCTCGCCCTGAATCATCTCCATCATGACAGCGCAGGTCGTATCATCGATCTTGCGCTTCATGTCTTCGATATCATTGGCTGCCGCATAATCAAATCCCTCCGTAAATGGGAAGAAATACTGATGGAACTTGTCCTGTCCGGTTGCCTTTAATGTCGTCACGGTACGTCCGTGGAAGGACTGTTTCAGCGTGATAATCTTATTTCTTCCCTCGCCGTATTTGTCAAAGGAATACTTTCTTGCCAGCTTGATCATGCCCTCGTTGGCTTCCGCACCGGAGTTTGCAAAAAAGATTTTTCCCATTCCGGCTGCATCGACCAACTTCTTTGCTGCCTGCACCATAGGCTCGGTGTAATACAGGTTGCAGGCGTGCATCAGCTTATGTGCCTGCTCCGATACCGCAGTCGTCAGCGCCTCGTTGTCATGACCAAGACTGTTGACACCGATGCCGGAGGTCAGATCAATGTATTTCTTTCCGTCCGTATCCCACAGCGTCGCGCCTTTTCCGTGATCCAGCGCAATCGGAAAACGTCCGTATGTGTGCATAATATAAGTTTCTTCGCCCTGTTTGATTTCTTCAAATGTCATAAAAAACCTCCATGCATCTTTCAAACTTTGTTTACGAGAACATGGTTCCTACACCGTCATCGCTCAAAAGCTCGACCAGAATCGAGTGCGGCACACGGCCATCCTGGATATTGGCACGTTCTACACCCTGGCGTACTGCCTCAACACAGCAATCTACCTTCGGAATCATGCCGCCGGAGATCACACCCTCTTTGATGAGTGCCGGAACCTCGGAAACTTTCAGTCTCGGAATCAATGTCGAATCGTCTTTCGGATCGCGCATCAGACCGCATACATCCGTCAGAAGAATCAGTTTTTTCGCTTTCAGTGCCACCGCCAGCTTCTCCGCTGCCGTATCTGCATTGATGTTATAGTTTGTCTCCTCGTCCATGCCTGCTGCCACGGAGGAAACAACCGGGATAAAGCCCTCATTTAAAACGTCGAGAACAACTTTCTCATTAACCTCTTTCACATCTCCCACATAGCCGTATTCCGTTCCATCCGGATCGACTAACCGGATCGCCTTGAAGAGTCCGCCGTCCATGCCGCCCAGACCAACGGCACGTCCGCCTGCTTTCTCAAACAGGGAAACAAGGTTTTTGTTGACCTTGCCGCAGAGAATCATCTGGACAATGTCCATCGTTTCTCGGTCTGTGTAGCGCAGACCTTTGACAAATTTAGACTCTTTTCCGATTTTTTTGAGCATCTCCGAAATTTCCGGACCGCCGCCGTGTACCAGCACGACCTTGATGCCTACCAGATTTAAAAGGACGATATCCTCTATCACCGCCTGCTTTAAATCTTCATTAATCATGGCGTTTCCGCCGTATTTTACAACGATAATTTTACCTGTATATTCCTGAATATATGGCAGCGCCTCTACCAGGACTTCTGCGCTCATTTTTGATCCTGTTTTCATCACGTCCGATAATCTCCATTAATCTTCACATAATCATAGGTCAAATCGCATCCCCAGCAGGTAGCGCTTCCGCTGCCTTCCTGAAGTGTTACATTGATCTCCACTTCATCCTGGCTTAAGATTTTCTTTGCCAGATCTTCATCAAAATCGAGTCCCCTGCCGTCCTCACAGACTGCAATGCTGCCCTCTTTGGAGGCAAACTCGACTAACACTTTCTCCGTGTTAAACGCAGCTCCGGAATAGCCCATCGCGCAGAGAACGCGTCCCCAGTTCGCATCGGAACCGAACATTGCTGCTTTGGTCAGGGAAGAACCGGCGATGGATTTTGCCAGTACCTCGGCTGTCTCCTCATCCTTCGCTCCCTTCACGGTACAGGTCATCAGCTTGCTTGCGCCCTCGCCGTCTGCCGCAATCTTACGAGCCAGATCCTGCATGACTGCCTGCAATGCCTCGCAGAATGCCTCGTATGCCGGACCTTCTGCAGTAATCTCCGCATTGCCAGCCATACCATTTGCCAGAACGGTACACATATCGTTGGTGGAGGTATCGCCGTCAACGGTCACACGGTTGAAGGTACGTTTTACATTGAATAACAGCGCCTTGCGGATCATCTCGCTGCTGACTGCACAATCGGTTGTGATGAAGCACAGCATCGTTCCCATATTCGGGTGGATCATGCCGGAACCTTTGCAGATACCGCCGATGTGGCAGGTTGTTCCATCTATATCAAATTCAACAGCGATCGTCTTCACTTTTGTATCGGTCGTCATGATCGCTTCTGCAGCTACCAGGGAGTTGTCATATTTCATCTCCATCTCGCCTGCATGAGCCTCGATCGCCTCAACCGGAAGCGTCTGACCGATGACGCCGGTCGATGCTACGATTACATTTTCCTCCAAAACGCCCAGCGCACGCGCGCCTGCCTTTGCCTGTCTTCTTGCATTCTCCATGCCAAACGGAGCGCACGCGTTCGCATTTCCGGAATTGACAATAACCGCCTGTGCCTTTCCGTCGGCCAGATGTTCCTTTGTCAGTAAAATCGGCGATGCCTTGACGCGGTTGGTCGTATAAACCGCCGATGCGTTGCAGACACAATCCGAAAGGATCATCGCCAGATCCTTTTTTGTATGAGATTTGCGGATTCCACAGCGCATCGCGCCCGCTTTAAATCCTTTTGCAGCACAAACGCCGCCTTCGATTATCTTCATATGACATTCCTCCTGTCATTTTTAATGTACTCTCGGAATCTTTCTGTGCTTGATTTTGTGAGATGTTTTTTTGTCAGTTGTGCCCAAATTTCTGAGGCGTACGCGGTGCGTACGTTGATGAAATTCGGGTGCGGCTGGCGGAAAATCAGCCACAAAAGCAAATGCAGAAAGACTCCGAGAGTACATTTTTATATAACTTCGCGTCTATAGTCCCCCGCAGCTATTTTATGGTTTTATCTCTCAACCCCAAAATATCTAAAAAAACCATCTGCCGTTCTTTTATTATAGCACTTTTCTATAGTGCCAGTCCAGCTGTCTCCTCAAATCCAAGCATCAGGTTCATGTTCTGAACGGCTGCGCCTGAAGCACCCTTTCCAAGATTATCAAAGAGCGCCGTCACCATGGTCTGTTCCCCGTGACCATTGACAATCAGCTCCAGACTGTCTCGGCCTGCCATATCTGCTGCCGCGATCATACCGTCATATCCAAACGGATGTACCTTAATGAGCTTCTGTCCGTCATACCAGCCAGCCAGCTTCTCATAAATATCTTCCGCGGTCGGCCCGCCGTTTAAGAGGCGGTTCTGAAGCTGGATCGTGACTGCCATTCCTTTATAGTAGTCATCCACGATCGGACTAAAGACCGGCGGATAATCAAGTCCGCAGACCTTCTGCATCTCCGGTAGATGCTTATGTTTCAGCGTCAGGCCATAAATACGGGGTGCGAAATAGCTCTGCGGCTTCTCCGGCGATTCATACTCGGCAATCATCTTTTTACCGCCGCCGGAATAGCCGGTCAGGGAAAAGACTGTCATCGGATAATCCTTCGGGATGATCCCCTGCGCCACCAGCGGATAAACGGAAGTGATAAATCCAGTTGCATGGCAGCCTGGATTCGCCACCCGGCTGGATGTTTTGATCGCCTCGCGGTGCTCCTTTGAAAGTTCCGCCATGCCGTACGCCCATCCTTTGGCTGTCCGGTGCGCAGTAGATGCATCAATGATGCGCGCCCCAGAACCTTCCGCCAGTGCAACTGCCTCAACCGCTGCCGCATCCGGCAGGCACAGGAATACGATATCCGCCGCATGAATCAGCTTTCTTCGCTCTTCCGTGTCCTTGCGCTTTGCCTCATCGATCAGAAGCAGCTCGATGTCCTCTCTTTTCGCCAGACGATCGTAAATCTGCAGTCCGGTTGTTCCTTCTTTTCCGTCTATATAAATCTTCGGTTTCGCCATTGTTCGTCCCCCGTTTCCTGTCCTACTCCTGAACCTTGTGTTCGCTTACAAATTTCTCAATCACAGAAATCTGGCGGGTTACTTCTTCCGGAGCCGGTCCGCCGATTACCTTACGTCCACGTACACAGGTCTTCAAATCAATCGCTTCATATACGTCATTTTCAAAGACATCGGAATGTGTCTTGTACTCTTCCAGTGTCAGATCGGCTAAGGACTTGTCCTCACGTACACACTGGGCTACCAGCTGTCCGACGGTCTTGTATGCGTCACGGAACGGCATTCCCTTCTTGGTCAGGTAATCTGCACAGTCCGTTGCGTTGATGAAGCCTTTCAGAGCCGCTTTCTTCATATTGTCTTTCAGGATCTGCATCGTGGAGAACATTGGAGTCAGCACGCGCAGGCACTGTTTTACGGTGTCAATCGCATCAAAGACTGCCTCTTTGTCTTCCTGCATATCCTTGTTGTATGCCAGCGGAATACCCTTTAACATGGTAAGAAGGGTAAACAGATCGCCGTACACGCGACCGGTCTTGCCGCGGACCAGCTCGCAGACATCCGGATTCTTCTTCTGCGGCATGATGGAGGAACCGGTTGAAAATGCGTCATCCAGCTCTACAAACTTGAACTCCCAGGAACACCAGGAAATAATCTCCTCAGAGAAACGGGACAGATGCATCATCAGAATGGATAACGCTGCCGTCAGCTCTACGCAGTAATCACGGTCGGAAACACCGTCTAAGGAGTTGTTGGTCACTCTGGCAAATCCAAGCTGCTGGCGTACAAAATCACGGTCGATCGGATAAGTCGTGGAAGCCAGCGCGCCGGATCCGAGCGGCATATCATCCATGCCCTCTAAGCAGTTTTCCAGACGGATTACATCACGGCGCATCATATTGGCATATGCCATCATATAATGTCCAAATGTAACCGGCTGTGCACGCTGCAGATGTGTATAACCCGGCATAACAGTTTCCAGATTGTTCTTTGCGCTCTCGCAGAGTGCTTCCATGAAATCGAGAATTTCCTTTTTGATCGCCACGATCTCTTTCTTCACGTAAAGACGCATATCCAGTGCAACCTGATCATTTCTGGATCTCGCCGTGTGAAGACGTTTTCCGGCATCGCCGATGCGCTCAGTCAGAATCTGCTCTACATTCATATGAATATCCTCATAATCCTGTGAGAAATGAATCTTGCCTGCCTCAATATCCGCTAAGATACCTTTCAGTCCTTCGATAATCTTGTCTGATTCTTCCTTCGCAATGATGCCCTGCTTGCCCAGCATAGCCGCATGGGCCATGGAGCCTGTGATATCTTCCTTATAAAGACGACAGTCAAAGGAAATCGATGAGTTGAAATCATTTACCTCCAGATCTGTCTCTTTTCCGAATCGTCCTGCCCATAACTTTGCCATAAGTGTAAACTCCTTTTTATTCTCTGATTTAGAACCAATGCGACCATTGGAACCGGCAGATACCGGAAAACCAATGGTCATCATCGGCTGCGGGCTTGTCGCCTGCAGATTATTTATTATTTTCCTAAATTATTCTACGCTCGGAAAATGCTCGCCTGTCTTTGCTGCCAGAACTTCGTCGTTCAGGGCGCGAACCTTGATCGGAAGTCCGAACAGGTTGATGAATCCAGCGGAATCTGCCTGGTTGTAGCAGTCATCCTCATCAAATGTAGCCATGCCTGCGGAATACAGGGTGTATGGAGATGTAACAGATGCCGGAATGATGTTGCCCTTGTAAAGTTTCAGTTTTACATCACCGGTTACGGTCTCCTGTGTGGAATCAACAAACGCGCTCATTGCTTTGCGCAGCGGTGTGTACCACTGACCATTGTATACTAACTCAGCGAACTTGAGAGCCAGCTGCTGTTTGTAGTGCTGTGTCTCTTTGTCCAGAGTGATTTCTTCCAGTTTCTCATGAGCCTTGTAAAGGATAGCTCCACCAGGAGTCTCATATACACCACGGCTCTTCATGCCAACCAGACGGTTCTCTACAATATCCAGAAGTCCGCAGCCGTTCTCACCGCCTACCTTGTTCAGAACCTCGATTACCTTCTCTGCATCCATCTCCTCGCCGTTTACACTGGTCGGAACACCTTTCTCGAAATGGATGGTTACATAAGTAGCTTTATCCGGTGCATTCTCCGGAGATACGCCTAACTCAAGGAATCCAGGTTTGTTGATCGGAGCCTCGTTTGCCGGATCCTCCAGATCCAAACCCTCATGGGACAGATGCCACAGGTTCTTATCCTTGGAGTAGTTGGTCTCTTTCGTAATCTTTAACGGAATGTTGTGAGCCTCTGCGTACTCGATCTCTTTTTCACGGGAATTCAGTTCCCAGAAACGCCACGGAGCGATAACATCCATCTGCGGAGCAAATGCCTTGATAGCCAGTTCGAAACGAACCTGATCGTTTCCTTTACCGGTACAGCCGTGGCAGATAGCGTCTGCGCCCTCTTTCTTCGCAATTTCAACGATTCTCTTAGCGATAATCGGACGAGCGAAGGAAGTACCTAACAGGTAATGCTCATAAGTAGCGCCAGCCTTCATGGTCGGGATGATGTACTCATCTACGAACTCTTTCTTCAGATCCTCGATGTACAGCTTGGAAGCACCTGTCTTTAATGCCTTCTCTTCCAGACCATCCAGCTCCGCACCCTGACCTACGTCAGCGGAAACTGCGATAACCTCACAGCCATAGTTTTCTTTCAGCCACGGGATTAAAACCGATGTGTCCAGACCGCCTGAATATGCAAGAACAATTTTATTATATTTCTTAGCCATTTTTCATTTCCTCCAATCATTTGCCTGCGTGATGCTTTTTTCTTTGTCCGTCCAGTCAACTAAGACCGGCAGATTTATATGCCTCACTTGAAATTACCCAGATTATACCTCCTTGATCCTAATTATGCAATACTTTTTTTGCATTTTTATGAATAATTTTTGTATAAAAACGCGTTTTATGCATTTTTCGTGTGTTTTATGCATAAAAATAACATTTACGGACTTCATTTATATGCTATGCTATATGATAGGTATAAGTATTATAAATAAGTGGTACTGTGTGTGTACAGTAACATGGTACTGCCCTTCCTGCATTCTAAAATATGCATCTTGATTTAAAATGTCAAAATTGCTATTATAATGTAAGAATAAAATGAAAGCATTCGAAAGGATAAAAACCATGACGATCAATGAAAAAGCACTCGAACTTCATGAAAAATGGAACGGCAAGCTCGATACCGTCTCCAAAGTACAGGTAAAAACCAGAGAGGATCTGGCTCTGGCATACACACCGGGCGTTGCAGAACCATGTAAGGTCATTGCAAAAGACCCGGCTGCCGCTTACACCTATACGATGAAAGCAAACACTGTAGCTGTTGTTTCCGACGGTTCCGCCGTACTGGGACTCGGCAATATCGGTCCGAAAGCTGCTATGCCCGTTATGGAAGGCAAGGCAGTCCTCTTCAAGGAATTCGGCAATGTCAACGCTGTTCCGATCTGTCTTGACACACAGGATACCGAAGAGATCATCGCTACCGTTAAGAACATTGCACCGGCATTCGGCGGTATCAACCTGGAGGACATCTCCGCACCGCGCTGCTTTGAGATCGAGGAACGTTTAAAGAAACGGTTAAACATTCCGGTTTTCCACGATGATCAGCACGGAACCGCCATCGTCGTACTGGCAGGCATCATCAACGCCCTGAAAGTAACTGGCAAGAAGAAGGAAGACTGCCGCGTCGTTGTCAACGGCGCCGGAAGCGCAGGCGTTGCCATCACCAAACTGCTCTTAAACTACGGATTCCCGCATATCACCATGTGTGATAAGACTGGTATGCTCTGCAAGGGCATGGAAGGGCTTAACTGGATGCAGGAAAAGATGGTCGAAGTTACCAACTTAGAGCACAAGACGGGCACACTTGCCGATGCATTAAAAGGCGCTGACATCTTCGTAGGCGTGTCTGCTCCGGGCATCGTTTCCCAGGAGATGGTTGCTTCCATGAATAAGGATTCCATTCTCTTCGCAATGGCAAACCCGGTTCCGGAGATCATGCCGGATCTGGCAAAAGCTGCTGGTGCAAGGGTCGTAGGAACCGGACGTTCCGATTTCCCGAACCAGGTCAACAATGTTCTCATCTTCCCAGGCATCTTCCGCGGCGCTCTGGAAGGACGTGCAACCGCTATCACCGAAGAAATGAAACTGGCTGCTGCCAACGCAATTGCTGCTCTGGTTGATGACAGCGAATTGAGCGACGAGAACATTCTTCCGGCAGCATTTGATCCGCGTGTAGCTGACGCTGTTTCCAAGGCTGTGAAGGAACACATTAAGAAATAAACGTAACAATTCAAGCGATTCTCGCATTTACCGTAAGAACCGCACAAAATTTACACAGTTACGAAATAATAATAAAGGAGTTTTTCCATGCTGGCTGAACCAATGACACTTTACAAACTAATGAATCTCTATATGCTGCACCAGGTCAATTTTCCGCTGACCAACGCGCAGCTCTCCAATTTTTTCCTGGATCGTGAGTACACCACGTATTTCACACTCCAGCAGGCTTTGAACGAGCTTCTGGATGCAGGTCTGGTAAAAAAGGAGACGATGCGGAACAGCTCCCGCTATGAGATCACTAAGGAGGGCGAGGAAACGCTGGAATTTTTCGGCAAAAACATCTCTCCTGCCATCGTCAGCGACATGGATGAATATCTGAAACAGAACCGCTTCCGCATGCGAAACGAGGTAGGACTGATCTCCGATTTCTATAAATCGACCAATCAGGACTACATCGTTCACTGCGAGGTGCGGGAAGGAAAAGCCGTTCTTGTCAATCTCGATATCTCCGTTCCGGATAAGGAGCAGGCGGAAATCATGTGCAATCACTGGAAGGATCGAAGCCAAGAGATTTATGCTTATGTGATGAAATCTTTGATGAGTGAGCATGGGGTGGAGAAAAAATAAGGATGACAAGCAAAAAACAAGGTCTGCGTCTGACATTTTATGCCTTTTTGCAAACCTTGTCTTTTCTTTCCATTTATATTACTTTTCTAGATCTATAACAACACCATAAAAAGCTCTATTACTCTACCGTAACACTCTTCGCCAGGTTTCTAGGCTTATCTACATCCAGTCCCTTCGATACACTTACATAATATCCCAGCAGCTGCAGCGGCACAACCGCTAAGCTCGGTGTGAAGTGCTCGTCAGTCTTCGGTATATAGACTGCGAAATCGACGGTGTCTTCAATATTGTAGTTGCCTGCAGTTGTGAGTCCCATGAGGTAAGCGCCGCGGCATTTTACTTCTACCATGTTGCTGATCATCTTCTCATACAGGGCTTCCTGGGTCAGGATGCTGACTACGAGGATACCATCCTCAATCAGGCTGATGGTTCCGTGTTTTAATTCTCCGGCTGCATATGCTTCGGAATGGATGTAGCTGATCTCTTTTAATTTCAGGCTGCCTTCCATGCTGACTGCGTAGTCGATGCCGCGGCCGATGAAGAACACGTCTTTTGCATTGGCATATTTCGCTGCGAACCACTGGATGCGTTCTTTGTCATCTTCGAGCAGCTTCGCGATCTGATCCGGCAGTTCCTGCAGGGCTGCAAGGAGTTCTTCATATTTTTCTTCTGTGATCGTACCGCGCACATGGGCAAACTGTACGCCCAGAAGATATCCGGCAACCAGCTGTGTGCTATATGCCTTGGTGGTCGCCACCGCGATCTCCGGTCCTGCCAGTGTGTAGAAAATATGATCTGCCTCACGTGCAATCGTGGAACCTACCACATTGACAATCGCCATCGTAGGAACGCCCTGGCTCTTTGCCAGACGCAGGGCTGCCAGGCTGTCGGCTGTCTCGCCCGACTGGCTGATGATGATAACCAGACTGTTCTCTTCCAGAATCGGGTTCCGGTAACGGAACTCGGAAGCCAGCTCGACGCGGACCGGAATACGCGCCAGATCTTCGATCACATACTGCGCTGCCACGCCTGCATGGTAAGCAGAACCACACGCTACGATATAAATACGCTTTAACGAACGAATAACATCATCGGAAAGTCCCGCCTCGGTCAGGTCAATATGACCATCGCGGATGACTGAATTTAATGTATCCCGAACCGCACGCGGCTGTTCATGGATCTCCTTAATCATGAAATGCTCATAACCTCCCTTTTCAGCAGCTTCTGCATCCCACTCAATCGTCACAAGCTCTTTCTGAATCTCTTCCTGATCAATATTATAGAAAGTAACCTCTCCCTTATGTAAGCGTCCCAATTCCTGGTTGCCGATATAGTACACCTTGCGGGTATATGGAAGCAGGGGCGGAACATCCGACGCGATAAAGGATTCACCCTCGCCTACTCCGATGATCATCGGGTTATCCTGACGGGCTACAAAGATCTCCTCCGGATAATCCTTAAACATAACCGCCAATGCATACGTGCCACGGATACGCATCATCGCACGCGCCATCGCATCGAGCGGTCCCTCGTTGTATTTCTTATAATAATGATCGATCAGCTTTACAGCCACCTCTGTATCAGTATCTGAATAAAACGTATATCCATTTTTAATCAGTTTTTCGCGAATTTCCTGATAGTTTTCGATAATACCATTGTGAACCGCTACCACGCTGCGGTCATCCGTGCAGTGCGGATGTGCATTGTTCTCAGACGGCTCCCCGTGTGTCGCCCAGCGGGTATGACCGATACCGCAGTTGCCCCGCATTGCGCGTCCATTGTCTGTTTTCTCTGCCAGCGCGCGCAGACGTCCCTTCGCCTTTACAACCTCCGGTACACGTTCTCCGTCTCTGACTGCCAGACCTGCTGAATCGTATCCACGATATTCAAGCTTCTCCAGACCCGCTAATAAGATCGGAGCCGCCTGCTGGTCTCCTGTATATCCTACGATACCACACATACAATTATTCCTCCTTTTTCCAACCAGGCGAGCCGCTGCCATCATACCGCCTCAGACACTCCCGCCTTCGTATCTCTATCTCAAGAATATGATAAATCTATTGATTCTTCAAAATAGAATCTTCTATAAAATATGTCGTTTATCCCTAAATAGCGCCTGACCGGCACCTTCGATATAGACTTTCTTCTCAGTCATGTACATATTCTGTCTCATTATACCAAAAAAGAATCTTCTTGTCAGCATTTGCTGTAATATTTTCGTCAGTCATCATATAGACACATCTCATTTCAAAACCATCCGCCATAAGCAGTCACATATTTCTTCTGCATATCTACCTGTAAAATAACGATTGTCCACGACAACTATTTTTTATACAGGAGGTTTCATCATGAAAAACGAAACAATGTACTTTAACGATCTTCTTTCCATCTGGCTGGAAAAGCAGAAACAGGCGCGAGCCCTGTCTACCTATGTGAAATACCGGCATCTGGCAGACCGTTATATCTCCCCTTATTTTAGATCCATCCAGCTTTCAAAGGTCGATCTGCCTCTGCTTCAGACATTCCGCAATTCCCTTTTATCCCCGGATTCCCTGCATCCGCTTGGGAACGGAACTATCCGCTGTATTCTTCTGCTCGTCAACTCCATTCTGCGTCTTTCCTATGAAACCGGGCAGACAAACGGCATTCTCTATCTCCCGCCCCGTCTTCCAAAAAAGCGCCCTGAAGTACCTGTTTTTACCCTTCAGGAACAGGAACAGCTCGAACACTATCTAACTGCCCATACAGGAGTCTCCGAAGCCGTCATCTATCTGGGACTCTATACAGGGCTGCGGGTTGGAGAACTCTGCGCCCTGCGTTGGGAAAATATTCATTTTTCCGATCGCTATCTCCATGTCCGACACACGGTACAGCGCCTGACGCGCCTTGACACAACCCATAAATCAGAACTCATTTTATCCGGTCCCAAAAGCATCTCCTCCAACCGTTTGGTTCCCCTGCCTGCTTTCCTTCTGCCGATCCTACAGCCATATTCTCATCCGGAACACCCGGATTATTTTCTGCTGTCACAATCTGCCAGCTCCCCGATGGATCCGCGAACCTTCCAGAATCACTACCAGCGCATTCTATCACAAGCCGGACTACGCTATCTGAATTTTCATGCAATCCGGCACACATTTGCCACCCGCTGTATCACAAATGGCATGGATCCCAAAACGCTCAGCGAAATTCTGGGACACTCCGATTTGAAAGTCACGCTTGAATACTATTTTCATTCCTCTCTGGAATTCAAGAAAGAACAGATCG
>OHVK01000550.1_pt1 | contig 14218 bp, 13 predicted proteins | sample 1579411 | NCBI WGS metagenome assembly OHVK01 (sample SAMEA3882524, study PRJEB24775) | human gut metagenome | biome: human-associated habitat; feature: intestine environment; material: feces | place: Netherlands | collected 2009/2010 | reverse complement strand
CTCGTCTGCTTATTGTTGTCTTGCCCTTGTGTTTTCCAGAACTATTTTCAACCAGTGCTAAACCTGCAAGTTTCTGCAGTTCTTTCGGGTTATTAAAGCGTCTGATGTCGCCTACCTCTGCAAGAAATCCAGACACTGTCTTGATTCCTACACCTTTGATTTCCAACAGCTTTTCAGCCATTGGAATCTGATTTACCAATTCTTCAATCAGAGCCATCACTTCCTGAAGACGTATATTTCTGGATTCATAGTCCTCCAGAAGCATTCGGATTTCCATTCTTGCAGACACCGCACCTTCTTTGCTTCCAACGCTGTGCCCAGCAGCTTCTATCAGGGTCTTCGCCCTCGCTTTTCCAACTGCTCTCATCTTTGCATCCCGCCAGATCTGGTTCACTCCTTCAACACCCAACGTCAGGATGTCTTCTGGAAGAGGAGCCTGTTTCAGAATCATCATTCCACTTACTGCATCAGGCTTTCCGTATACTGTCTTGTATTCAGGAAAATATATATTAACCCAACGACTGATCCTGTTCTGAATTCTCGTAAGTTCTGACTGGATCTGAAACCTCATATTCGAAGCGGTTCTCAGATCTGCATACACACCCTCAGGCAGATATGGGATCATATATCGTCCCTCTTTTACCAATCTTGCGATTACCTTTGGATCCTTACGATCATTCTTTGTCGGATTATTGTCATCGAGTTCTTTTGATTTTTTTACATGATGAGGATTCACAAGCACCGGTTTCATTTCATTATCCTGTAGAAACTTTCCAAGATTAAACCAGTAGTGCCCGGTCGGTTCCATACCTGGAACCACCTTATCCTTCTCATGTCTTTCTTTGAGGTCCAGGATCCATTCCTTAAATGTCACAAATCCAGCCTCTGTGTTGCTAAACTTAAATGGCTTCTTCAAATACTCAATTCCTCTGTAATCAAAATCTCTGGCATAGTGCGTTTCACTTCCGACATCAATTCCGAGTACCAAAGTTTTTTCTGTAATAGCTTCAATTTTTGCGTTCTGTGTGTTAGACTTCATTGTAGATACCTCTCTGTTCAATAAGATTTTTACTAACCTGCCAGTCAGTAGTCTTATTGTACTCTGAGGTATTTTTAATTTTCAACGTCCACATTTTGAATTATACAGGAAGATCCATTGTTATCTTGACACCATTATTCGCCAAAATGCCGGAGCCAAACTGAGCCGCTTTATTGTTTTCCAAGATGACTCCGCTTTTCAGTTCAATGGTTCCACCATTCGCAGCCTTAATAATAGAATCGGTTTCCGCAGCATTTTCAGCAGCCACAAAATACTGCGCACCATCAATCACAACATTTTGAAGTGTCATAGATGCAGACGCATCCTTCAATTCAATCATATAGCCGTCAAGTTTATACCGATGGATTATCTTTCCGCCAAGGTCCCAGTTCTCTTTTTCTGTAACCTGATACACACTTGCAATGAAGATATCTCTTGTAGCATTTACTTCCGCAAGCGCATTTGCCTTCTCAATCGTCTGTACCGCCGACAAACATAAAAAGCGCAAGCAGCAGCGCAGTTATCTTTTTCATGATTATATTTACCTCCGAATTATAATAAGAACTTAAAAATAGGCACAAAAATACAAGGGTAACGGCAACGCCGCAAAAGCCTATCCGAAAACAGATAGACTTCCCCCTTTCAAAAGGCTCTTATTTCATTCGAAAGCTTCACCTTGAGAGATACTAGGGTATCTCTTTTTTCATAGTCCGCGCAGAGAGAAATACACCTGTACAAAATAAATATATGTAAACGCAACAGCAACGGCCGTGACGCATACAGCAAGTGAAAGGCTTTTCAGTGTGTTTTGGTAAGCATCAACCTGATAGCAGATCGGGCAGCCTTCGCCCACGCAATCGTGGTCGGCTTCTGCCGCAACAAAAAAAGCAGAGTAAAGCATGATGACCAGAATGGTCACGGCAAAAAGCAATGCTGCAATTCTATTTCTCTTTTTTCTTTCCATTCTGCTCACCACCCTTCTATTTTCTGCTCTTTTATTTTCTGCAATCGGCGCAAACGCCATACAGAATCGTTTCCGTTTTGTCGATTTGAAAGCCTGTGCTTTCCAGCGTGCTATGCAGAAGCTGCGCCGCTTCCTTTTCTCCAAGATGAATGCTTTTCCCGCATACCCGACAGGATAGATGCAGACTGTCCTTACATCCCTCTGCGGCAATATATTGATAATACACCTCTCTGGTGTTCTCTCGGATACTGCGCTTCAGAATTCCCTCCTCCTCCAAGGCGGATAAATTACGATAAACGGCGCTGATGCTGATGCTCTCTGCCGTCAGTGCATCGGCTATCTGCCGTGCGGTCATCTGTTCGTCTGTATGCTCTGAAAGATATTCGAGAAGCTGCTTGCGCTGCCGCGTCAGATACCTTGCCATCAGCCACCCCTCCAATTTGCAACTTATTTGCAAATTAGTATACCGTACTGTTTTGCATTTGTCAATATGCGAATTGATTGCAAATAGAAGGTGTTCTGCAAGGTCAGGCACAGCGCAGAGAGCGCCATCGAACGGCAATTCATTTCCAAGAGCCACCTTGTTAAAAAAAATTTAAAAAAATTTGCATTTTGGGTGAGAGTTTTTCCGATTTTATGTACCTATATAAGTGAAAGGACTTTTCAGCCACAGCTTCACACAAACGGAGAAAGGAGGTTCGAACGATATGTACGATACCGCAATACGAGTCGCGCTCGTCAAGCAAAGAGTGCGCGAAAACACCCGTTGGATGCAGCTTCGGCACGATACTGCTATGGGAGAACGCGAGCGACCATGTGCCGATGACCTTCGTTTCCTTTGCAGCGGCGGCAGCGATTATCGCGCTGTGCATTCGGCTCAGAAACAAAGAAAATCAGAAAAAAGGTGGGACGAGCAAGTCCAACCAAAACGAACAGGAGGAGAAAGCCTATGAAGAAACGAATACTCAGCATCCTGCTCACCTTGTGTATGGTGCTATGCCTTATGCCGACGGCAGCCTTTGCCGAGGGTAACGAGGATACACCTATGCAAGCGTTGACAAACGTTGCAATCACCTTCCCTGCGCCCAAGGCTGGGGAAAACATCACCGAAGCCATGAAAGCCGCCTCCGCCAACGCGGACAGCGGCTTGAACCTCTATCTGTTTGGTCCTGCACTGTGGAAGCAGGGCGGCAATCACCAAAAGCTGAAAGCGGATGATACTTACCAGAAGGACAGCATCTATCTGCTGAATTTCACCTTCTACACGCAGAAGCCCATCACAGATGAGACTGTCTTGACATGCAACGGCAATCCTATTACGCGCTATCCAGATTATCCGGCATTTGAAAAGGCAGCAAGTGACTATGACGGGACGCAGGATGCCTACCTTGGCTTGGTTATGTTTAGCGAGGAGGGTACCGGCGATCCATCGATGAAGGATCTGAAAGATCTCTATATTGTCGGGCTCTACGCCATTATCCGTGCGCAGGAGGCGCAGACCCCTGAGGATACGGTCACGGAGCAGTTCACCCTCACCTCCGGCGACACCTATTACTTTGACCTCTCCGGCGAGAACATCCCCGGCAAGGTGAACGGCTCTCTGCCGGACAAAACAATGCATTATGTTCCCTTTACCTACGCCGGGACAGTGGATGCCTACAAGCTTACATCAGCGATGGCAACCACCGAGGAGTATGCAAAGAACAACAAATATCCCCACAGCCTGTTTGTGGCGGATTATGCCGTAACGAAGGATGTAAGCAGGGATGCCCTGAATACCGCAAAGCTGATTTTCGGCAAAAACTATGCATCCGGCGGCGTGGACTATACGCTGCGTGCGCCGTCCGTGGGAAGTAACTATACAGGTTCGGGCAATTCCGAACGCGGCGTGCCCCAAAGCAACGAATGGGACACGATGCTGAATAAGGACAGCGGATATATCCAAAACTGGAATGGAATGTCTTCGTGGGGACAGGATGTTTCTTCTGGCGGCGCGTCGTACCGTGCGATTCGCGGGTACGATTCGGCCCGCTACTGGAACTACCGCGATGCTTCGAAATCCTACCCGCTCGTCGGTTTCCGCCCCGTCCTTGAAGTCCTGAACTCTGACACACTGGGTTCTGGCGGACTGAAGGTCGTTACCCTTGACCTTGGCGGCGGCACGCTGGGTAATAGCTCCGAGGATATTCAAATCATCGTGAAAACCGGCAGCGAGTTTACCGCGCCTGCGTCCGACGGCCTGACCCGCCCGGACGGAAATACAGGCAGCTACTTCATGTGGCTCGGAAGCAACGGTAAGCTCTACGCGCCCGGTGCCAGTGTTCCGGCGGACGTTACCAAGCTCACGGCGCAGTTTGCTTTATCAGAGCAGTTTTCCCTCAAACCCGGCGACACCTATTACTTTGACCTATCCGGCGAGGACATTCCCGGCACAGCAAACAGCGGAAACTCAGATGGTGCGGTTTCTTTGCCGGATACGTCGCTGCACTATGTTCCCTTTACCTATGTGGGAACGATAGAAGCCTACAAACTCACGTCTGCGACGGTAACCACCGAGGAGTATGCACAGCAGAACAAATATCCCCACAGCCTGTTTGTGGCGGACTATGTCGTAACGCATACGGTAAGCTGGAATGACTTAGATACTGCGAGTCTGATTTTCGGCAAAAATTATGCCAGCGGCGGCGTGGACTATACCCTGCGCGCACCGTCTGTGGGAAGTAGTTATACAGGATCAGGTGATTCAGAACGCGGCACGCCCAAAAGCAACGAATGGGATAAGATACTGGATAAGGACGACGGATATATCAAAAACTGGGGGAAGATGCTTTCGTGTGGACAAGATACTACTATAAGAATTTCGGCGTTGTTCCGTGCGGTTCGCGGGTGGAAGCGTTCGGCCCGTTTCTGGACCAGCTACAATACCTCTTACCTGACCTTCGGCTTCCGCCCCGTCCTTGAAGTCCCGAACCCCGGCTCACTAGGCCCTGGCGGACTGAAAGCCGTTACTTACGGTGAGCCCGGAAAAGGCTATGACGTGGAAGGCGAAGTCGTTTCGTGCACGCCGTTCGTCAACCTCCGTTGGCGGCAAAAGGGCGGCGAATGGCAGGAAATCCATACACACCTCATCGGGGCATACAACGTGACCAATGCTTTGGCTGCGGCAGCTGTTGGTCTGCATTTCGGGGTTAGCGCTGAGGCTGTCACCCGCGCCATCTCCAATTACCAGCCCACCAACAACCGTTCCGAACTGCTGGAAACGGGGCATAACACGCTTGTTGTCGATGCCTACAATGCCAATCCAACGAGCATGAAGGCGGCCTTCGACAGTTTCCGCCTCATCAGCCATCCCAAGAAGATGGCCATCGTTGGCGAGATGCGCGAACTCGGTGCGGCATCGGAGGAAGAACATCGCCGTGTGGTCTCTGAAGCAGAGACGCTGGGGTGTGACGAACTTTGGTTTGTTGGCGACAACTTCAAAGACTGTGCTGGCGCACACCGCTTCTTCCCCGATGTGGAAGCCGTGAAGAAACAACTCGAGGCGACGCCGCTCAACGGTTGCATGGTGCTCATCAAAGGAAGCAATTCAACCCGCTTATATCAATTACCAGAATATCTTTAATCAGTATGAAAAAAATAATCGTGGCCATTGACGGCTACTCCTCTTGTGGAAAGAGCACGATGGCCAAAGATTTGGCCCGCGCAGTTGGATATATATATGTCGACACCGGCGCCATGTATCGCGCCGTGACACTTTACGCCCTCCGAAACAACCTCTTCGAGGCCGACGGAAGCGTGAAAGCGGCCGCGCTGGAGAACCAGATGGAAAATGCTATCGTTTCTTTCCGTCTTGACCCTTCAACCAATCTTCCGCAGACCTATCTCAACGACGAGTGTGTGGAAAAAGAAATTCGTTCGCTTGAAGTGTCGTCCCACGTGAGCCCTGTGGCAGCCCTTCCCTTTGTTCGCGAAGCACTCACCTGTCAGCAGCAGGCCATGGGGAGCAAGCGCGGCATCGTGATGGACGGCCGCGACATCGGAACGGTGGTGTTCCCGGATGCCGAACTCAAGATTTTCGTGACGGCTTCGGCGGAAGTGCGTGCCCAGCGCCGTTTCGACGAATTGCAGGCCAAGGGTATGCCCGCTGATTTTGAAGACATCCTTCGCAACGTGAAGGAGCGCGATTATATCGACTCACACCGCGACGTGGCTCCTTTGCGCCAGGCTGAAGATGCCGTGGTGCTCGACAACAGCGAAATGACCGTATCGCAGCAACGAGAATGGCTGCTTGCCAAGTTTGAAGATGCTGTGGAACGAAAGAACAACGCGTCGGCATGCTGAACATCGAAATCGACGAACACTCTGGTTTCTGCTTCGGCGTGACCACGGCCATCGGTAAGGCCGAGGAGGAATTGGCACACAGCCAGCGCCTTTATTGCCTCGGCGACATCGTTCACAACGGCAGTGAGTGTGAACGTCTGCGGGGAATGGGGTTGGAAACCATTGACCACGAGGCGTTTCGCTCGCTCCGCAATGCCAAAGTGCTTCTGCGTGCCCACGGCGAACCGCCTGAGACTTACGCCACCGCGTTGGCCAACGGCATCAACATCATCGATGCCACCTGCCCAGTGGTGTTGCAATTGCAACGGCGAATCAAGCAGGTGTTTTCGGAGCCAGGGCGCCCGCAAATCGTTATCTACGGAAAGCCCGGCCATGCGGAGGTGCTCGGCCTCGTCGGACAGACCGACGGGACGGCCATTGTGATTGAGGGACTGGAGGGCGCGGAGAAGCTCGACTTCACACGCGACATCCGTCTTTTCTCTCAGACCACCAAACCGCTGGAGGGGTTCCGCCAGATTGTGGACTATATCACGGCACACATTCAGGCGCCTGCCACATTTCGTTCCTACGACACCATCTGCCGACAGGTGGCCAATCGCCTGCCGAATATCTGCAATTTTGCCGTGCGCCACGATGTCGTCATCTTCGTGTGTGGCCTCAAAAGCAGCAACGGCCGCGTTCTCTTTGAGGCCTGCCGCCGCGTCAATCCCCGTGCTTATCTCGTAGACACGCCGGCGGCGCTCCGTCGGGAATGGTTCGACGGCGCGGGCAGTGTTGGCGTTTGCGGCGCCACTTCCACGCCGAAATGGTTGATGGAAGATTGCCGCGAGGCGATACTCAAGATTGCTGGGCAGTGAGCAACCGCTGATTTTTCACTGGACGGGAGGCGCCTCTTGCCAGCAATGGTTTCCTTTCTCCCCCAAGGGCATCTCCTAACTTTCGCTGGGGAGAAATTGAAGAGAAAACGGGGGCGAGGTGTCCATGTCTGAAATTTATTCTGACCGCGTGCCTGTGATTCGGAATTTATCCTTATCTTTGCAGGTGGATTTTGCGGAAAAGCGTTCCGCAGGTATCAACGGCTCCGTAGCTTAGCTGAATAGAGCGTCAGATTCCGGTTCTGAAGGTCCTGGGTTTGAATCCCAGCGGGGTCACAAAAAGGAAAGAGGATTTTACATTGCTGTAGAATCCTCTTTCCTTTTCTGTTTGTATAATCGGCTGTTTGAGGGTGTGTCGCTGGCCGTTGCCCCGCGCGGCGTAGGCAGGCAATATAGATAAATACAAAAAGCGACCACTTCATAAGAAGTAGTCGCTTCGTAGCGAGAAAGGGACTTGAACCCTTGACCTTCGGATTATGAATCCGACGCTCTAACCAGCTGAGCTATCTCGCCATTGTCTAACCCATTTGCAAGGAGATGTTGTTTCTCGTTTGCGAGTGCAAAATTAGAAATTAATTTTGAAACCACCAAGCGAAACCAAGAAAAATATTGAATTTTCTTTGAGAAATATCAAATTGGCGTGTAGAATAGGTGGCTCGGGTGGTGCGGATGAAAAAAATGTAGTATTTTTGCAGTGATGTTAGGAATAAAGAAATTAGACCTCTATATATTAAAGAAGTTTCTGCCGTTGTTCTTCGGCGCCTTCTTCATTTGCCTGTTCGTTTTCATGATGCAGTTCACGTGGCGTTACATCGACGAACTGATAGGCAAGGGACTGTCGCTGGATATTTTGGGGCAGTTCTTCTGGTACATGGGTATCACGCTGATTCCCATGTCGCTGCCGCTTGCCATTTTGTTGGCTTCGCTCATCACGTTTGGCAACATGGGGGAGCAGTTGGAGCTGCTTTCCATGAAGGCCGCGGGTGTTCCGCTTGTGCGTATCATGCGTCCCATCCTGATGCTGGTCATCGTGTTTACGGGCATGTCGTTCTATTTCCAAAACAAGACGGCGCCCGATGCCCAGATCAGTTTGCGAACCCTTTTGTTCAGCATGAAGCAGGCGCAGCCGGCCGTGGAGATTCCGGAGGGAGTGTTTTACAACGAAATCCCCAACCTCAACCTCTATGTGCAGCGGAAGAATGCAGAGACCGGCATGCTTTACCAAACCATCATCTATAAGACCGACCAGGGTTTCGACCGCGCACAAATCGTTTTGGCCGACTCGGGCCGCCTCGAGATGACGGCCGACAAGCTCCATCTGCGCCTCGACCTCTGGAACGGCGAGCAATTTGAAAACCTGCAGTCGCAGGGCATGTCGATGATGCAATCGGCCAACGTGCCGTTTGACCGGGAAACGTTTGCCTACAAGCGCTTCCTGATTGATTTCGACAGCAACTTTGCCATGATGGACAAAAATATGTTGCGCGATATGCCGCAAGCCAAGAGCATGTGGGAAATCGAGGCTTCGGTCGACTCCATGAACGCAGAGCTCGACAGCATCGGAAAGATATACTATCGCGACGTGAGCCAGCGCTGGTTTGATAAGAGAATCATGTCGAAGAAAATCGCTGCAACCCTCCGCGCGGCAAAGCCCCTTCCTTTCGACAGCATCTTGGCCCGCACTTCGCCTTCTGATGTCAGAACAGCCCGCCAGATGGCGCTCAACACGGTGAGGTCGGTTAATTCCGAACTGGAGTGGAAAAGCCTGGCCGCGCAGACGGGCGACAACCAAATACGCCGCCACTGGGTGGAATGGCATCAGAAGATGACGCTCTCTTTGGCCTGCCTCCTTTTCTTCTTTATCGGTGCGCCCCTCGGTGCCATCATCCGAAAGGGCGGTCTCGGCTTGCCCGCGGTCATATCGGTGTTGATTTTCATTTTCTATTACATCATCAACACCTCGGGCATGAAAATGGCACGCGATGGTTCGTGGAACATGGTCTACGGCATGTGGATCAGTTCGGTTGTGCTGTTGCCCTTCGGCGTGTTCCTGACCTATAAGGCCAATAAAGACTCCGTCGTGTTCAACGCTGAGATGTATCTCAACTTCTTCCGTGCCCTTTTGGGTCTGCGAACGAGCCGACACTTAAACCGCAAGGAAGTGATCATCCACGATCCCGACTACGCCCGTATGAGCGAGCAACTTGACGCCTTGCGCGACGATTGCCGCGAATATGCACGCGTTTCCCGATTGAAGTCGGCGCCCAGCTATGTCGACGTGTTTTTCCGTCACGGCGGGCGCCTGGAAGCCATCGTTGAAGAACTCTCCAACGCTAAGGATCCGCGCATCGTTTCGATGCTCAACAGTTTTCCCGTCGTCTACGTCCACGCCCACACGTCGCCCTTTGAAGGCAACAGGGCCAACAAGATAGCCGGTGTGTTCTTCCCTCTGGGCTTCGTGCTCTGGTGCCGCATCTGGCGCTTCCGTTTCCGTCTTCTTCGCGACATGAAGCAAATCACCGAAACCTGCGAGCGTCTTTCCCCGTTGCTGCGCCACGTGAATGCTGATGGCATGATTGAAGGCACGGCGCTCTCCGACGAAGAAGGCGGCGAATCCGCCAGCGGAGCGTCCGCCGGAAAAGCAGGTTGGAGACGGAGATGGTCAGTGCGCAGGGTGGGTGCCCTTCTCGTTGCCCTCATCATCGTGTTCCTGGCCGGATGGTATGCCCAACGTTACCTCCGCAAATATTTCCGCGCCAAGGCACATACGGAACAACGTGCCGCATCGCCAACAGAAGAAACCTCCCCCAACGGTTCTGATGCCGCATTGCCGAAAACGAGGAACTTCATGTTCGACAACGGTGCTTCAGAGCGGCTTCAGGAAAGTCGATGATGAGCCAGTAGCCCTCGGGCGCCAGGCGGTGTCGTCAGACAGGTTTTTCCCTGTATATATTACATAAATAATATTGAATCCCTACACATATATATAATAAGTAAATATCTCCCATAAGAATATGGACAATTTCAAACTTGCCACTATCGAAGAAGCCATTGAGGACTTCAAAAAAGGACAGTTCGTCATCGTTGTTGACGACGAAGACCGCGAAAATGAGGGCGACCTCATTATGGCGGCGGAACTCGTTACCCCCGAAAAGGTGAACTATATGTTGCGCAACGGACGCGGCGTGCTTTGTGCGCCTGTAACCATCGAGCGTTGTCGCCAGTTGGAACTCGAGCATCAGGTGCAGTCAAACACCAGTATGCTCGGAACGCCGTTTACGGTGACCGTTGACAAACTTGAAGGTTGCACCACTGGCGTTTCATGCCACGACCGCGCCGCCACCATACGCGCTCTGGCCGACCCCGACAGCCGTCCGGAAACTTTCGGACGCCCGGGCCACATCAATCCGCTCTACGCACAAGACCGCGGTGTGTTGGCGCGTGCCGGACACACCGAAGCCGCTGTCGACTTGGCCCGCATGGCTGGCTTCAATCCTGCCGCCTGTCTCATCGAAATCCTCAATGAAGACGGCACGATGGCCCGTATGCCCCAGTTGCAGAAATTTGCAGCCAAGGAGGGTCTACACATCATCACCATCAAAGACCTCATTGCCTATCGCTTGAAAAACGAATGCCTCGTCGAGAAGGGCGAGGAAGTGGACATGCCGACAGAATATGGTCATTTCCGCCTCATCCCCTTCCGTCAGAAAAGCAACCACTTGGAGCACATCGCCTTGATTAAGGGCGAATGGGAGGCCGACGAACCCGTGTTGGTGCGCGTTCACTCTTCATGCGCCACCGGCGACATCTTCGGCAGCGAGCGTTGCGACTGCGGCGAGCAGCTCCATAAGTCGATGGAGATGATTGAGAAGGAAGGCAAGGGCGTGGTGCTCTATCTCAACCAGGAAGGACGTGGCATTGGCCTGATGGCCAAGATTGCCGCCTACAAACTCCAGGAAGAGGGCTACGACACGGTTGATGCCAACGTGCATTTGGGATATGACCCCGACGAGCGCGACTATGGCGTGGGCGCACAAATCCTCGGCCTGCTCGGCGTGAAGAAGATGCGTCTCATCTCAAACAACCCCGTCAAGCGCGTCGGTCTTGAAGCCTATGGCTTGGAAATCGTTGAAAACGTGCCCATCGAAATCAAGCCCAACCGATATAACGAACGCTATCTGCGTACAAAGCAGGAGCGCATGGGACACACATTGCATCTCAAAAAATAAATCAGAAAAAATGGAACAAGAAAGAACAACTGGCCTCTACTCTCAGGCGAGCAGTGTGAGTGCCTTTTCAGCATTGCTGAGCAAGACCTATCTTTGGATGACTCTTGGACTGGCCATGACAGGGCTCACGGCGGCTTACGTTGCCAACAACGTGGCGCTCATGCAGAGCATCTTCACTGGCAGCTCCTTCATGGTGCTCATCATTGCCGAACTGGCTTTGGTGTGGATTCTCTCCGCGCGCATCATGAAGATGTCGTTTATGGCAGCCGGACTGATGTTTGCTGCCTATTCCATCCTCAACGGCGCCACTCTCTCCGTGATATTCCTGGCCTATTCGCCGCAGGTTATCGCCACGACCTTCTTCATCACCGCTGGAACCTTCGGCGCCATGAGTCTGGTCGGTTTCCTCATTAAGCGCGACCTCAGTTTTGTTGGACGTTTCGCCATGATGGCGCTCATCGGCATCATCATCGCCTCCATCGTCAACATCTTCGTGGCCAGCAGTGCGCTCTATTGGGGTGTCACTTATCTCGGCGTGCTCCTCTTTGCCGGACTGACGGCCTACGACACGCAGAAAATCAAGATGATGCTCATGCAATATGGCGGCGAAGTGAACAACGACACCATGAAGATGGCCTTGATGGGCAGCTTGACGCTCTATCTCGACTTCGTCAATCTCTTCCTCTTCATCCTCCGCATTGTCGGTGGCAACAGAGAATAACCCGAATTTAAAACCCTATGAAGCGGTCTGCGGAACAACCGCGGGCCGCTTCTATAAAACAACAATAAGACAATGAACGAACTTTCCAATCGTTTGAACCGCCTTTCTCCTTCCGCCACGCTGGCTATGTCACAGAAGAGCGGTGAACTCAAGGCACAAGGCATTGACATCATTAACATGAGTGTGGGTGAACCCGACTTCAATACGCCCGACCACATCAAGGCCGCAGCCATCAAGGCTGTTGAGGAAAACTGGTCACGCTATTCTCCCGTTGCTGGATACCCGGCTCTGCGCGAGGCTATCGTGAAGAAATTGAAGAATGAAAACGGATTGGACTATACTGCCGACCAGATTAGCTGCTCCAACGGTGCCAAACAATCTGTTTGCAACACCATCATGGCGTTGGTCAACGACGGCGACGAGGTCATCGTGCCTGCCCCCTACTGGGTGAGCTATCCCGAAATGGTGAAACTTGCTGGTGGCGAACCGGTCATTGTTGAAGCTGGCATCGAGCAGGATTTCAAAATCACGCCCGCCCAGCTTGAGGCTGCCATCACGCCGAAGACCAAAGCTTTGATTCTCTGCTCTCCGAGCAACCCGACGGGTTCTGTCTATTCCAAGGAAGAACTTCAGGGCCTGGCAGAAGTGTTGGCAAAACACGAGCAGGTCTACGTCGTTGCTGACGAGATTTACGAGCACATCAACTATGTAGGCCGCCACGAAAGCATTGCCCAATTTGAGTCAGTGCGCGACCGCGTTGTGATTGTTAACGGCGTAAGCAAGGCCTATGCCATGACAGGCTGGCGCATCGGTTTCATTGCCGGTCCGCAGTGGATTGTGAAAGGCTGCAACAAGCTCCAGGGTCAGTACACGAGTGGTCCTTGCTCCGTTTCCCAGAAAGCAGCCGAAGCAGCCTACACGGGTTCGCAGGCTTGCGTGGAGGAAATGCGTCAGGCCTTTGAGCGTCGCCGCGACCTCATCGTTCGTCTCGCCAAGGAAATCCCTGGCCTCGAAGTCAACGAGCCCCACGGTGCCTTCTATCTCTTCCCTAAGTGCAGCTCTTATTTCGGCAAGCACTTCGGCGACCGCGTCATCAACGATTCAATGGACTTCGCCATGTATCTTCTCGAAGAAGGACACGTTGCCACCGTTGGCGGTGCCGCCTTCGGCTCGCCTGAATGCTTCCGCATGAGTTACGCCACAAGCGACGAAAACATCGTTGAGGCCATGCGTCGCATCAAGGAGGCTTTGGCCAAGTTGCAATGATTCATCGTGCAGGATTTTCAGGCGGAGGCCATCTGCTTATAAAATACATTTGGCCATCTGCTTGACGTTCTGTTAACCAATAAACGGGCAAGCCCCAAAGACCGATAAAGCTTTTGGGGTTGCCCGTTTTTGGGGTGGTTCTAATAATTCTGATGAGTTGATTTGTGCCTTATCGGAAGTGTATTTTTGTAAGTAGACGAAGGAGCATAGCGGGCTATGTGACTGAGGCTACTTGCGAAAAGACGCTTCCGAGAAGGTGCAAAGCGACCATCAGAATATTTAAATCAGAATTATTAGAACCACCCTTATATTAGAGATTTATGACAGACTGGAAAACAGCTCTGAGCGCACTGGCAAGCCAGGCTTCGGAGCCAAAAGAAACAAACAACGAACCAGGGCCAGCCAATCAGGAAACTGCGAAGGCAGAGCCTGCACGCCGCAAACGTCAGGGTGTGGTCTATTCCACCAACCCCGATTTCTCCTATCAAGAAGCCGAGGCCGAGGAAAACGAGACCTTGCCCAAGCAGCAGCAAAAACTGCGGCTGAGCATGGAGCGAGCTGGAAGAGGCGGCAAGACCGTGACGCTCGTGCGCGGTTTCATCGGTTCGACCGACGACCTCCAATCGCTCTGCAAACTCTTGAAGCAGAAATGCGGCGTCGGCGGTTCGGCCAAGGATGGCGAAATCATCATTCAGGGCGACCATCGTCAGCGTCTGGTGGAAATCCTCAAGAAGGAGGGGTATTCACAGACAAAATAAAGGGGTGCTCAGAAGTGGGCGAGAC
>OHVK01000547.1_pt1 | contig 14238 bp, 15 predicted proteins | sample 1579411 | NCBI WGS metagenome assembly OHVK01 (sample SAMEA3882524, study PRJEB24775) | human gut metagenome | biome: human-associated habitat; feature: intestine environment; material: feces | place: Netherlands | collected 2009/2010 | reverse complement strand
CGCAATTCAAGAGAATTCTTATTATCATTACTGACAATAAGGGCCTAATTGACCATACGATATAACAAATTGTTGTGCATAATGATCGAAATATAAAGAGTATACATTAAATACGTTATCACTATCATCTAAAGAATATGAGCGCGGTGTTTCTGTGGTTGTATATCCCATAAAAGTAATTATTTGAATATTTTCATATCCTGCGGTTTCTCTTGCTCTTCCAATAGCTACAACAAATTTATTATTTCCTGCCGCACAAAATACATTTCCGCCTATATTGTCTATCCTTAGATTTCCATGTTGTACAAATTGATGATTTGAATTAATTGTACCAGTTTTTGCATGAGTAGAAGTCACAAAACAAACATTAAAAGCATCTGTTTCATCAGAAATTGCTATCACTTTAGCAGAAATGCCTGTAGCAGATAACATATCATCAATTTTTGCAGAATATAAATCTAATTGAGATTCAGCTCTATAACAATATATGGTGCTATCAGACAAAAAAGCAAAATTAGAACCAGATGACGTTTGTGTTTCTGCCACATCCCTCCATGTGCGAGAAGTATTTCCATTTGTACTATTTATAGATACTACACCTTGGGGTGAAATGTAACTAATACGATCTCCTTTATTATCACTCCAAATAAATACATTATTTGCAGTTTGTTTCATGGTATAGACATATCTATCTGGCAAACCTAATAACGTTGTATAAGCTGGCCGTTCTATTAATTCATAATTTCCATCACTAAAAGTAAATGATGAATTATTTGAATTATATTGAGAATTAACAATCATTTCCTATATCCTTTTGTTTAAAAAATTATCATTTTAATAACTAATGATAAATGTAATGATTGTCTTGGTTTTTTATCAATTTTATTATATTTATAATAAAAAATACTCAATATAAATCAATCAATATTTTATAATATTAATAAAAAAAGCAAAAATTATAAAATGTACTTAAAATGATAATTTTATGTACATGTAGTTGTTTTTATTTTTTATTAATTTATATTTATCGTTATTTATATTAATAAACTATAACAATTTCTTGCATTAAGCTTTTTGTAAAAATCTTACGAAATACAGTGAGGGTTAAACTTGTCTTTATACTCGCACCAGAAGCTTCTTTTGTCTCTGATGTAATTGAGAATATCATTTTAATTTGCATGAAAAAAAGAATATGAATGAAGATTATTTGAATTAAAAGGGAATTAACTCCCCTTTATTTAGAAATTAATGAACTATATAATAAAGTCCCTGTCTCTAAAACTATAGATGAAATATATTCTGATGATTGTGGAGTTGTTATATATGTGATAAAATCAATAGCATTTTCACTTAACTCGACTGAAGTTATCATAGGCGCGGGTGCATTTTTGCCTATAGTTATATTAATCGGGGTATTAGACAGTGATAACCATGAAGTTGAATAACCATTAGAAGTTATAAAAGACTCATACATTACACCTTCACTATAAGTACTTGTTATTTCTCTGCCTGTAAAACTAACATTAATTGATGCTACGTCAGTTAAATATATACTAAATATGGCATAATTAGTATATATTGTAGTAAACACTAAAAGATAGATACCTTGCGTGCTTACTACAATACCTCCCCCGCCTTACTATCTACATACGCCTTTAATGTTCTATCTGCATCATCAACATATTTCTTTGTTGCGGCGTTACTGTCCGTAGTTGGAGTAGGCACATTTAATGGCCCTATGACAGTACCGCCGGCCAAAGGTAAATAATCACCATCACCTTTTAAATAAGGCAAATCTTTAATTTGACTACTTCCATTTCCAACCTTAAATTTATTATTGGTTTTATCATAAATAATTTCACCATCTAAAAGAACTTCCGTAGATGATGCGATCTCTGCGGAAGTTCCTCTCTTTTGTTGCATTTTTGATTTTATAATTTGTTCAGCCATTATGATAATGTTCCTCCATCTAACAAAAGAATATCAGCTATATTTACGGCTCCGATTTGTGCTGTTGTTACTTTATGAGGATTGTTATAATCACTCACGTGTGCATCAAATTCTTGTGATGTTGCATAATCTCCACCGACAATTTCTCTTGCTTGTAACATATAATACTTAGCATTATCGGTATCCTCTCCCGGTCTGGTGCCTGTTCCTCCAACTGCATAAGACTTAGAAGTTTCAGCCCATTCTGTGACTTGTTCAGCAGATTGTTCAGATTGAGCCGCAGAATTCGCCGCTTCGGACGCTGAATTTTTTGATTCTTCCGCAGAAGACTGTGCTTGAGTAGCTGAATTCGCCGCTTGTGTTGCTGATTCTTTCGCTTCTGTAGCAGAATTAGCTGATGCTGTTGCAGAAGATTGAGCTTGTGATGCTGAATTTGCCGATGCATTTGCGTATTCTTGCGCCTGAGATGCAGAAGATTGCGCTTGTGATGCGTATTGTGATGCACTGGTAGCTGAATTAGCGGCTTGTGATGCTGAATTTGCTGATGCATTTGCAGAATTTTGCGCGTTGGTTTCAGATTGCTTTGCATTGGTTTCAGATTGTTTTACCGCATTTGCAGAATTTTCTGAATTAATTGCAGATTGTTCAGATTGAGCCGCAGAATTCGCCGCTTCGGATGCTGAATTTTTTGCCGCTTCTTGGGAATTCATGGCTTGTTCTGCGTAATCTTTTGCCGCTTCTTCTGATTCTTTCGCGTTCTCCGCGCTCTCAGATGCATTTTTAATAACTTGATCTGCCTGTATCTGCCAACTTTGAATCCATGACGCAGAAGGCTGTTGTATCATCCCATCTACTTCAAGTCCCTGAACTACTGTAAATTCAGAAGGTGTGGTTTGCCAGCAATAGAATTTTCCTTTACTATTATATCCAATAAATTCTATTGCAAAACGCACATTTCCTGCCGCCATAGTAACCTTACCATCTATAAGCCAACTAAAACTTAAAGTGGTATCGGTTGTAATCATGTTAACAATACTTGACCTATCTCCGTTTCCTTCGGCATTTATATATTTAATGCAAATTGTCTTTTGAGATAAGTCAATTCCATCATAATATCTTTGAATTGTAAATGATGCGAGTTGTGAGTTTGTATCTTTTGTTACAACAAAATCAACAAGAGTTGGATTGATAATTGTTCGATCTTGAATAAGGAATGGCGGTCCATCATCAACCATATCTTGATAACTTACAGAATTGTTATTATTATCATAAAATTCAATCTCTGCATCATAATCATATGGTGTAATATTATTTAATGGTTGGATTGTATCTAAAACATTAAATTCAACAGGAGTCGTATTCCATACATATATTTTTTCATATGCTGTATTTAATGCATAAACTTCTACAGCGGCGGCAACTCCCCCGGATGCTGTCGCAATTCCACCTGATATTGTCCACTTAAAAGTAAAAGTAGTATCTTTTCTTTGAATGTCAGAAATAGTATCTGTACCACTTTCACCTAATGCATTTCTATATTTAATTTGAATCACTTTTGTGGAAAGATCTATTCCATCAAAATAGCGATTCATTTTAAATTTAATTACACGTGAATTTGTGTCCTGTTTTATTACTTCATATATTCGTTAGATATATAAAAAAATCATCCATATCATAATGAATAATTTTTTCTCTGTATTTCTACAGAGCATAGACTATATCATCTACCACTTATAAATGGTAGTCTCCCACTGGGTTATACTTATAACCTCTTAGTCGTTGAACCTCTTCCTGTTCAGAAGTTGGATGCGGATTTTCTAATATTTACAATTTTTAACTGTCATAGTTTATCCTTGTTTCATGATTTTCTATTGTAGTTTGTAAATCTTTAAAGATGTTCCCGCAATTCAAGAGAATTCTTATTATCATTACTGACAATAAGGGCCTAAATTCGACCGACAACCAAAATATTAACAATTTCTGGTTGAATTGTAATTGTTCTATTATCTACTCTGAATACAGTATAATCTACAGGAATATCTGTATTATAAAATTCTTCTGCTGTTTCTGATTCTGACATTATTCTGATTTGATTAAAATTTTCATCTGTTACGTAGTTTGACATAACATTTCTTGCTTCTCTAATTTTAGCCAAATCATTTACTCTTGTCATTAAGAAATCAATTTTATCATTAGATTGGTTTATATCTTGTTTTAACTGTTGTATTACAGTTGGCTCTAATTTTACAATATTATCATCTGAATCTAATGATTTAGGTATATTTATATCTCTTGTCTGTGTATTCCAAACAATGTCTTTGATTTTATGTTGAATTCTAAATTGAATTGTTATTGTATCAGGAACAAGTTGACTTCTCTCAACAATCCACCACGCAATAACACTTTTCTTGTCTTCTGACAATTCTTTTTCTGTTAATTCTATTGTGGTTGATCCATTATTATTTTTTATTAATAAAAAAATATCGCTGTTGAAAACGTCCAATCCTAAATTTCCAACAACAAGAGGAAATTTTATTCCTTGTTTGACACTATTATTATCATATTCAACAGAAAAATTCATTGCTAAGGATGGAATATCTATTTTTTTATTTTCTTTTACTATAATAAAAGACATTTTTCGATCATCCTTTTTAATTATTCGTATAACAAATCATTATCTCTTAATTTGTAATTGTTATATAATTTTGTGGTATAAATTACTTTGGAATTTGGAGGTAAGAAAATATTTTCGTATTTAATTTTTTCATATGTTATAACTACTGTTGTAGGAAGTAAGTTGATTTTGAACCAGTATTCAGAAAGCAAACTTGCTGATTGTTCAGAATAATATAGAACATCATTCCATAATTGAGAATCATCCCAACTATAGTCTAAATCTTGATTATAATTTTCGATCGAATCTAACAACCAACGTTTTCTATTTGAAAAAATTACTTTTTTACCTTGTATCTCTCCATTAATATCCCAAAAGAAACTTCCATTGTTATACGAAACCTTATAATATTCGTTTGTATTTTTATCTTTTAAATAGATCAGATCTCCGGAAAATCCATCAGATAATCTACAATGTGTACTTATTGTAGATTCATATTGAATAGGAATATATTCTACAGAATTTGATGGTTCGTATGTTAGTTTTGTTCCCTCATGAAGCCATACCGCAGAAGCACCGAGATATGGATCATCTTTTATATATTCATAGTAAGGTTTTGTACTTCCTGCAATTGTATTTGTGATTACTCCCACATTTAAAAATGGAGATTCCCACTCAACCGTCATAGCATTATGTTCGCAATCGGTTGTAACAGTAGGTACAATTTCTAATACCGGAGATGCATATTTTACATTAAATTGTTGCAATTCAGTTTCAGTTACAATATCATCTGTATCTATTACAGATAATTTTATATAATAAATTTCTCCACTTAGAAATCCGTCATATGTATACTCAATTTCTCCTGTAGAAATTTCACCAGTATCGTCTACTATATTATATTTTGAATCATATAATATCCATCTGTAACTTTTCCATAAAATATTTTGATCTTGTTCATATTTACCATCAAAAGTATAAATTCTTGAATTCAAAAAATTTTGTGGAATATTTGTAATTGAAACTTCTGGTGTGCTTCTTGCTTTAAAATAACTATATTTGCTTTTTATATAATCAGAATAAACATTATATTCTGTTCCTTGCGCTATACTTGAACCGAAACTTGGTGATACTGTTACTGTGTAATAATCATCTTCCTCGTTATCTTTAATGTCAGTAATTTTACAAGTTTTAGTTCCAACTTTTATCCACATTCCGACTTCTATATTAAAATGTCGTCTTGTGATAATTTGATTTGTATTAGATACAGATCCCTGTGCTGTTCCGTAAGCAATCCAAACTGTAGGTGATTGTTCATAAATTGTAACATTCCATATATAATCATTCTGTTTTATTACTTCATATATTCGTTAAATATATAAAGAAATTATCTATTACATAAATCAATTATATAAATGAATAATTTTTTCTCTGTATTTCTACAGAGCATAGACTATATCTTTTACCGCTTTCATACGATAATCTCCCACTGTACTGCACTTGCAGTCTCTTAGTCGTTGAACCTCTTCCTATTCAGAAGTTGGATGCGGATTTTCTAATACTTATAATTTTTATAACATTCATAGTTTATTTCTCTTTCAAAATTATCTATTGTAGTTTATAAGTCTTTAAAGATGTTCCCGCAATTCAAGAGAATTCTCATTATCATTACTGATAGTGAGGGCCTGATTGACCGGTAGTTTTACCCATAGTAAAACTTGAATCTTGTGTTAAGAATGGTTCGGTTGTGGTGAACATCTCTTTCGCTCCGAACCCAAATTCATCATATACATTTAAATTCGCACGTTTACCACGCAACAAATCATAATTTCCTGACACAGAATATGTTGAAGATCCGCTAAATGTCGTATATCTTCTAACATTGTTTTCTTTAACAAATCCATCTGATGTGTTATTCTTAATCATAAGCTCGTTTATGAAAAAGTCTGTTGCATCAGATACAGCAGAAATTTGCTTTTTTGCAATTTGTTCTATTTTCTTAAATAACACAAGAGATTGATCCGTAGAACCAGCTAATAGATATGTGATAAATCCCGGATATAACACAGACTTCGCCATAATTAACGGAGCCGCAAGAAATGACTTACCTGCATTACGAGAAGCTAATACCAAAGAGTACGGTTTTACCCACACATTCATATAAACATATTTTTGAAAGTCAAGAAAATAAATACCTAAAAAATGTTCGGTAAATGAAATAGGATTAGCGCGTCCTTTATTGATAATTTCACTATATTCTCGATAGCCTTCATAAAGCCGTTCTGTCATTTCTGATTCTGTTAGCTTTATAATAATTGTCATTTAAATTCCACTTCAAAACCTCTTTTTTCCATTTCTTTTAATAAAAAATGGTTTTTAAGTTTTAATTTATAATTCTCATCTTCTAATCTGGTAATATCTTTATCTAAACGATCAATATACTCTCTGGAATCTTTAATCATATCTATATATTCACTCTCTGAAAGCATTAACTGTTCCAGAATAGATTTCATATTAATTTCAGATATTTTTTGATACGCTTCGGCAGATTTTATGTCCATATAATTTGTATCAGATAGAGCTATTTTTTTACTTTTTAAATCCATAATGATACCAGACAACGTATCTGCTCCACTACGTAACCCTTCTTTGCTTGATGCAATTCCGTTTTGTCTTGCAAAACTTACAATTTGCAAATTTAAAGATTTTTTTATATCCATAAAAGACTTTAATTTTGCTGTTTGTGCTTCTATGTTCGAATTATCTTCTAACATATTGTTAATAGCATCATTTACATTATTCAACTGACAAAACATTCGGGTTACTTCGATAATTGAACTTAATTTAAAAGAATCTTTTATTGTATTTGGATTTAAGTAATTTAAGATTGTATTATATAAATATGGTCTATCTTTTGGAGGATCGTCTTTGAATGGGTCATAGTGAATTAAACTGATTACCTCGTTCATGTTGTGAATATCTTCCTCTGAAAATTCCATATTATCTTTTTTTTCTTTTAGGTCACTTGCGGCATTCATATGATCTGACGTATCACTAAAATTTTTAGATGAATAGTGAGGTAAGGAATTCACCTTTTGCATATAATATTTCATTATATGAACAGTAGATTGTTCCCTGAATACAGCAGACTTCGCTAAAGAACTTGAATAATACACATCTAAAATTTGGCACATTTTATATATTGTGAGTTCGCTGTCTTGAATTTCTTGTGCTAATTCATCATAAACTTTTGAAACACAATTCTTACACACAAACATTCTGTTATTGTTATATGATGCCAAAATACTATTACTTTTATAAAAAGAATTTTCTACAAGTTTTTTTTTACAACAAACACAATAATTAGTTTTTTCAGCATAACTACTCATTTTGTCTCCATCTCTCTTACTTTACTCTCATTACTCCAAAAAAACTAAATTTTACTTTAGTCTAATATCATTCCAGAAGTTTCAACATGTCCATATGTCTCATTAAATCTATATAATTTTACTTCGGACTTAGAAGATTTCATAATTTTATTTGAATAAATATTTATTCCAACGAATGACGGAACTATAAATATCTTTCTATTCTTATGATGATTTATACCTTGTACAATTTCTCTTTCAGAATGGAAATGACCCATAAACAAATAATCATATTTACAATTATGATGAAAACTAACATCTTTTAATGCATCTTCTATTTTTTTAATTTGGTGTCCATGAATCGCAACAAACTTTGAATCAAATAAATTAAAACTTACATAATCACTATCTAATCTATTATAAACATAAACTCTTTTGTTATTTCTTAAAGAATCTTTGATGTAATTTATAATAATATATTCAAAGTCTTCTGTTGCTAATTCATTTGGTTTTGAATTTAAAGGTCTAATTTGACTATGATTAGCGGAAGGTACATGATAATACTCAACTTTGCAATGCGCAGACAATTTATTTAAAAAGTCTGCTAAAATACATGAAATTTCTACTACTGCCTGTACTACTGGAATTTCATTCATCACAGCATCATTTAGGTGAATCATTCCTTGTACAGAATCACCCAAATTAATTACTGTTATTTTATTTATTTTCTTTTCTTGAATAACATTTGTAAGTTTTGAAAGTAATTGTTCAAATCTCTTACGGCATTGTACTCTTGAATATGTATGATCTTTCAGTGTATATTGCGCACCATAATGAATATCACTAATTGCCAATACATATTTATCATTTTCTTTGTTTCCTGTGTTTTCTGTTACACATAATTCAGGAACGCTTAGGGCCTTGATTTCATCCCTAATGTTTTCGTAAAGTAGTTCAAATCTGCTACTTTGTCTTAAATGTCTATTTAATTCAATTTTAGTAGCTTGTAACTTATAGCGTTCCTTCTGTATATTATAAATATCAGAACTTTTTTGATTAAAAGGAGACAAATTGGAAAGAGAATCATTATGGTCATTTTGTTCTGAACTACTATTTTCACAAAAGTTTTTCCAATATTTTCTATATGCGTCTTCGCTTTTTTTAATATTGAATTCTTTGTATATTATATCAGCAATTTCTTGCCATGTGAGATTATATTCTTTTTTATTACTACATAATCTAAATCTAAATTCAGAAAATGTTTCATCATTACTTTTAAACTTATACGAAGTAATATTATCAAAATCTATATTATTATCTCTATTATTTTTATTCACTCTGATTTTCATTTACTCATTTACTCTATTTATATACAAAACAACGGAAGACTATTTCTGTATAATAGTCTTCCGTTCCGTAATTTACTGATTGACTCTATTTGAAACCGCCGAAACTGCTTTCGTGTAAACTCTTTTCTTTTCTGGAATATCAATCTGTTCTCCTGTACGTGGATTTCTACCTTTTCTTGCGGACGAAATTCTCACGTCATGCAGAAAGGCACCATCTGTAACCTTTTCTCCTGCAACTAAGGCTTCTATCTTTGTTTCATTAATTGCACTTACGCAAGCCTTAATATCATCAATCTTGAATCCCGTTTTTCTTGCAACTTCTTTGATTAATTCTGTCTTTGTCATTATCCTTTTTTCCTTTTCTCTAAATTTCTCTAAAAAATATATTTTTAATTACTCAGCAAACTGTCTGGTCTTTTTGATTCTTCCTGCTTCTTTGGGTATCCTGCCAATAGCACGTTTATAAATTGGCTAAAATCAGAATCAGACAAATAATAGTGTTTACGATGGATAGAATGAACCACTCTATTCTGGGGAACAAAACCCCACTGCAATGCGCGTTTATAGTCTCTTTTATTTACCTCAATCATCAATTTGTGTCCTTTTACAGATTTTTATATACATCATGCTCAAAAATGCTACAATGAAAATATCTTATGAGTGTATCTTTTGATTATACACTAAATTTATTATTTTCAATAATAGGAAAATCAAAAAATCCCCTTATAAAAAGTTGTAATATCATTGTCATGAAGAACGTATTCTCCATGATTTTCAAATGGGACAAGTAATTTTATTTTTAATTGTTTATAATCTGCTTGTTCCATGTCTTCATCCTCCCAGCCCCATTTCTTGGGCTTATTTTGCATTTTTTCAATATACCTAAAATCAATTAATTCAGTAAAATAATTCCCTCTAAGTGTATTGTAAGAGACATTTGCAAACTGGGCTAAAGCTGGCAATGAAAGATAAACCTCTTTACAGGCATTTGCTTTTACATAGCATAAAATTGATAAAGCAACTTTTTGTACACGTTTATTATCAAATCTATCTTTAATTTCAATAATATCATTCTTATTTATTTTCACATTGCACTCTGTTCTAAATACATTGTGTTTACTTAAAATATTTAATATTATTTTATTTAAATCAAAATAATGAACATGATTATATTTCTTTTCCCATTTTTCAATTTCTTTTCTTATTCCAAAAGCATCAAATCCTTTATATTTAAAATATTTTATAAGAATTACATATGCAGAAAAAAAATATTCTTTTTTAAATGGGATACCATTCAATAGCTCTTCTGCTCTTTCTTTTTCATTTATCATGCTATGAATTCCCCTTCATCCATCAACAACAGATCATATCTTTTCCCCAAATAACTATACTTGCCCTCGATATTCAGAGACGGTAAATAAACTTGATTTTTATGCAACATTAAATTTTTTATCAATCCTTCCGATGCCACCCTCCACATAAAAGATTTATCTCTTTTCGAATATTTTTCATAACACAATTTTACAACAATATTCGCTAATTCCTTATCATCCGAACAAATATTTTTACACATGGTTTTGTATTTATTATAATAATATTGCCAATCAAATTGGAATCCCACAATCTCATCCATGCTCAATGTAGGATAATTTGATTGAATCCAATGCATATATTTATTATAATTATTGAATTTATATTGTTCTTGTGATAGTTCTCGCATTTCTTTAGAATATTCTAAAAAAATATTCTCTATTGCATCAAATTTTGATTGATCTAATTCAATAGATTCATCTATCATAATTTGATAATTAAAATCTTTATTAAATCTTTTATATTTAATTGTTTCCTTTTCCCATTTTTCAATTTCCCAACACAATCTATTCATATTTGTTTGTGTTCGTGCAAGTTTTTTCATATTGGCATAATATGGACTTGCGTATTTCATGAAATAAGGAAGTGGCTTCGAATATTTAGCGATATGTTTTGGAATATTATAAATCACTCCTGTCTTTGCGAAGTCTCACCAACGTGGACTATCTCATCATCTTAAACATTTAAGATGGTCGGCGCTCACAGATAATACTATCTGAGGAACTTCATCATCTCATTGAGATGGTATGTTCTAAGTCTCTGCACCTTCTAAAGATCACTCTTATAGCTTGGCACAGGATTAATACAATACTATGTACTTTCCCTGTTAGCTTATGCTCTATTTGCTATTCTCCTGCAAATCCTATACGTAGCATAAACACCCTATATACAAATAGGTTCACCGACTTTTTAACCATACATCACTGTATAGTGCCACAAACTTATGCAATATGGCTTTGCCGTTGATGATTGATAAAATATCTATGTATTTTAGATATTTTCGTTTCACTTCTTCGCTTTTAGGTGATTTATTCCAATAACACGTTGCACAATTAGAGGTTTCTCCAATCATGGAATTTAATGTTCTTAAAACCAAAGCAAGCAAATTTTCTTTTGTGTACTCCTCTGCTAAAGCAGTGATTTTATCTTCAGTATCAACAACGAACGGAACATTTCTTTCCACTCCACTTTTCATAATATCATTATCTATGACTAAAACTAAGTCTCCATCAAAATCTGCTCCGTTAAGCCTTTGAGGAACAAGACTTTTAGAATTAATCATACAGACATTCGATAAATGCGAACAGTATTCATTGATTAAATCATTTTCTACGGCATTTAATATGACATGTTCTGAATGTGAAAGATGGGGATTTCTTTCTATCAAAAATTCCCCTGAATAATTCCCATGTATGTTATTTGTATAAAATTCATCTTGTTCTAAGCAACCCACAGGTTCTAATTTCCCTATGTGTTCCATAAGCATAATAAGATCTGGTGCTAATATTTTAAAAGTCGATCGGATCCAAAGTTTTCCGCACTTCATCTCATTGATATATTTCTTGAACAACGATGATAAATATTTCCGAACACTTTCTTCTTTTATCATATCAGAGTTCAACAACATAGCTTCCATGTATGGATTGATAGGTTCCTTCTTGTCATATGTCAATCCCAAAAAAGCATATGTATAAAAAGAATCTCCTTCTATGACTTTCTCAATCCAATCTATACTATCTTTTGCCAATCTTGCAAATTTTTCATAAGGAAGTTGTAAATCTTGCAATATTTGATAATTCACTCTGGTGAAAATAGGCTCTTCGTCATGTGTAAAATTCCACTTAGAAACACCTATGCAATATTCATACTTATGAAATCTTTCCCAATAATCTTCCCAATCCGCAATGGTTCCTGTCTTTTTAAAATACTTAAATCCTTTATACATGGATTCTGTAAGTATTATCATTGGTTCTTGCGAAGAATGTCGTTCGCCCCAAATATCATAGATATATTCAACATTTCTTTCTTTGTAAAATTTGCAATAATCCATCTCAAAGCACAATCCCTTAATAAAAGGCATCCTAAGCATAATTGAAGTTGGTCTTTCTTTCAACTTAAGAAATTCTTTTATTTGCTCTGTAATGGCAGGATGACAAATACCAGATCCATCAAAAGCATTGATTTCATAGTCTATAACATCCTCGGTTACATCTTTTGATGTCCATTGTCTCTCTTCTCCTGTTTCTTTGTCTATAAAAGTAACAGTATTGTCATATAAATGCTTGATTCTTTGGTTATAAATCGTTTTCATATGATCTGGAACAACAATCACTTTTGGAAAGAAATTTTCAAACATATGACAAGCAGACAACATCAGTCCTCTATATGCTACATACTTAGAAAGAACTGTCTTTCCAATATCAATTCCCATGCTGATCCGTTCGTTCAATTCGTTTTCAATTTCTTCATCAACAAAACTCAATATTGCTGTTCTCGTCATGGATGCAGATCTCTCAGACAGCACAAAATGTTTTCCATTAACATGAAATCCATCTATGATAAGTTTTGAAAGATTTTCTTTATTGCTTTTTCCTCCTTTTGCATCGACAAAAATAACATATGGATTATACTTTGAATAATTATTTGTTATTTTTCTTACTTGACGAAACAATTGATTGTCTTGTTGCTGAATCAAATACAAACGTTCTTCTTTTTTTGTTAGATTAATGCAAAAATCATAATCAATAATGTTCCTGTAAGTAAATTTTCTTACTTTGTAAAGTGGTGGAGCAAACAAAACTTAATTTTCCCCTATTCTTTATTTTTCCACAATGGGAATGAAACATTGACTCTGCATATTTTTATAATAATCAAACTTTTCTTTGCAAAATTCAATTAATGTAAAAATATCATAATCGTATTTCACTTTCTTTTTTCTCTGAGGTATGACAATTGAGTCAATTCCTCTTATGTCTTTTATATTTATACTTTTTTTATTTGTATTCTTTACAAATTCAAGAAAATCATGAATGTGTACAAAGTAAGTTTCCTCTCTTTCTCTAAAGTTAAACAAGAATCCCGAAAATACATTTTGCATGTAAGCATTATACAGTCCAACAATTTGATGTGGCTTAATATCCTTCCCTTTCTCTTTCTTGTTCATAGAGAATGAAAACGAGTCTATCGACTTACTTTTGTTTTCTATAGCAAACATAAACGGAAATTGAAACATTATAAAATCATAAGGATTTTTATTTGAGAATCGAAGTAATGTGGAATCTTGGGAAAATGATTGTGGAGGATCTTCTAATCTCAAGTAATAAATATCCCTTTGTTTTATACTATCTCGAATTTGATTTTCAAATTCCTTTCCTGCATTTGCCATATCCTAATCTCCTATTTCAGTTTAGCACTTATGGTTTCTTTCGTCAATACTTTTTTGAAAAATTTTTATTATTTTTTTCTTAAGAAAAATTAAGAATTAATTTTATTATTAATTATAATTAATAATATATAATGCTATATTGATTATTATTACATAATTAAGATTGTATACAATTTTAAAATTGTATTTTTTATAAAAATC